>Ga0187819_10001237_pt1 | contig 13250 bp, 14 predicted proteins | sample NC_wetland_sal_i_15_FD_132411 | JGI IMG/M metagenome (GOLD analysis project Ga0187819, IMG submission 132411) | Wetland sediment microbial communities from Neuse River Estuary, North Carolina, USA - SO4_4 | ecosystem: Environmental > Aquatic > Freshwater > Wetlands > Sediment | place: USA... | reverse complement strand
CCCAGCCCGGCGGACGCCTGTCCCGCGACGCCGTCGAACGCCTCGTCACCAGGCACGCCGCCACCGCCGCGGGCACCTGCCCGTCGATCGGGGACAAGCACGTCACCCCGCACACCCTGCGGCATTCAGCGGCGATGACTCTCCTGAAGGCCGGCGTCGACACGTCGGTCATCGCCCTCTGGCTAGGGCACGAAGGGACCGAAACCACCCAGATCTACCTCCACGCCGACATGGCCATCAAGGAGCAGGCCCTCGCCCGCGTCCAGCAGCCCGGCACCAGCCCCGGCCGCTACCGGGCGCCGGACAGCCTGCTCGCGTTCCTCGACAACCTCTAGCCACCCCCAGCACCCGCCGGGTTATGCCGACCAGGGAACGATAGCCTGCTTGCCAGCCAGGCCCTCCAGCGATCCGGCCGGCATAACCCGGACCTCGGCATAAGCCGACGATCATGGGGCGTAGCGTGGAAGGCATGCGGGTCGTGTCCGAGGGCACGCTGTCCCGGGCTGCCGTACCTGCGGCTGGGGCAGGGGCCGCCACTGGTGATGGCGCTGGGCGGAGCCGCTGAGCATGCGAATCCGGCGGGTGTCGAGCGCCGGATTAGCCTTTCCACGGCAGGACGGTTCGCCGGGCACTTCAGCGTGTATGTGACCAGCCGCAGACCCGGCTTGGCGGCGGGCTCCACCATGGCGGACCTCGCCACCGACTACGCCAAAGCGATCATGGACGACATTGGGGCGCCGGTCGCGGTGTACGGCACCTCTGCGGGAGGAGCTATCGGGCTGCAGCTGGCGATCGGCCACCCGCACCCAGTGCGGCGGCTGGTGCTGGCCGCGGCCGCCTGCCACCTGTCACCATCGGGCCGGCACCGGACCGCCGCCAGCCGTCGGCCCTGCGCGCAGACGGAGGCGACCACTGAGCTATGCAGGTAAGGCGGATCCTGCGCGGCGGCCACAACCAGCGATGGTCACGCAGCGCGACCGGTGTTCCGGAGCGTGAGCGAACCGAGCGCCGATTCTTCGCGGCTATAAAGGCCTTGATTGAAGGGCTTGGATGTCGCGCGAGATTTCCAGTTCTGCGGGCACAGGTACGCTCGACCGGCTCGTGCGGGTTGCGCTGATTGATCTGTCGTCTGGGCTGATCCAGATCGACGCCGGCGGAATGTTTCCCAGGAACCGGGCATGCCTTTTAGCTCGTGGGTGCCGCGGCTTGGCAGCTGGATGGGGCCGCCGACCGCCGCCGCGTTCTCCGGGAGGCCCCGGGATCCCGGGCCCCCCGGGGCTCCCGCCCTCGAGGGCGGCTGGGCTGTGGTCAGCGGGCGAACTTCTCGGCGGCGGCCGGGGTGACGGGGGTGAAGAAGTTGACGAGGTTGCCGTCGGGGTCCCGGAACAGCAGCGACCGGTTGCCCCAGGGCATCGTGGTGGGCTCGGTGACGAAGTCCTCGACGAAGCCGGCCAGCTTGTGATACACGGCGTCCACGTCGTCGACGAGGAACTCGATGATCACGGTGTGGTTGTCGGCCGGACGGACCGCGCCAGGCGCGAACAGCGGGACGGTGCGGGTGCTGCCGATCGCGAGGGTGGCGCAGGTGGTCTTCAGCTCGGCGAAGTCCTCGCCGGACCAGTTCGCCTGTGCTCCGGTGGCTTTCTCGTAGAAGCCGGCCAGGCGCGCGACGTCGCCGGTGATGATGCGGATCGAGACGAAGTCCATGGTGATCTCCTTGATCTGCGGTGCGGTGCCGTTTCCTACCTCGCACGCTAGGACCGATACTGGACAGAATCGGTCCTGTATTCACGGTAAATTTCTGTCCATGGCCCGACCTGCTGCTCGCGTGCTCACGTTGCTGGAGCTCCTGCAGTCCGGCGGCACCCGGACGGTGGCCGAACTCGCCGGTCGGCTCGGCGTCGACGGGCGCACCGTGCGGCGGTACGTAGACCACCTGATCGACCTCGACGTGCCCGTCGAGTCGGTGCGCGGCCGCTACGGCGGGTACCGGCTGGCCTCCGGGTACCGCCTGCCTCCGCTCATGCTGAGCGACGACGAAGCGCTGGCCGTGCTGCTCGGCCTGGTCGCCGCCCGGCGGGCGGGGTTGATGACGGCGACGGGCACGGCGAGTGAAACAGCAGCGGCCAAGATCCGGCGGGTCCTGCCCGAGCGGCTCGCCCGCAGGCTCGATGCCGTGCTCGGATCGCTCGCCTTCACGGGCCTGCCCCACGAGTTCCCCGCCCCGCAGACCGCGGTCCTGCTCGCGGTCGCCGACGCGGTGCGCCACCACCGGCCGATCTGGATTAGGTACACCGCCGCCGACGGCCAGCGCAGCGACCGCTCCCTGCACCCCTACGGGCTCGTCGCCCATTCGGGCCGGTGGTACGTCACCGGGGCGGACCCCGGGATCGGCGAAGACCGGACCTTCCGGCTCGATCGCATCGCAGACGCCAGGACCCTGCCCGGCTCCTTCGAGCCGCCCGCTGGGCTCGATCCGGCGCAGCGCGTCCTGTCCGGGCTCGCCACGGCTCCGTACCGGCATCAGGTGATCCTGCGGATCCAGGCGACCCTCGAGCAGATCCGCGCCCGGCTTCCCGCCAGTGTCGCCAGCGTGGAGGAGCCCCCGCCTGCGGCGGGCGCAGGTCCGCAGGCCGAGCCCTGGCTCCGCGTCGAGCTGCGGGCCGAGCAGCTCGACTGGCTGCCTGCGGTGCTCGCCTCGCTCGACCGGCCGTTTGTCATCGAACGACCCGAGGAGCTCCGCGGCCTTGTCATCGCCCTCGCCGATCGGATCGCGACCTCCGCCCGCAGACTCCGCCTTCCCCACGCCGGCAGCCCCTGACGGCCTCGCGCTGCGCAGCCCAGTTCCCGATGACACCGATTGCCGGCAGTCCGGCTGGCCTCAGTCAGCGGGGGGCTTTCTCCAGCGCGACAAGCGCTCACCAGTATGCAGGGCAGATCCTGGCCGTCAGCGCCGACACGGCAGTACCGCTCAGCTAGATCATTTGAGGCGTCGGCGTGCCTCGTTGGCGCGCAGAACTTCCAAATCAGGAACGTTGCCCGCCTCGATCAGACCCGGCACGCGGTCGACCAGACAAGACGGCTACGTGTGCGGGTGGCCCGCGGGTGTCCACGGCGACTCGATCACGCACCGTGATCGGCATCAGGGCCGATGTGCAGACGCGCGAGCGTCCGCGACGCCGTGTCATGCGGCTGAGATGGCAGGCGAGTCCTCATAGCAGGCCCCTGCATGCCGGAGACTCGATTATCCCGAAGTGCCTCACGGCATGAGCGGATGTCTAGGGCAGCACCAGATTGGACACGCAGATTGCTGGGTATGCGCGCCTAATTCTGCCGCTTCGCGTCATCATGAATGGCATAGCTTACTGCGACCTGTGTGAGATGGATCGTGAATTCTGTGAGCACGGGCTAGCGGAGAAACGCCGGAACGCTGCCGCGACCGCTAGCGGATTGTTGATCTCGCCGAGCGGTACCGCCCAGTTCGCGGGTTGCCCTCATAAGGGCGATCGTGCTGCGCGCGATCGGGTTTGCGGCCCCAGGTCAGGAAGAGCAGGCCGGGCATCACGACGGTGTGCGGGTTGTCGAGGTGAGCGCGGGCTGCCGCGTCCAGCTCGTCAAGTTCCGCGGCAGTGGCCAGGCCCATCTGCACCACCTGCGGGAGCATGCTGCGTACCAGGTCCATGCGGATGGTCCGCTGCGCCTGCACCCTGGCCTGGACCCGGACATCTTCCAGTCCCGCCTGGCGGAAAAGCTCCGGTACGCGGCGGCCGATCCACGGATCGGCGCCGTCGCGGCTGAAGGCCACCGTGAAGATGTCCTGGAGCCGGTCGAAGGCCGGGTGCGGCGGATAGCACAGCGCGTGCTCGGTGTCGGGTTCCACCGACGCCACCCAGCCGCCCGGGCGGGCCAGCCGCGTCATCTCGGCGGCGGCCTCGGCGGGCTCGGCCAGGTTGATCAGCAGGGTGCGGGCGTGCACCAGGTCAAAGGCGCCCGCAGGCAGCCCGGTACTGCGGGCGTCGGCGGTGATGATCTGCACGCCGACCAGCCCGCGTGCGGCGGCGAAATCGGCGGCCATAGCGGTATGCGCCGGGTCCGCGTCCAGGCCGACGACCCGGCCGCCCGGGGCGACCCGCTCGGCCAGCATGTCCAGGATGCCACGCGGGCCGCAGCCCAGATCGATCGCGCTCTGGCCGGGCCGCAGGCCCACCCGGTCCAGCAGCGCCGCGCTGTCGGCGGCCAGTTCCTCAGCCTGACGCCGCAGCCGGGCGCTCTCGCCCGGGCTGCTGCCCAGCGGGTACACCGTGCTGGCGTCCGGGCCCGTCACGCCCTCGGCCGGCCGGAGCGATCCGCCCATGCCGCACCACCTCGCCACCAGTATCAGGCTGCGTTCGGAATCACGGGAAGCCAGGGCTGGCCGGCCAGGGCCGTGCTGACGGCGTCGAGCGCGGTCAGGCCGTGGTTCGCGGCTGAATCGAGGTAGCTGCGGACGCGGCACCAGCGGGACAGGGTGGTCAGGCAGTGCCAGTAGCCACAGACAGCCTGGTGGCGCTTGACGCTTTGGCGCCGCGCTGGCAGACGTTGGTCGTCCAGTCCACGGCGAAGTCGCGGGTGACCAGGAAGACCTGCTCCTTGTACTCGCGCAGCCAGCAGCCCAGCGCGTAGCCGGGGGTGGTTCCCGTCGTGCCAGTCGCGCAGCCGGTTGTGGATGATCCCGAAGGCGGCGGCCTGGTCGTAGCGCTGGCCGAGCTTGACCAGCAGGTCCGCGTCAAGGGCGGTGCTGACGCGGGCACGGGCGTCCTGGACGGCCTGATGGGCCTCGCGCAAGATCGCGATGATGCCGCCGGCCCAGGATTGCAGCCCGCCGCGGCCGAGCTTGATGACCGCCCGGCATCGCCTGATCACGTGCTGGCAGCTCGCGGCCACCCGAGACCCGTCGTTCAGCTTCGTGGACGCGCTCAGCATCGCCGCCTGGGGCCGCAGTCCCGGTTGACCATAAGGGCACAACCATGCCGCTCATAGTCTGGAGCTGGCCTGACGCGCCGATCGGGTCAGGACCGGCGAGCACCTCTCCGCCGCAAAGCGGCTGAGAGGGTGGCCGGCGTCCCGGATGATGGCCAGCCGCTGATCACGGCGCGGCGCGGTCAGCCCGGCGATGCCGGCGGGGGCAGCGGGATGAAGCGGCGGAGCGAGGACGCGGGCGCGCCGCAGGTGCTAGTGGTCCGCACCCGCACAGCCGGCCGGCGCATCTTGTGCCGCGACCGCGCAGCAAGCGCAAATATTCGTTATTTTAGGTTTAGCTGTCCGTCGGCCACGGGCTGCTCGTGACGCTGTGTCATACTGGGCAGGCCTTCCCAGCCGCGATTGGAGAGGTCTGCGGCGCTCGTGACTGGGTTGAGGATGCATGGTCACGCTTTCGGCAGTCAGCAAGGCATGTGACCGGCCGGGCGTGCCCACAGGGCCGCCATCGTCGTGGTCTGCCTGCCGGAATGCGCCCGGAGGGGACAAACTGAGCTGATGAGGGTCGTCGTGACCCTGATCGGTCCGGACGGCACCATGCGGCGCCGGATGGTTGACACCGCCGCGTCCAGCGACACTCGCCCGTGGGAGGAACTCCTCGCACGGGCACTGGCCGCCCTGCCGCCCTACCGCGCGGTTCCGGGAGGGGCGGTCTACCATCTTCGCGTCGATGACCAGGTTGTCCTGGTCGCCGAGCAGGACTTGTCCGGGCCGCTGTATGACCTGGTCACTGCCGTGCTGGCTATCGGCGAACCGCCACATTGAGCGCTGGCCGGCCAGCCGGCCAGCGCGCTTCTCGCAGGCATTTCCAGGCACGGGACGACTCGAGTTGTGCTTGCCGCGATATCCGATGCTTCTGTACTGGAACAGTCCGTTCGATCCAATCCATTGGAGGCGCGCAGAACGGCATTTTCTGTCGTATTGGCTTCACTATCTATCTTCTGGCGAATGCGCGGCCAGGTTCGGCAACCTGGAACTGTAGCTCCTGGTCGCGACGTGTAGGACAGCGGTCTGCGGGACCCGCAGACCTTGAGCGGTCCTGGACGCGGCCCAGATTGTGCGGGAGCGGGTGCCGGAGCTGACGCACCTGGACCAGGCAGATCGTTGGCATGCTAGGTTCCGCGGGCTCATGTCCGGGCGCAGGCTCATGGGAACGGCGTGCGCCCTCGCCGCCGCGGAGGGCTGATCACGCGAACGATCTGGGGATCAGGCCGTTGGTCCGGGCCGCGCGCTCGAGGTCCTCGCGGAAGTCCGGATGGGCGAGCGAGATCATCGCCTTCGCCCGTTCGGGGATAGACTTCCCCTTGAGGTTGACCAGTCCGTACTCGGTCACCACGAACATCATGTCGCTGCGTGGGGCAGTCACGACGTTGCCGGGTGTCAGGTTCAGCACGATGCGGCTTCGGCGCTCGCCGGCGCGTTCGTGGGTCGACGACATGCAGATGAACGACTTCCCGCCGTTGGATGCGTAGCCCGCGCGCACGAACTGGAGCTGACCTCCGGTGCCGCTGATATGGCGGTGACCGCTCGACTCGCTCGAGGCTTGGCCTTGGAGATCCATCTGGGTCGTGTTGTTGATCGTCGTGAGCCGGTCGTTCTGCATGATCAGATGCGGCAGGTTGGTCATCTCGGCCGGTTGGCACGAGATATCGGGGTTGTGATCGATCGTGTCGTACAGCTTCTTCGAGCCGAGGCCGAAGCTGCACACGAGCTTGCCTGGCTGCACGTTCTTCGCCGAACCGGTGGCCACGCCCGCGTTGTACAGGTCGATGATGCCGTCGGTGAGCATTTCCGTGTGGATGCCGAGGTTGCGCACGCCGGCCTCGAGCAGGAGCGAGCACACCGCGTTCGGCATCGCACCGATGCCGATCTGCAGGCACGCGCCGTCGTCGATCTCGGTTGCGATCAGTCGCGCGACGGCGCGGTCTATAGCGGTCGGCGCGGAGCTCGGGAGCTCCGGCAGAGGCTGGCCGCCTCCCTCGATGACCAGGTCGACCTGGCTCTCGTGCAAGCCGTTATCGATCCCGTGCACGTAGGGAATCGCCGGGTCGGTCTCGACGATCACGATCTTGGCGCGGGACGCGACGGCGCCGTGCCAGAGGTTCGCCGGGCCGAAGTTGAAGAACCCTTTCGCGTCGACCGGGCACGTCTTGACCACCATGATGTCGGGCGGGTCGATGAAGCGCCGGTAGTAGTCGGGTATCTCGCCGAGGTTGCACGGGATGTAGTTCTGCCGGCCGGCGTCGCTCAGCTTGCGGTCGTAGCCGCCGAGGTGCCAGTTGAAGAAGTTGAAGTGTTCACGTTCCGGATCTGCTTCGAGCACAGCACGCGGCCGAAGGCTCAGGCACCCGCGGATGTTGACGTTGCGGAGCTCACCCGCACGCTCGGCCAGCGCTCGGTCGAACGCGTCGGGCTGGGCCAGCACGGCGCCGTAGTCCAGCCAGTCGCCGGAGCGGACCAGCGCCGCCGCTTCCTGCGCCGTGACCCGCTGGGCGGGTTTCGTCATCGCTGCCGTCGGTTCCTCGGCCGTGACCCGCCGGGCGGATTCCGTCATCACTGCCATCGGTTCCTCCACTGTCGACCCGTTGCCTCTCTCCTGATCCTCTTCGCGGGACTTGAGGATCACTTGAGCCGTACTTGAGCGCGAGGAACGGGTTAAGGTCGAGTGTGGAGATCCGGGTGCTCGGCCCCCTCGAAGTCGTCGTCGACGGCCGGCCCATCGAGCTCCCGGGCGCGAAGGCACGCCTGCTGCTGGCGGCCCTCATCGTCCGCGTCAACGAGGTGGTGTCGACCGACGGCCTCTCTGAGGTGCTCTGGGGTGCACAGCCGCCGGAGTCCGCGGCTAACACGCTCCAGACGTACGTGGCGCACCTTCGCGCCGGCCTCGAGCCAAGGCCGGCGACCAGGACCGCCAGGCTTGTACGCCCGGGCTGGGCTGCGAACCGAGGGATTAAGGCCGCTGCTGGCCGCCGAGCGCTAGGCGGGCGGCGCTGACATCTTCCCGGCCGTGGCCGGCGTCAACGGCTGCGCGCCACTGCCGGGACAGCGCGGCCAGCAGCGGCAGCTGGTCATCGCCGGCGGCCGCGATCGCCAGGTCCACGTCCTTGAGCGCCCACTGCAGCGGGAACTCGGGCGCGAAGTCGCCCCGCTGCATCTTGTACAGCTTGGCGTCCGCGATCGGTGCGTCCAGCGGGCCGCCCTCGATGGCCTCGGCCAGCTCAGAGGCATCGATGCCCAGCCGGCCAGCCAGTTCCAGGGCCTCAGCCACGCCCTCGATCAAGATGGACATGTAGGCGTTGACGACCAGCTTCATCCGGCTGCCCTGGCCGGCCTCGCCTAGCCATACGGTCTTGCGGCCGATGGCGGAGAACACCGGGCGCACGGCCGCGGCCGCTGCGGCTGGGCCGGAGGCCAGGATGAGCAGCTGCCCGGCCTCGGCGGGGCCCTTGCTGCCCGATACCGGCGCGTCCACGAACATGACATCGGGCCGCAGCTGACCGAGCCGGCTGCCGATGTCGGTCGAGGCCGCAAGGCCGATGGTGCCCATCTGCGCCCACACCGCGCCGTCAGCCAGCGCCTGTGCTACGCCGCCAGCGAAGATCACCGAGTTGACCACGTCGGCGGTCGGCAGCATCGTGATCACGACGTGCGCATCCCCGGCCGCCTCCGCCGCCGACGCTGCCACCAGCGCCCCGGCCTCCGACAGCGGCGCGGTTGCCGCGGGCGACCGATCCCAGACCGTGGTGCGCAGCCCGGCGGAGACCAGATTGCGGGCCATCGCCGAGCCCATGATGCCGGTCCCCAGCACCGCCACCCGCACATCCTCGCGACGGCTATCCATAGCAGCCATCTGAGTCTCCCTCCGCGCAGTGATGACAGCCCATACGGCGGCACCGCAGCTGAGCCGAACGCATCGCCAGCCGAGCACTCGCGAGGCTAGCCCGGGAGGTGCCGGCTGGTGCCTCAGCGGGTCCTACCGCGTAGGCGGGAAACGGGTCTCATTCGCTCTCGATCACGCTACCCCTGGCCATGACCGGCAACCCGGCCACCCCGGCCAAACCAGCCGCCACACACAGGCGGACGCCAGACACAGGGAGCCCAAGTCACTGAGGGCCGCCTCACGAACAAGCAACTGCAGCAGCGGTTCGATACGAACATCACGAACTTCATGGACCTGGTCGAGGTATCCACGACTACCCCGTGCGTGAATCGTGTCTGGGTGGAGTACCTGGGTGAGCACCCGGAGCCGTCGCTGGACCGGGTCGGGTCCCGCTATTGGTCAAGGTCGGCGGCGAAGTAGTGGCCGGTTTGCGGCGGCGGGTCCGATAGTGCCGCGGCGTCGTCGTGGTACTGGAGGTCGGTGCCGGTTTGCCGTTCCCGGTGCTGCCTGAGGTGCTCTTCCCAGCTCGGGACGCCGAATAGCTCGATGAACAGTCGCGGGTCCTGGCCGTCCTGGTACAGGCCCCAGCCGGTGGCCCCGGTCCGCAGCCGTGACAGGCGCAGGTGGGCCATGGCCTGCACCTGGTGAGACTCCTGGCGGTCAGGCTGACCGTGGCCGACGGCTCTTCGTAACAGCAGCAGTTCAGGCGTCGTGCAGGGTCGGCGTGGTCTCCAGGCCCCCAGGCCCGGCGCGACCAGTTTGGGGCCGCCGCTGAAGCCCGCGAAAAAGTACGGTTCGACGAACCCGGTGGTGATCTTGACGTCAGCGTCGGCCCAGTGCCGGTTCAGCCAGACCGGCACGCCGTCGCCGTGCACGCCACGCCAGGTGAGCATGCTCTCGTCGCGCGCGTCCTGGTTGATCACCCGCAGCCGGGCGGCCAGCTCGGCGCCGAGCATCTCGCCCAGCTCCGCCGGCGTGTTGCCGCGGTGAGTGCCGGTGGCGATGAGCACGGTCAGGTCGCCGGGGGTCACGATCCCGTCCAGCTCGTCTAGCAGCGTCCAGCCGGCCGCTAGCAGGCATATTGCTCCGTGCACGTTTCGTCCGGTACCACCATGGCGAAGCGGTCCAGGGTGGCGGCCACCTTCTCGCCGTTGCGCACACCGCTGACCACCGATACCACGGCGGATTCCGGCCGCTGATCAGCCGTTGCCTTTAGCGGCGGTGTAACCGTGGGACTGCTGCCTGGGCGCGGTACTGCGCGACGGCGGCTTCGCAGACGGCCCGCACCGGCCAGCCCAGGGCCCAGGCGGCGGCTTCCGCCTCGGCCAACTCTGCCGTGGCCGTTCCGAAGCCCGCGAGGCCATCTGTGATGTCGGCCACCTTGACCGTAACGACCTGGCTGCTGTCCGGCGGTCCCACTTCCACCTCCACCGACGTCCGGGAGGCGGTCAGCCGGTTCATCCGGGACCAGCGGACGCCGAGCGTCCCGGTGTGGGCGAAAATCGCGGCGGCCACGGCGCGATGAACCGGTTCAGCGCACAGGGCGGTGAGGACCTGCCCCGGGCGGCCGTGCCGGCCGACGATCGGGGTACACCAGCAGTCCCAGGCGCCGGCCGCCCGCACCGCCTGAAGGACCGAAGGCCACAGCCGGGGGTCGAGGTCATCGACTGTACTCTCGACGACGGTCACGTCGCCCTCGCGCAGGTCCCGCTCCGCGCCGGACGACCCAATGACCACCCGGGTGATGTTGGGCCGGTCCGGGGTGTCCCGGCCACCGCCGCCGGTGCCCACCGCGCGTACCGTCATGGCTGGAAAGCCGCCCGGTGTGGCCGCCACCGCGAGCAGGGCCGCACCGGTCGGGGTGGTGCGCTCACCGGGCAGGTCGCCGCTGGCCAGGTCCAGGCCGGCCGCGGCGGCGATCCGGAGTACGGCGGGAGCCGGTACCGGAAGGCGGCCGTGCCGGCTGGTGACGAATCCGCTTCCGGCGGCCAGGGCCGAGCAGCAAACCACCGCGCCGGGCCGCAGCAGTCCGAGATCCTCCAGTGCGGCCGCCGATCCCACCACGTCGGCCAGTGAGTCGAACGCACCCACCTCGTGGAAGTGCACGTCTTCGGGTGGCTCGCCGTGCACCGCCCCCTCCGCCTCGGCCAGCAGCCGGAAGACCCGTGTCGCGAGATCCTTCCCGGCCGGGCGGAGGTCACTGGCGCCGACGTGCCCGAGCACGTCGGCGAGGTGCCGTTGGCGGTCGGTCGCCGTCGGCGTGGTGATCACGGCCCGTAGGCACGCCAGGCCGCCCCGGCGGGCGGCCTCGGTCTGCAGCCCGAGACCGGGCACGCCGAGTGAGGCAATGGCTCCGCGCACCCGCTCCACATCGGCGCCCGCATCGAGCAGGGCGGCAAGCAGCATGTCGCCGGCCACGCCCGCGGTCGCGTCGATGTAGGCGGCACCCGGCCGGTCCGTCATCGGTGAACCGCGCGGATGATCTTGGCGGCATGCGCGGCCGCCCCGAACCCGTTGTCGATGTTGACGACGACCAGACCCGGGCTGCACGAGGCGAGCATGCTGGCCGCGGCGGCCAATCCGCCCGCCGCGACGCCGTAGCCGACACTGGTCGGCACGCCGATCACCGGCGCGCTGACCAGTCCGGCGACCACACTCGGCAGGGCCCCGTCCATCCCCGCCACGACCACCACGCACTCGGCGGCGCGCAGGTCGTCTAGCCGGGCCAGCAGCCGCCCGAGCCCGGCCACGCCCACGTCGGCCAGGACAGCCGCGCGGACGCCCAGCACGGCCAGCGTCGCCGCACATTCGCGAGCCACTTTCAGGTCTGTGGTGCCGGCCGTCACGACCAGCACGTTGCCGCGCGCGGGTGGCAGGGTCCCGACGGCGACCGTTCCGGCCACGCGATCGGCGTGCACGGCATCGCCAGGGAAACGGGTGGCCGCCCCGTCCAGGACGCCGGCGGGGCAGCGCGTCGCCAGGGCCGGTGCCTCCGGATCGCGGGCCCGCAACTCGGCCAGCAGCGCGAAGATCAGCTCGGGCGTCTTGGCTTCGCCGAAAACCACTTCCGGGACGCCGGTCCGCCGCCGACGATCTACGTCGAGCAGGGCGAACTCGCCCAGCGGGACGCCCGCCGCCCCGGCCTCCGTTCCGGGCGGCACACCGGGCGCCCCCCCACTCGGCATCCTCGGCGCTCCATTCGGCATGCCGACTGCTTTGTTCGGCATGCCGGGTGCCCCAGGCATACGGGGACCCTCAGCCGACACGGCTGACCGGAATGATGTCGAGGTTCAGCGAACCGGACCGCAACGGCCGCTCGTCGATCTCCGCGCGCTGATATCCAGCCGCCCGGACGCAGGCCAGCACCGCCGCATGCTCGTCCGGGTCCGCCGCCCGCGGCAGGTCCGCCGCGCCGAGCTGCACCCGGCCGAGATCACCGAAATGCCGCACCCGCAGTTCGCGGTAGCCGCGCTGCTTCAGGCTCAGCTCGGCCCGGTCTACCTGCGACAGCACATCGGCGCTGACCGGGGTGCCGTAAGGCAGCCGCGATGCCAGGCAGGGCGACGCGGGCTTGTCCGCACTCGGAACCCCCAGGTGCCGCGCCAGCGCCCGCACCTGGTCCTTCCCCACGGACGCCTCCAGCAGGGGATGCCGGACACCGTGCTCGGCCGCCGCGCGCAGCCCGGGCCGCCAGTCACCCGTGTCGTCGGCGTTGGCGCCGGACAGCACGGCGGCGAATCCGCGGCGCCGGGCCAGCGCGGCCAGCCGCTCGTACAACTCGGATTTGCAGTAGTAGCAGCGGAAGCGGTCGTTGCGCCGGTAGTCGTCGCGCTGCAGCTCGGCCGTGCTGATCAGCTCGTGCCGGATGCCGACGGCCCGGGCCACCGACCGGGCGCCGTCCAGCTCCCCGGACGCGAGGGCCGGCGAGACGGCAGTGACAGCGAGGGCTTGTTCCCCGAGCGCCCGGGCGGCCAGCGCAGCGACCAGAGAGGAGTCCACCCCGCCGGAGAACGCGATCAGGGCGCTGCCCAATCCGGCCAGACGCTCGGTCAGCTGGCCGGCCAGCGTGTCAAGCTCGTCAGGCACGACGTTCCCTTCTCATCTCACTAGGATTCGGACTATACGCTTCGGCGCGGTCGCGCTAACCTGCCGCCGCGATCGCCTGTACTCTCAGATTCAGCATCCGGCACCGCGGGAGGTCTCGTGCCCATCGAACAGACAGAGTTCGGCCGCACCGGCCACCAGAGCAGCCGGGTGATCTTCGGAGGGGCGGCTCTCGGGCAGGTCTCCCAGCGGGTCGCGGACGAGACCCTGGATCTGCTGCTCGCCCACGGGGTGAACCACCTGGACGTGG
>Ga0187819_10001235_pt1 | contig 13259 bp, 18 predicted proteins | sample NC_wetland_sal_i_15_FD_132411 | JGI IMG/M metagenome (GOLD analysis project Ga0187819, IMG submission 132411) | Wetland sediment microbial communities from Neuse River Estuary, North Carolina, USA - SO4_4 | ecosystem: Environmental > Aquatic > Freshwater > Wetlands > Sediment | place: USA... | reverse complement strand
GGACTCGGAGATGAACGTCTCGAACAGCGGCCCGTACTTCGAGTCAAGCAGATCCTCAAAATAAAGTGGGAAATAGCGGGTGCTCACAATCATGCTGAGAATTCATATTCGATTTCTTTTCGCAAAGGAGGGATCGCTACGTTTTGTATTCATACAACCATGCGGCCGAATGTGGCTGCCCACGGTTACTTAGGCTGCGGTTTCGTTTCATGAAAACTGAAAAACCCGGCTAAGATGGCCACGGCTATACTGACGGTCACCACCACTATAATAAACGCGACTTTGTGATGCCCGATTTGCTTTTCCTTCACACGAGGCAGATCTTCAGACTCCTCGATTCGCGGACTTGTGCTTGAGCCAACGTTTGAGGGATCTCCTTTTTCTGGCAGCAGCGTCAAGTAGTATTCAATTCTGTCTGAATAAGGAATCACACCTTCGTACACTAGTTCGGGATTGAGCTTGAGCTCCAACTCTGAGTAATCCGCAGCGCCCATTTTGTTGAATGAGAGTGTGACGCGTTGCATTACTTGTGCGGAGGTAACGACAAATTCTAGGCGGACGGCTCTAGACTTGCCCTTCGCGTCAGTGATCACCGTTGCGCGCTTTAGCTCTGCTCCTATGAGACCCTGTGAACGCAAACAAACGAGCGGCAAACAAACTGCGAGCAGGACAGCAATTGCGCGCCGCCAGGTTAGAACAACCGTCATTCTTGCTCCTCAAGATAACAATCGACCGAGAAGAACCCAGAACAGCCGCCCAGTGTAATACCTGGTCACAATGGCATTAACAACCAAGGCCAAAATGAGCGCGATCGTCACTCTGAATCCTCTTAGGTCGGCGCTTGAGCTCTTTATTAGCACACGTCGCAGATTTACAGTAACAGTAGGTACCAACAAATTGCCGCCACTTCCACCAGGAAAAATGCCCACGCGCGAATCATGGCGAACGTGCTCGCTTGCTCGGGTTCTAGCAAAATGATTGTGGCGGCGCGTAGATAGTTCAGAGATGGATCGCGGCGGGAAACGAAGAGCTGGATTGCTTCACTAAGTTGCTCGTGTAACGCGATCGCGAGAATAGGCGTGATCCCAGAGAGGACGTACAGAGTCAGAGAATCGGCAACCCGCGTTTTCAGCGGGTTCGGGTCACCCAAAGGCAGACAAGGAGGATCCCGAGAAAAGACGCGCATCCAAGGAGAGACGGCGCGATGAAAAGCGGGAAACCGAAGAGCTCGTCAAATTTAGTGTCCTTCACATACAAAGAAACCGTTATGAACTGCACGACAGCAACTAAGATCAGGGCAATTTCGAAGGATTTCGCAGCCTGTTTTAATGCGCTTCGATCAGTCCCATCCGCGCCCTTCAACCTATTGGCGCGGATTCCCTTATGAAACCAGCGCATCAGGTCGTCGAATTCTGGCGTGAAAGTCGACACGCGTTCTCTCCGGTGCTGGAAGCTCCGGATTTTACACCTCATGTTACGGACGAGTCGAAGGGGGCTGCGGTCGACATCTCCTGTTGCCACATTTCGGAGCTGTTCAAGACACACAGGACCGGAGCGATTCGGAACGAGACCCTCTCGGGTCGGGCAAAAGTGAGCTGCGATGTCGTGCGATTTGCGCACCCAGGGGGTGGGGTACTTTTGAGGATCGCATCTCTTACCCCGCGCATGGTTTGACTCGGATTGGGAGCGTCGGTATACTCCGCGCTTTCGAGGTAAAATACGAGCTGAAAGGAAAAGCAGATCCCTCACCTCCATCCGCGAAGAGCACGCGGCTGGGTTCGGGATGACACCATGGGCGTACTCGACAACCGATTCGAGCGCAGCTACATACTGTCGACGGTGGATTACGTATTCAATTGGGCGCGGAAGAGCGCGATCTGGCCGCTGACGTTCGGGCTGGCGTGCTGCGCCATTGAAATGATTGCGTCGACCACGTCGCGATTCGATATTGCGCGATTCGGCGCGGAAGTGTTTCGGCCGTCGCCACGGCAGGCGGACTTGATGATCGTGGCAGGGACGGTGACGCTGAAGATGGGGCCGGCGCTGAAGCGCGTGTGGGACCAGATGCCGGACCCGAAGTGGTGCATTTCGATGGGCGCGTGCTCGAGCGTAGGCGGGCCGTTCAACGTGTATTCGGTGCTGCAGGGAGTCGATCGGATCGTGCCGGTGGATGTGTATGTGGTGGGGTGTCCACCGCGGCCGGAGGGCCTGTTTTACGCGCTATTGAAGCTGCAGGACAAGATCGATCAGATGACGCTGGCCAAGCGGCCGACGGAAGTGCGGCTGGAGCCGGGGATGGTCGAGGACTTCAAGCGCGGGGTGATGGTGGCGCAGACTCCGCAACCGCGATAAGAATTTGCCACAGAGGCACAGAGACACAGAGCAGAACTGGGAGGGCAGACACCCTGAGGCGAACGCCGTGCCGGGATATCGCGAGAGGACGTAATTCGGATCGGAAAGCCACAGAGACACAGAGCCCACAGAGAAACTGGGAGGACAATACCCTGAGGCGAGTGGCTTGACGTGATCCCCCAGCAAAACGGGAAGAAAAGCGGCACAGTGTGGCGCATTGCAATTTCTGGTTTGGTGACTCCGAGTTCCAAATTTGAGATTTCAAAGGAAGATTAGATGGCGTTTGTGCGCGCGGTCAAAAAGGAAGAAGTTCCGCCTGGAATGGTGAGGGAGCTGCAGCTCGACGGGAAGGTCATCGCCCTGGCTAATGTGGCGGGCAGCCTCTACGCCATCGATAACGTGTGCTTGCATCGCGGCGGACCGCTGGCGCAGGGCGAACTGTCGGGCCAGACGGTGACTTGCCCGTGGCATGGCTGGCAGTACGACGTGACGACGGGGAAGGTAACCGTGAACCCGGCAGTGGGAGTCGAAACATACAAGGTGGAAATCCGGGGCGACGACGTTTACGTCGATGTCGGCTAGCCCTTTGATTTTAAGGTAGTTACGTGAACCACGGCCATTCGCGGCGGAGCTACTGTTTGACCCTCGAGCTGGATCTTCAGAATCCTGCCGACCCGCCAGTCGAAAGGAAAAAAGCTGCAAGATTTTTGTTCAATTTCGCCGCATTGCGTGTATAGTGCGCGCGACAAATTACAGTTGAGGCACGGTTTGCGGGCGCGCAACGAAAGTTCTCGATAAGTGGGCCGCCGAAACCGGCCCTGAGTCGGATGACGCCAAAAGTTCCATCAAAACCTTCATTAAAACCTCGGCGATGGCTGCTTTCGGTTGACCCGCGGCAATATCACTGGGATACGCTCTTCGTCAAAGGCAAAGAGATGTGGAGGCACGCGGGGGACAAGCCCGAGGCCTTTCGGCAGCTCAAGCTGGTTCACAAGGGCGACCGCGTGCTGTGCTATCACGGGAAAGCCGAGCATTCGGTCTATGCGCTGGCCGAGGTGACGCGCGATCCTTATCCCGACCCGCATCATCCGGACGAAAAGAAACTGGTGATGGATTTGCGGGCCATCGAGCGCTTGCCCCGCCAGGTGACGCTGGCAGAAATGCGGGAGACCCGCGCGTTGCGCAAAGTCAAGTTTCTGAAGAATACTCGCCTCACCATCAGTCCGCTGAGCGACGAAGAATACGCAGAGATTCTGCGCATGGCTGGAATCGTAGCATCGCCCGGCATCCCTCTGCCCTGAGAATTCGAATTCAGACCGAAACTCTACCTCAGGAACGCACGCGCAGAGAATGATTGCTGTTGCCGTCAGAGAATCTGACGCGCGCTCAGTTCATCTTCATCACGATGAACGTAAGGTCGTCGTGCTGAGGAGCGCCAGCGATCCAGCCACGAAGTTCGTCAGAAACGCAGGAGACAATCTCCTTCACAGGCAGATGCGCGGTCCGGCACAGGAGGCTCTTCAGGCGGCTCGCGCCAAACTCGACTTGGCCAGGATTGAGTGCTTCCGTCACTCCATCCGTAAAGGCAAGCAGCACATCGCCCGCGCACAACTCAACAACCGCCTCCTCGTATTCACTATCCGGGAACATGCCAATCACCGTGCCACCGGTCTTGAGTTCCTCGATGGGTGCTTGCGACGTGACTTCACGGAGTGAATTACAAGCCCGGAACAGGTACGGCGGATTATGGCCCGCGTTGACGTAGCGAAGCTCCCGCTTCGCGGAATGAACCTGGGCGTAGAAGAAAGTGGCATAGTTGTCGGCGCCCGTGGATTGATACAGGAAGCTGTTTATTTTCTTGGTCAGCTCGAGCGGAGAGGCCAGTCCTCCAGAAGCAATGATGCGCAAAGATGTTTGAGTTGCCGACATGATCAGAGCGGCTGCGATTCCCCTGCCCGCCACGTCGGCCAGGGCAATTCCCGATCCCGTTGTCGCCGAGATCCAGGAAATCGTAGCAATCGCCTCCAATGCCGCGCGCCGGCAGAGTGAATGCGGCGACTGCAATTGGGCCGGCTTCGATCGATTTCTGGGGAAGAAGTCTTTCCTGCACCTCAGCGGCAAGGAGTACGTCGCGACGAATCTTCTCCTACTCGAGGACGCGATCGGTTAGCCGAGCATTCTCGATCATCAGCGCGAGCTGCTGCGCATAGATCTGCAGGACGTCCTTATCGGCGGAACTGTAGCCGTTGGCGTCGAGGGACGGGCCGAGGAGCAAGAGTCCGGTCGTTTCCTCCTTCGTACGTAAAGAAACAGCGAGGCGCATTTCGATTTTTTTCAGGAACTCGATCTCAGGTACGTACTGCGGTTTGTGGTCCGCCGCCCAGCGGAGCACCGTGTCCATTTCTTCCGGCGTGAAGGCGAGAGGAGAAGCGCGAGAACGGAGGCGTCCGAGGAGAAAGCCCGAGGCGGGAATTGAGCCTTCGACGAGGGCTTGAGGGCTTGCCGCGCGACAACGATACCGCGCATCGGGCTCGTCGGCACTCTCGAAGAGCATGGCGGATTGCGAGCGCAGCCCTTCGCGCAGATCCGAAAGCGCGATGCCGAGAGCCTGCGAGAACGAGTCCGCGCGGCGGCTCGCCGAGGATAATCCAGTCACGAGAGCGGGAGCGGCACGAGAACTTGTGGCTTGCGGGCTACGGTGGAGGACGGATTGCACAAAACTGCGGCGGGCCGAGGTCCAGAGAGGCTCCGATTCGTTGCGAATGGCGACCATAGGCGAGATCAAGGTGGCGCGCCACGCAGGGAAGACTGAGGCGACGATTGCGAGTCCCCCAACGACGCCGCCGGAACCTGCGTAGGGGAGTGCGCCGATGTGGTGGAGATGCAGGAATCGCGTAATCAGCCAGGTGGCAGCCGTCGCAGCCGGTATCCCGATCAAGATTCCGTAGACACCCATTTTCAGGCCGTCGCCGAGCACCAGCTTCAGCAGGTCGCGAGGCGATGCGCCGAGAGCCATGCGTGTGCCAATTTCCACTCTGCGCTCGCGCACCGAATAGGACGTGAGACCGTAGATGCCAAGAGCAGCCAGCAGTAACGCCGCGAGCGCGAAAACCGCCACAACCAAGGAATCGAATCGCTGAAGCATCACTGAATTGGCCACGATTTCATCCATGGTATGCACGTCGTGGATCGTGCGAGCCGGGTCGAGGCGCTGCACAGCGGCTCGGACCGCAGGGACAAGCGTGGCTGCGGGCAAATCCGAGCGCAGAACAAAATGCATTTGGCTCTGGGGAGTCAGGGCGTTCAGAAGATAAAGCTCGGGCCGGGTGGCTTCCCCTAAAGCGTCGTTGCGGACATTGCCCACTAGGCCCACGACTTGGACCCGCCCCGAAGCGTCGCCAAAGCGGCCAAAGGCGCCTATCGGGTCACGATTGGGCCAGAAGCGTCGGGCGGTAGCCTCATCAATCGCCACCGGCGTCAGATTTTCGTTGGTGTCGTTCGCGTTCAGCAGCCGTCCCTTTTGCAGCGGAATACGCATGGTGTTGAAGTAGCTGGGACTAATCACGTAGAAGCTTACGGAATGGTCGAGATCCTGGTTCGGCGTCTGACCTTCAGCGTACAGCGTTGTTTCGTAACAGCAGCCATTCAACGGCAACTGGTTCGCGAACGCGGCTGCACGAACGCCAGGCAGAGCTTGTAGAGAAGTCAGCAATCTGTCCTGGTAATCGAGCAACTCTTTGGGCGAAGAGTATTTCAGGCCGGAGGCGTCCAATTGAAAGGTGAGCAAGTGTGCCACTAAAAGCCCGGCGACGTTCGCGCAGGTGACGATAAGCAGCAACCCTGCCGCCGCCAGCGAGAGCAGCAGGTACGGCCGAACGTCTTTGATGACGAAGTCCCGAAGACTAAACAGCCTCGCCGTATAGGAAGAGGCGTGGCCCGGATTCTCTTTCAGAATCTGGGCGGCGACACGCTTTGCGTCTGCGCTCGCCTGTGCAAGCGTCACACCGGGCTTGAGCCGCGCGTAGCCCGCGTAGAAGGCTTGTTCGCGACGCGCCGCTTCATCGGCTGGAGGGTTGACAGGGACCCAAACATCGTTGTGCAAATTCTCATTTGAAACGCCAATGATGGGAAGCTGGAACCAAGCTGGCATAACGCCAGTGACGGTATACAACTGACCATTCAGGGTGATTGATTTGCCGACAATGGCGGGATCAGCTCCGAGGCGTCTCCAAAGGCTGGTGGAAATTACGGCGACGTGTGGACCGTCAGAATCTTGGAAGAGACGGCCGACGATGGCGTTGACTCCGGTGTTGTCGAGCAAAGAAGGTGTGACTTCGGCACCCTGCACGTGCTCGACAAGCGAGGAGGAGGTCAGATTGAAAGTTCCTGTGATGTTGTACCAGCCGAGCACGTCGAAGCTGTGCGTTCGTTGTTGATAATCAGTGAGATCGGAGATGGACAGACCGCTGTATCTGTCGGTTTCACTGCTAAGCGTACTGCCGCCAAAAAGAGCGACCCAACGCTCGGGATGACTGTAGGGCAGAGGCCGGAGCATGACTCCGTTGACGACAGTGAAAATCGCTGTGGCGCAGCCGATGCCCACCGCCAGTGCGACAATCGCCAACAGCGCCACTCCCTTCGCACGCTTCCAGGAGCGCCAACTCTGAGAGATGATCGGCAACATGTGCGGAGAATCATACTCCGTTCGGGACACAGGGTCTCAATGGAGCCAGCCAAAACAGGAAAGAAACGGAAACAGGTTCCGCGGTTAGAATGCGTGTGAGGGAGGAGGGCGCATGAACAGGCGATGGGCTATCGTGTGCGGAGCCTTAGTGGCGACATCCGCGTTCCTTTTGGTGATGAGCCGACAACCGGCGTCGCAGGCGCACGGGGCCACGACTGCCGAAACCCCGGCAGCATTTTAGGAGTTGGCGAAGATTACGAGCGGGCAGACGCGCGTGGTCGACATGACCTACGCCATCAGCGACAAGCTGCCGACGTGGCCGGGCGACGAGCACGCATTCGAGGCGAAGACGGTGGCGACACCGCAAAAGGACGGCTACTTCGCGCGCAGCTTCTGGATGCTCGAACACTTTGGCACGCACATGGACGCGCCAGCGCATTTTCCTGGAGGCAAAGAGTTCCTCGACCAAATACCCGTGACGCATTTCTTTGGGCCCGCGGTGGTGATCGACGCGCGCGACGAGGCGGCGAAAGACGCGGACTACCGGTTGACGCCGGCGCGGGTTGAAAAATGGGAAGCGGCGCACGGAAAAATTCCGGCGGGAGCGATTGCGCTGCTGCGCAGCGGATGGGCGTCGCGGTGGCCTGATCAGGCGCGCTACCGCAACACGGACGCGAGCGGCGTGATGCATTTTCCCGGGTATTCGGTTGAGGCCGCGAAGCTGCTGATGTCGCGCGGGGTTGTTGGACTCGGGATCGACACGCTCAGCATCGATTACGGGCCGTCGGAGAATTTCGAAGTTCACCACGTCGATTTGCCGGCAGGACTTTTCAATCTGGAGAACGTGGCGAATCTCGAACAGCTTCCGGAGTCTGGCGCGTTCCTGATCGCTGCGCCTATCAAGCTGGAAGGCGGGTCGGGCGGCGCCGTGCGCATTTTCGGGATCTTGCCGTCGCGCGATTAGACGATGCCGGAGCTGCCTGAAGTCGAGACGGTCGTGCGGGGCCTGCAAGCGGTGCTGCCGGGGCGGCGCATTGTCGGCGTGCGCCTGGGGAAGACCGATTTCATTGACGATCCTGCGGCGCTGGAGCGCGAGCTTCCCGGCACTCGAATTCAGCGCGTGCGGCGTCACGGGAAGTTCCTGGTTTTCGATTTGGAAGCGGCTGACGCGAACCGAGGCGGGCGGCAGCTTTTGCTGCTCGTTCACCTCGGCATGACGGGACAGCTCACCGTAGCTCCTGGCGAAGCTCCCGCACCGCCGCACACGCACGTGTTCTTCAGCCTCGATGACGGCCGGGAGCTGCGCTACACGGATATCCGACGATTTGGGCGCATGCGGATCTTCTCCAATGGCGCGCAAGCGGACCTGCTTGGCAAGCTGGGGCTTGATCCGCTTGAGGCGACGGAAGCGGAGTTCGCCGCAGCGCTGCATGCGAGGCGCGCGCAAATCAAAGCGTTGTTGCTCGACCAGCGCGTGTTTCGCGGCATGGGCAATATCTACACGGACGAAAGCTTGTGGCGCGTGCGAATTCATCCGCGGCGCATCGGTGCGAATTTAAGTGCGGCAGAATTGCGGCGGCTCTACCGCGCGGTGCGCGACGTGCTGAACGAGGCGATCCGGTCGCGAGGCTCGTCCATTTCGGATTATGTCGATGCGGACGGCCAGCAGGGCGAATTCCAGCTCAAGCATCGCGTGTACCAGCGCGAAGGGAAGAAATGCTTCAGGTGCAAGACGAAGATCCGGCGAGTCATCGTTGCGGGACGCAGCAGTTATTTTTGCCCGCGCTGTCAGCGTGCGCCACGAAGACATCGCCCAGAGAAAAGCGGGCGGGTCTGAGACCCGCCCCTACGCGATGCGATAGAACGCCCAAGGAGAACGCGCGGCGGCAGCAGGGCCGAACAGCAGGTCCCTCACCGCCATCCGGAAAAGGCGCGGCTGGGTTCGGGATGACAATCCTCGTTGACGCTTCACATTGCCCTTGAGCCTCGACGAGCAGCGAAAGAGGAGATGAGGAGGGCGCCGAGAAGGCTGAAGAAGGCGGCGTAAATGAATCCAGCCGCGGGGCCGACGCTGGACCACAGCGCGCCAACGACGACGCTGGAGACGAGGTCGCCGATGCCGTTCACCGTGGCGAGCACGCCGAACCCAGACCCGCGAACCTCTGCGGGCAGCATTTCGGAGGCTGTGGACTTCTCCAGCGATTGGGTGATGCCAATGTGGATTCCGGCGAGCGCGAAGAGGACAGCCAGAAGCGGAAGCTGCGGGCGTTCGAAAATGAAACCCACGTAAGTGAAGACGCCGGTTAAGTAACCTGCGACGAGAAGAGTTCGCCGCCCGAAACGATCCCCGAGAGCGCCGGCCGGATAGGACGCCGCTGCGTTGACGATGTTGTAGAAGGTGTAGAGTCCAACTGCGACGGCGGCAGCATGCTTCGAGCCGAATCGCGGCGTCAGGATTTGCGTGGCGCGAAGAATCAGGAGCGTGGGCGCGAAATCTCCGATGCCGTGAGCAAATATGCCAGTGAGATAGCGCCAATAGTTTTTGGGGAGGCGAGCGAGGCTGGACGTGAAACTTGGCGCTTGGTGGTGCTCGTCGCGCTTGCCTCGCTGGGCGAGGACAGCGAATGCGACCGCGGCGATCAGGCCGGGGAGAAGCGTCCAGCGCAGGACGGCTCGCGCGCCAATGATTCCGATGAGTGCGGTGGCGCAAAGGGGGCCGAGAACGGCGCCGAGCGTGTCCATGGCGCGTTCGAAACCGAAGCCGCGGCCTTGCTGCTCGGGCGCGACGCAGTCCACGAGTAGGGCATCGCGCGAAGGGCCGCGCGAGCCGCGTCCCATCCATCCGAGCGCGCGAAGCAACAATACGAATGGCCACGAGTGAGCGAAGGCGTAGGCGGAGGTCGTGACTGCGGTTGCGCCGTAACCGGTGATGCAGGTCAACTTGCGCCAGGAGGGCCGGTCGGCAATCCAGCCGCCGGCGAGTTTGGCGAAACTGGAAAGCCCGTCGGATACGCCTTCGATGATGCCAAGAGCGACCGCGGGAGCGCCCAGGCTGGCGAGGAAAGCGGGAAGAATGGCGGTGGCGGCTTCGTGTCCCCAGTCGGAGAAGAGGCTGGCGAGACCAATGCCGAGAACGCCGCGAGTTAGCCAGCGTTTTTCGGATACGGGCGCGGTGGTGACTTGTTCGCTCACAGGGACATTATGCGGGAGGAAAGATGAAAGTGGGATGAAGAGAAGGGCAGAAACCAGAAGGCAGAAAGCAGAAACAAAAAACCAAAAATCAAAAAGAAAAAAACACCGGAAGCGAAAAGGTGCCCTGCGACGCGATGGAGATTCGCGTCGTTTAGGTTGCGAGCGGGAATAGAATGCGAGCAGAATTCCCGGCACGCGTACTCGCATTCCATTCACCCGAGGCGGAGTGTCGCGAAGCGAGGCGTGGCGGAGCGGAGAGAAAGTCTATGCGGGCAGTGGTTCAACGAGTGAGCCGGGCGCGAGTCGTCGTTGAGGATTGCACCACAGGTGAAATCGGGGCTGGACTGGTGGTGCTCGTCGCCGTGGGGCGGGATGACGAGGCGGCGACTGCGTCGGCGATGGCGGAGAAGGTCGTGAACCTGCGCATCTTCAACGACGAGCAAGGAAAGATGAATCGCTCGCTCGCGGAAACGGGCGGAGCAGTGCTGGCGATTTCGCAGTTCACTTTGTATGGCGACGCGCGCGGGCAGCGCAGGCCCAGCTTCATCAACGCAGCGCCGCCCGATAAGGGCAAAGCGTTATATGAAGAATTCGTGGGCGCGCTCAAAGCGCTCGGGGTGCGCGTGGAAACGGGCGTGTTTCAGGCGCACATGGCCGTCGAATTGACGAACGACGGGCCGGTAACTGTCCTTCTCGACTCGGAGAAGAAATTCTAATGTGAACCCCGGCTTTTCGAGGGAGCATGTGTTGATGACTGAAATAAAACGGATCTTGGATCAAATGGACCGCTCGTTCGAAGGCGATGCGTGGCATGGGCCGCCGCTGAAACCTCTGCTCGATGGAATGACGGCGGAGGACGCGGCCAAGCATCCAATCCACGGCGCGCATTCCATATGGGAACTTGTCCTGCACCTGACGGCGTGGAACACCATCCTGCGCGAGGAACTTTCAGGCGCCAGCGCGCAGATTACGCCGGAACTGGACTGGCCGCCCGTGTGGGAAGCGACGGACATTCAATGGCAGCGGGCGGTGCAGAATCTGGTGGAGGCGCGGGGACGATTGCGCAAGGCGGTTGAGAGTTTTCGCGACGAGCAATTGGACGAACGGCCCAGCAAGCGAACGAACAATTCGCGTTACATCATGCTGCATGGAATCGTGCAGCACGACCTTTATCACGCGGGGCAGATCGCATTGTTGAAGAAGGCGCTGCGGAGCAAAATGGTTCGATGACGACGGCGGCAAGAGAATCCGCGGTGGAGATCCGGTTGCCTGTGGCGCGGGATTACCCGCGGATGGCGGAGCTTGCCGCGCAATTGGGCTACAGGTCGAGCAGCGAAGAAGTTGCGCGCCGGATTGCGGAAATGCAAGGGTCGCCGGATTATGCTGTATTCGTGGCGGAAGCGCCGGGCGGCGAGGTTGCGGGCTGGATTGGAGTGTTCGTCTACCGTTGTCCCGAGGCGGACGCGCGGGCGGAAATCAACGGAGTGGTGGTGGACGAGCAGAAACGGTCGCTGGGCATTGGGAGACGGCTGCTCGAGCGCGCCGAAGAATGGGCGAAAGAGAAGGGTTGCGCGACAATCGGGCTGCGGTGCAACGTGATTCGCGACCGCGCGCACCGATTCTATGTGCGGTTCGGTTACGAACACTACAAAACACAAAAATCATTTCGCAAGCGGCTTTGATCTTATTACGGATGAGCATGCCGATAGAGGAAGCGAACCTATCAGGTGGCCCTTGAACCATCCCCTTTTAAGATCTCGTTCGATTTACCATCTTCGGCTCAGCTATTTCCTGGCGATCATCGCAGTGTGTTTGCCGCTCGCGAGGGCAGGGCAGCAGAGCGGGAGCCAGACCCTGGCCCAGGTTCTCGCCACAGCGGGGCTGAAAGCTTCGCCGGAGGCCGTCAGCGATCTTGACCAACGAATCACAAGCTACGATGTTCTCGACGATCCATCAGTTTTTGCCATCGCGTATCACTGGGAACTCCCTTCGGGCATGCTGGAAGATCCCCTGCGCATCGTGAGCTTGGACCGCCGGAGTGGCAAATGGAAAAGCAAGCAACTCTTTTTGGGCAGCGATGAGATCGCGCACAGCGAGTGCATGGGCGCAGTTGTGGAGATGCAGGCGTTGCCGGACGCATTTCTGATCGACACGCACATCAATCCCTCCGCGGGGTGTTTGCTTGTTTTGTCGCGCGACTTCGAGTTTCGGGCTGCTTTGTATGGATGGTACATGGCCGCATTTGGCGACGGATCGATTGTGTTCCAACGAAGCGAAGTACACTTTGCAGCGGTCCATCCGGCTGAACTCGCCGTCTACAACCCCAGAACTAAGAAAGAAATAACGCTATTTCCGCGCAGACCATTTCAGACAATTCGCGCGGAGTACGTTGAGAAATTGCGCGCGTTCTACAACACGCACCAAGATTGGTGCCGTATTAACAACGACCCCTGCGATCCTGAAACCATGCATAGCGATGTGGTCGGCGACGTAGTCACATCCGATGGCGAACACGCCCTAGCTTTCGTCATTTCGTATGAACCGATTCAAGTGTTCAAAGACGCGCAGCTCCCCGTCGGCCCCGGAAACGTCGTTTACGTGTGTCGCCATACGGATGATGACAGTAAGCTGGAATATCGCGAGATGCTGCAGGGCGATGTCGAGAAACGGTTTGGGAACGTGCCTCTCAAGGCTCTGCTCCGGCCGGAAACGCTGCAGCAAATATTCACGCCCTAAACTCTGGCTCTCGACGCGTTAGTTGCCCTCAGCTGATCGAGATGCAAAGACACTCTTGACGTACGGACCAAGAACAAAGGCGCAGGAATGGACTGGATAGCAGCGGCGGCATTTTATGGGGTGATGGCGTGCTGGATCGTGTTTGCCGCCATCTTCATGTTTCGCAAAAGGCCACCAAAAGAAAAGGAGACCAAGCGTGAACCTGCGTCGTACTGGGGTATCGGGGTGGCTTCGTTGGGATTTGCGATGGTGTGGATTGCGCCGAGACCGTATTTTTTGCCGATCGTGACGATGC
>Ga0187819_10001234_pt1 | contig 13261 bp, 11 predicted proteins | sample NC_wetland_sal_i_15_FD_132411 | JGI IMG/M metagenome (GOLD analysis project Ga0187819, IMG submission 132411) | Wetland sediment microbial communities from Neuse River Estuary, North Carolina, USA - SO4_4 | ecosystem: Environmental > Aquatic > Freshwater > Wetlands > Sediment | place: USA... | reverse complement strand
CATGGCTCGATTTCTATTTGTTGAAATTGGCGATTGCCGGGACAGTCGCGAGATGCCTTATCGAGCCCGCTTTGAGCGGGTCTAGGACATTGCCTGCGATAGGGCGGCCTTGACCTGACCCGGCTCAAGGCCGGAAAATTAATGGCTTGCTAAGGAATGGTCATGCCTGTCCTCTCTAGCTCTCGTAGAGCGATGCTCGTGGCGGCTTCCGTGCTCTTCGTGCTTGTGGGCCTCTTTGTCGTGCAGTTTGCTTTGCCACGGCGCAGCATGGAAGCCCGTCCGCTCTCGGGCATTCATCTGAACGAAATCAAACTCCCACCTGGGTTTGAAATTCAAATTTACTCGGAGAATGTTCCCGGCGCGCGCTCGATGGCTCTTAGCCTGAATGGCACGCTTTTTGTTGGCACGAGGGAGACGGGCGTCGTCTATGCGCTCTTGGATCACGCGGGGGCGAATCGCGCCGACGAGGTGATCACCATCGCGCATGGGTTACATGAGCCGAATGGCGTGGCCCTGCGCGACGGCGTATTGTATGTGGCGGAGAGCACGCGCATTTTGCGCTACGACAATATCGAGGCACGCCTCAAAAATCCGCCCGACCCGGTCGTGGTCATCGACAATTTGCCGCATCAAACGAATCACTCTTGGAAATACTTGCGCTTTGGCCCCGATGGAAAGCTCTATGTTCCGATTGGCGCTCCCTGCAACATTTGCGAACCACCCGACAAGCGGCAGGCCACCATCGCGAGAATGAACGCGGACGGTTCCGACTTCGAGATTTTCGCTCGTGGCGTGCGCAATTCGGTTGGTTTCGACTGGCATCCGGATACGCACCAGCTTTGGTTTACAGACAATGGCCGCGATTTGCTTGGCGACGACCTGCCTTCGGACGAACTAAACCTCGCGCCGGAAAAAGGAATGAATTTCGGCTACCCGTATTGCCATCAGGGCGATCTTCCTGATCCTGAATTCGGCAAGAAACATCCCTGCGGCGAATTCGTGCCGCCAGCCGCAAAGCTGGGCGCCCACGTGGCTTCGCTCGGCATGCGTTTCTACACAGGAAAGATGTTTCCCAGCGAGTACAAAAATCAGATTTTTATCGCCGAGCATGGTTCGTGGAACAGGTCCATCCCCATTGGCTACCGCGTGGCGTGCGTCCGGCTGGATGGGAATCGCGTTGTCGACCAGCAGATTTTCGCCGAGGGCTGGCTCCAGGGGGAGGAAGCTTGGGGCCGTCCTGTGGATGTCCTGATCATGCCTGATGGCGCGCTGCTGGTCTCGGACGACCGCGCGGGCGCGATTTACCGCATTAGCTATCATCAATAGCGTGCAAGCTGCACACACCCGGTTGCACACCCCTCTTCTTGTCAACCCGATTCGCCTGGGATAGAGTAGCCGCCTTCTCAGCGGGGGCGCAGAAATCATGCCAGGAACCGGCCAGGAAAAACTGAAAGTGCTGATTCGCCGCGCGACGATTCAGAAACGCGTGCGCGAAGTGGCCCGTGAAATCACCAAGGATTTCAAGGGCGAGCGCCTCCATTTGATTGGTGTGCTGAAGGGTGCGTGCATCTTCCTATCTGATCTGGTGCGTGAGATCAATCTCGATACCTCGATTGATTTCATCGCCGTCTCCAGTTACGGCAAGGGGAAGCTGAGCTCCGGCCAGGTGCGGGTGTTAAAGGATTTGGATAGCAGCATTGAAGGCTTGAACGTCGTGCTCGTGGAAGACATCCTCGATACCGGCATCACTTTGAGCTACCTGCTTCGAATTCTTCGGCAGCGCAAACCGCATGTGTTGCGCGTCGCGGCGCTTCTCGATAAGCCCTCGCGCCGGTTGAGGCCGGTGAAAGGGAATTACGTTGGCTTCACGATTCCGAACGAATTCGTGGTTGGCTACGGGCTCGATTACGCCGAACGTTACCGCAATCTGAAGGATGTCTGCATCCTCAGCCTTCCCCCAGGATAAAAGTGGCACGAAGCGTTCTCACCGTGCGGGACCTTGAGGCGATCGCCGCGGGCGGCGAAGTCGTCGTGCCTCGCGGAGCGATTGTGACGGAGCTTGCGCGCGAGGAAGCCCAGCGGCGAGGCATCATTATTCGCTTCGAGGATTCAAGTTCAGCCTCCGCGGAGGCTGGCGATCCAACGGGCGCGCGCGTTGTCGCCATTGGAGCCGACCATGGCGGCTACGACCTGAAGGAAGAGCTGAAGATTTACCTGGTGCAATGGGGATACAAGGTCCTCGACGTCGGGACTTTCAACCGTGACGCCGTGGATTACCCGGACCTCGCCGAGGCTGTTGCGGACGCAGTGGTGCGCGGCGACGCCTGGCGTGGCGTGGTCATTGACACCGCGGGAATCGGCTCTTCGATTGCCGCGAACAAGGTCCCCGGAGCTCGCGCAGCGCTGTGCTATGATAGGGCCACTGCGCGTAACAGCCGTGAGCACAACGATGCGAATATTCTCGCGCTCGGTGCGCGCCTGATCCCGGTGGATGCGGCGCGCGAAGTGCTCGCCGTGTGGCTTGGAACGCCGTTTGCCGGCGGCCGTCATCAGCGGCGCGTGGACAAAATCCGCGCGATCGAAGACCGCCACCGGAAATCCTAAGGCGCAGAGCCCCGGAAGAAGCGCCAGCGGAAACGGGACAAACGGAGCGCCCCAGGTGGATCAGCCCGAACTCGAAAAAGTTATCCAGGCGATCACAGAAGAAATTCTCGGCTATCTCGGCGCGGAAAAATGCGCGGATCTCTGCGGCCTAGAGATCGACGAGCTTGTCTGCCCCGGCTGCAACCAGTGGTGCGCCGAGAAGTGCTCGAGGAAAACTCGAAAAGTGGTGGAGGCAGGCGCGGCGCGGATTTCCGCGGGGGCGGAAGTGGGGCCGATCGAAGCGGATATCGCCCGCCTGATCGACCACACGCTGCTCAAGCCGGATGCCACGCGCGATGAAATCCGCAAGGTTTGCCTGGAGGCGCTGAAATACGGTTTTGCTTCTGTGTGTGTAAATCCGTGGAATGTTTCGCAAGCGGCCGAATTGCTGCGCGGCAGTGAAGTGCGCGTCTGTACCGTCGTGGGCTTTCCGCTCGGCGCCACGCTTCCACAGGTGAAAATGTTCGAGACGGAAGAAGCCATTAAGCTCGGCGCGCAGGAAATTGATATGGTCATCAATATCGGCGCTTTGAAGTCGCTCCAGGACGATGCCGTCGAGGCGGACATTCGTGGCGTTGCCCTGGCCAGCCATCGCGGCGGTGCCATCTGCAAAGTGATTCTCGAAACTGCACTGCTGACGACGGAAGAAAAAGTACGCGGTTCGCTGGCTGCCAAGAACGCCGGGGCAGATTTCGTCAAGACTTCCACGGGCTTCGGCCCCGGAGGCGCCACCGCGGAAGACGTGCGTTTGATGCGCGCAGTCGTCGGTGGCGAATTGGGCGTGAAAGCTTCTGGAGGCGTGCGCAGCCTCGAGGATGTCCAAAGGATGGTCGAGGCGGGAGCCACTCGCATCGGCGCGAGCGCAAGCGTCAAAATTCTCGAGCAGGCCCGGGCTTCTGCGCTCACGGAAGCCTCCGTGGCCATGGCGCCGAGCGGCAACTATTAGCGAGCGCAAGGTTTCCCGCGCCTCTTTGGCAAGCAGCCATTCCCCGCCTGATATAATGAATCGATTTCGTGCGTGCGCCGGTGCGGCTCCCTCATCCGCCCGACGCTGTAGGCGCACACTGGTTGTACGGGGCTGAGGACAAGCATTCCAAATCAAATGGACTCGACCGAACTCAATTCGAAACTGGAGGTCCCTGCCGAGACACTCGCGATCCTGGCCGAGATCAGCCAGGAGATCAACGCCTCTTTGAACCTGGACGAGGTGCTGGCTGCGTCTGCCGCGCAAATCAAGCGGCTGATTGACTATGAGATATTCGCCGTCCTTCTGCCGGAAGAGGGAACGAACCAGCTCTATTTCCGCTTTGCAATCGGGCATCGCCCCGAAGTCGTCGAGCATTGGCGCGTGCCGATCGGCGAAGGAATCATCGGGGCCGCTGCCATCACAGGCCAATCCGTTCGTGTAGGCGACGTCAGCAAGGACCCGCGCTACCTGAACGCGCTCGATGCCGTTCAATCGGAGCTGGCAGTTCCGTTAATTGTGCGCGGGCGCGTCATAGGCGTCCTCGATATCGAGAGCAGCCAGCTCGATTACTTCACGCCCGACCAGCAGAACATCCTGACGCTCGTGGCCAGCCGCATAGGCACGGCCATTGAGAATGCGCGGCTATTCGAGCACGAGCGCAATCAAGCCGAAACGCTGCTGCTCTTAAATGAAGTGGGCCGCGAAGCGAATTCCACGCTTCAGGTAGAGGAAGTGCTGCGCCGAGCCGCGGAACTCACCAAGCGTCTCATTGACTATCAAATTTTCGCCATCCTACTGTACGACGAAGTGGACCATGTTTTCCGCCATCGCGTGACCGTGAAATTCGGCCAGCGCGTCCAGGAAAAATTCGCGGTCCCCGCCCATGAGGGCATTGTGGGGGCAGCGGCTTCCTTGCGCCGCCCGGTGGTAGTCCCCGACGTCACGCTCGATCCCCGCTACCTGAGGGTGAATCCCGAGACGCGCTCCGAAATGGCCGTGCCGATGATGTACCAGAACCGCGTCATCGGCGTGATGGATCTCGAAAGCCCGCAATTGAATTATTTCACGCCCGACCACGTACAGGCACTTTCGATCCTTGCCGCTCATCTTGCCGTTTCGATCGAAAATGCGCGGCTCTACGAACGTGTGGCACGCGATGAAGCTCGCATGGAGCGCGATTTGAGCGCTGCGCGACGCATCCAGGGCGCCTTGCTGCCCCGTTTGCCGGGGCCGGAATACGGGCTCGAAATCGCCGCCCGCGTGGTCTCCTCGCGCGAATTGAGCGGCGACCTTTACGACTTTCTACGCTACGGCCCGCAGGAATTGGCCATCGCCGTGGGCGACGTCAGTGGGAAGGGAAGCGCCGCGGCGCTCTACGGCGCCGTCGGCATCGGTACGCTTCGCAGCCTCGGACCGCAGAAGCACCGGCCGGCCGAAATGCTTCGCGCCATGAACGGATTCCTGGGCGAACGCACGATCGAAGGCCGTTTCATGACACTCTGCTTCGCCACCTGGCACCGCGGCCGCCGCAAGCTTCGCGTTGCCAACGCCGGCCAGGAACAGCCGTTCCTATTTCATGGTGGGCGATGCGAAAAGATCCGTCTGGTAGGTTTTCCGCTGGGCCTCTTCGAGGAAGTCGTCTACGACCAGCGCAGCTTCATCCTTGATCCGGGGGACGTGATTGTGTTCCATTCGGACGGCATCGGAGACACACTGAATTCCGCGAATGAATTTTTCGGGCATGACCGCATCTGCAAACTGATCGCCGAACACCACGAACTGCCGTCGAATGGAATCGCGGACAAAATTCTCGAGGAAGTGGACAGCTTCTCTGGCGGAGCGCACCCGGCCGACGATCGTACTCTCGTCGTCTTGAAAGTGAAGTAACGGCTTTCCCGCCGCCGCGCGACGGTTCAGCGTTCTCCCCAGCGCAATTTGCTTCGAAGAATCTCAAAATACGTCTTTCGGGGGGGCCGCACGAGCGCCACCTTGTTGGCCGACTTTCGAATCAACACCCGGTCCGTCGGTTCCATCTGAATTCCGATTTGCCCGTCGAGCGTCAGGTACACGGGTCCCTCGGCGGCTGCAAAATCGATTTCCACGCGCGAAGTATCCGGAATCACCAGCGGCCGATTCGTCAACATATGTGGGCATATCGGCGTGATGACAAACGCGTCGAGACCCGGATGAATGATCGGCCCACCCGCGGCAAGCGAGTACGCCGTCGAGCCGGTGGGCGTGGCCACGATCAGCCCGTCGGCCCGATACCTCCCGACGTGCTCACCGTCTACGGACACATCGAAATCCAGCATGCGGGCCAGCGCTCCCTTGTTGGCCACCGCATCATTTAAAGCCGTATGCCGCTCGGATGTCTTCCCGCTATGCAGGACTTCCGCCTCGAGCATCATGCGCTCTCCGGTCCGATGCTGCCCCGCGAGGACCTGTTCGAGCATGGGGTAAAGTTGATCGAGCGTGACGCTGGTGAGAAATCCCAAGCCGCCGAGATTCACGGCGAGAATCGGCACCTTGTGACTTCCCAGCGCCCTCGCGGCGGAAAGGAGCGTGCCATCTCCTCCCAGGACCACGATGAGATCCACTTTTCCGGCCATCACTTCGCGTTCCACAGCCGGAGTCACGGCACCGATACAGTCTTGCGTTTCATTGTCGATGAGGACTTCAATTTTCCGCTCGTGCAGCCATGCAATCAGCGGAGGCACTACGGAGCAAATGGTTTCTTTGATAGGTTTGGAGACGATGCCGGCGGCGCGAATCATTCGATTGAGTGCAGAATTCTACTCTACCCGCGGCGGCGGGCGTGGAGAAAAAACTCCTGATTGCCTCCGGCGCCCGTCACATGGCTGGGGCACACGCCAATGATTTCAAGCCCGGCTTCGGTCGCCGCGCCCCGCACTCGTTGGATGGCTTTCTCGTGAAGGACTGTGTCGCGGACAATCCCGCCCTTTCCCACGTCGCGCTTCTCGAGTTCGAATTGCGGCTTAATCAAAATCAGAAGATCCGCGCCGGGCGATGCCAGGGGCACAACGGCCGGAATTACTTTCGCAACAGAGATGAATGACACGTCGATGGTAACCAGCTCGGCCGGTTCACCCACGTCCTCCGAGCTTAGATAGCGCGCATTGCGCTCGATTGACACCACGCGCGGATCCTGCCGCAGCTTCCAATCCAGTTGATCCACGGTGACGTCCACGGCATAAACGCGGCGCGCGCCACGTTGGAGCAAGCAATCAGTGAAGCCGCCCGTCGAGCTCCCGATATCCAGACAGACCTTGTCCTGCGGGGTTACGCCAAAATCCTCAAGCGCTCCTTCGAGCTTCAATGCCCCGCGGCTGGCGTAGCGCAAGGCCTCGCCGACAATTTCGAGGCGCGAATCCACACGCACTTGGCTCCCCGGCTTCTCCATTTTCTGCCCGTTGACGCGCACCTGGCCGGCCAGCAGCAGCGCCTGCGCTCGCTCGCGCGACGGCGCGAGCCCGCGCTCAAACAGCAGCACATCGAGCCGCGTTTTTCCGGGCTTGCTTGTTTTTTTCTTTGATTCGAAGGCGGGCTCGCCGTGTGAAGGCTTCGATTTCATGCGCGCGTGCGCAGCTGCTGTTGTGTTCATGACCGGCGCGCGACTAGGAATTCACCCAACTGCCGCAGCCGCGCCGCGCGTTCACCGTAGCAATCCAGTTCCTTGAGCGCCTTCGCTGCAAGGTCGGACGCCATTTCGCGCGATTGGATTAGTCCATAGAGCGCCGGATACGTGGCCTTGTTCTGCGCCTGATCTTTCCCCGCGGTTTTCCCAAGCGCCTGGGAAGTTTCTTCGACGTCCAGGATGTCGTCCACCACTTGAAACGCCCAGCCGATGTGCTCGCCGAATCGCCGCAGACGTTCAATGTCCTCGTTTGCCGCTCCGCCCGCGATCCCCCCCGCAACAATCGAAGCACGAATCAATGCCGCGGTCTTCGACCGGTGAATATATTCCAGCTCCGGAGCGTTCACCGGCTTCTTTTCCGCCTCGAGGTCGGCCACTTGTCCACCGATCATGCCATTCACGGTCCCGGCGGCGCCTCCGATTTCCGCAATCACGCGCACGCGCCGCTCATGCTCGAGTGATGCGGCGGCAAGGGTTTGAAACGCTAGCGTCAGCAGGGCGTCTCCCGCCAGGATGGCGATTGCCTCGCCGAACTCTTTGTGGCACGTCGGCTTACCGCGCCGCAGATCGTCATTGTCCAGCGCGGGGAGATCATCGTGGATCAGGGAGTAGGTGTGAATGAATTCGAGCGCACACGCGACGGCCACCGCCGGTCTGGGGCTCTGCGAAAACATCCGCGCCGTTTCGAGACAGAGAATCGGCCGAATCCGCTTGCCGCCAGCGAACACGCTGTAGCGCATCGCGCGATGAATCGAAAACGGGAGCGTGTCCTCGCGCGGAAGCAATGCGTCGAGCGCCGCCTCAATGCCCGCGTGGTCTTCCTCGTAAAAGTAGGGCAGGTTCATGCGTCCCATTTGCGCGTAATTCTGCGGGCGGATGAAAGCGCGTGCCGGCCGGGGAAACTAGGAAGAGTCATCTTCAGGCTCAAACGTCTCCGCTGCAATTTTGCCGTCTGCCTTCTTCAATAGGATTTCGACTCGGCCTTCCGCTTCTTCGAGTTGCTTCTGGCATTCGCGAGAGAGCTTCACGCCTTCTTCGAACAACTTCATGGCCTCATCGAGCGAGAGCTCGGCGCTTTCGAGGCGCTTCACCACTTCCTCAAGCCGCGCGAGCGATTTTTCGAAATCACCCTTGCGCGGAGGCTCGACGGCCTTGTTTGTCGCTGGGTTCATTGCGCCCTAGTGTGCACTAATGCTGGCATCGCGCGCAGAAAAATGTCGAGCGACCCCCTTGCTCGATCCGCCGCACCGGCTCGCCACAGCCCCGGCAACCCTTCCCCTCGCGTCCATAAACACGCAGAATGCGCTCCAGCCCATGGAACCACCACTTCGGGTCGCGAAAATCCGGAGCCGGGCTGCGGCAGCATTCTAGCGCACGATAGAGAACGTCAACAATGCTCTTGTGCAGCCTGTGCGCTTCTTCGCCAGTAAGGCGGCTCGCGCGCCGCCGCGGATCAAGCCGCGCCCGCCACAGCGCCTCGCTCGAGTAGATGTTTCCGATTCCCGCCACTTTCCTCTGATCGAGTAGAAATTGCTTCAATGGCTGCCCGCTCGCGCGCAACATTTCCATTAATCGTCCCTCCGTGAATTCCCTCGAGAAAGGCTCCACGCCGAGTGTACGAATCCCGGGAACATCCTCCGGTCGAACGGCCCATTGAACGCGACCCAGGTGGCGAGGGTCCAGAAAGCCGAGCGTCCCATGCCTCGTCTCAAGGGCCACGTCCACGTGTCCCGAGATTTTCCTTGAATCAAACCAGATGAGCTGCCCGTCAAAGCGGAAATGCAAAATCAGCGATCCGTGCTGTAATTCCACTATCAGGTACTTCCCACGCCGGCCCACCGCGCGCACTTTCTCTCCGCGTAGCCTCCGCACGAGGTGTGCAGCCGCTCGATTCCTCGCGCCCCCGGGCGACGTGTGCAACACAACCGGGTGAATCACCCGGCAACGAACAATTGTCTCCCCTTCAATCAGCGGCCGTAGCGCCTGCGCAACAGCTTCCACCTCCGGAAGTTCAGGCATATTGGAATGATTTCCGATTGCAGAATCTATTTCACTGCCGGAGTGCTCGCACCGGCCGGAAGCAGAAAAAGTCTGTGAGCGCGTGCTCGCTCTTCCGCAGCTCCGCTGAACGGTGCAGGAATGCCTCTCCCTGCGAACCATTCCGGAAACTGGTCGCGATAATAGGGGCTAGGGTATTGGCCCGATTCTCCGGTCGTAATTTCCATCAAGGAGTTGTCGAAATCGGAGAGGTCCGCCACGAACCGCATCGCCGGCCCGTGGCCAACGCCCATGGCTTTCACCGTGTCTACAGTTCCGGAAATCTCATAGGGGCCGATGCTCAGCGCTCGGTGCAGCAAGATGTTTCGCCCGAACGGGTGATTTATCTCCAGTGGGTGAAAACGGCCCCACTGCCACGCCTTCCAGTCGCTCGTCCCCGAGTCCTTTTCCATGTGCGCGACAGCTTCGACCGCGCTCATGATAAGGAGATCGTCGTAATTCATGACCCCTTTCGGGAGCCACGCCGCCGGGCGAGCGCGAAGAATATTTTCCAGGAATACTTTGTCGCGCCACCACACATTGTTATAGATGCTATGCGGCTCCCACAGCTCATACAGCGAAATCTTGTCGTCCAGAAAAGGGGAGAGCAGATTCTGAAATAGCGAATGCCGCGCGAATTCGACGAACGTAGTCTCCACGGAATCAGCGGTCGCGCGCGCGTCCCAACCATTCACCTTTTCGATGAGCTTTTGAGTCCGCTCATCCTTCGGTGGGCGGGCGTGGGCGGCGGCCACAAGTTGTTCCGCCAGGAATTTGTCCGGCAGGCTCACGATGTCGTTTTGAATCGCGTTGCAGTCCGCCGGACGCAGCACTGCACGCCCTTCGAGCAGTTCGTAAAGGCGCTCGGTGCGATAGGGCCCGGCCCAGCGGTCGGAGAGAAAGTATTTGTAGCCCGGGCCGACCGTTCGCGCATTCGCAGTCGCGATGATCCCATTCGCGGGATTAAACTCGCGCGGCAAGTCTTCGAAGGGAATGTATCCCTTCCAATCGTAATCGTCGGTGTCGCCGGGAACTGGAAGCGCTCCGTCACCATGCGCGCGAATTGGAATTCGAGCAGGAATCGTAAATCCGATGTTGCCGTCCACGTCAGCGTAAACGGAATTCTGCCCCGGACCCGCGATATGACGCGTCGTTTCCACAAACTCATTCCAATTCTTCGCCCGGCCAATCAGCGGAAATCCGAAATCGAGGCCGCCGGGCTCTAGAGCGGTCCAGCGAAGAGCGTACCCGCGCCCGCCTTCCTCCGGCCGGTCGCGATGGACGATGGGCCCGTGACGCGTGACGACCACATCGAACATTACATCTGGCTTTCCCCGTACGTGTATTGTTTCCTTACGTACTTCCGCCTGGAGCCAATTTCCGTTTTCTAGATAAGCGAGCGAGTTCTCGCCTGCGAACTTCTCGACGTAGAGGTCCTGCACATCTGCGTTGCTGTTCGTGAATCCCCAGGCAATCCGATCGTTGTGCCCGATGATGACGAGCGGCGCACCCGGCAGCGCAAATCCCTCCACATTCCATCCCGGCGCCGTGAGATGAATCAGATACCAAATGCACGGGACGCCCAATTCGAGATGCGTGTCGTTTGCCAGCAACGGCTTGCCCGTCGCCGTGTGCGCCCCACTGACGACGAAACTATTGCTCCCGATAATCTCGGAAGACTCCTCCTCGAATTGCGCCAGGAATGCGCGGGCGTCGTTCCACTGCTCGCGAGGAATGGGCGGCGCTATCTCGGTCATCACGGGAGCTTGTATCGACGGCAGCGTTTCTGCGCCGCTCGGAAGAGAAGATCGTTCCGCTGTCCCCGCCGTGACGATGTAACGGTCGAGCAGCGAATCCACGACGAATAGGTCGCGGGCGCGCTCGGCGCCGACTTTCTTCGTAATCCATTGCCGGTTCAATTTTGATTTCCAAGTGGAAGTCAGCGTTTTGTACATGTAAAGGCTGATGAGATAGGAATCGGCGGGAGTCCAGGGCCGCGGTTTGTATCCAAGCAACGTGAACTCGATGGGCAGGCGCCTGGCGCGTTCCTCGATGTAGCGATTCACGCCGCGCGCATACGATTCGAGCAGCCCGCGAATTTCCAGATTCGCATCCGCCGCTGCGCGCTCCGCCGCCTGCCGCATGCCAAGCGTACGATTTTCCTTGTCAATATTGATGGCGATTCCGCCGAAAATTTCCGATAGTTCGCCCCCGGCCGCCCGCCGCAGTAGATCCATCTGCCACAAACGGTCTTGCGCGACCACGTATCCCTGCGCCATCGCTAGATCTTCCACCGATTTTGCGCGAATCCACGGCCGCCCCCGGCCGTCGCGATCCACAATCACGCCGTCGCACAATCCCGCGACCGCGACGCTGCCATCGAGCGTGGGCAGTGTTCGTCGCAAGATCCACGGCACCAAGAGCACCGCCAATCCCACCAGGACAACCGATGCCGCGACAATATTCCGGATGATTCGTGTAAGGCGAATCATTTGGAAGTGTGAAAGCAGCGGCGGAGTTTAGCCCACTCTCCGAGCAGCGCGCAACCGCGACGGCCAGCCAGCATCCAAACCACGTCTGGATGAAAACCGAGCGGATGATATAAAAGCAGCCGCTGACATCGATTTGCGCCTTGCATCTTGCTAAAATCCATCCCGATGTTCGCCTCCTCGGTCCTTCCGTCGCCTGGCCAGCAATTGTGGCGACTTCTTTGCCTGTCCGGTGCCGAACTCTTCTGCTCCGCTGCGCCTAATCGTCTGTGCGATTCAAGAACGAGCAGAGAAGCCGCGCGCGAAACGCCCCTCTTATGACGGACGCCGCCCGATGATCGCCCTTCACCTCTTCGCCGTGCTTCTTCTTGTGGGCATGAACGCCTTCTTCTCGGCCGCGGAGTTCTCCCTCGTTGCCATCCGTCTTTCACGCGTGCGCCAGCTTGTCGAGGAAGGCGAACCGCGCGCGAAAATCGTCGAAGCGCTGCTCGGCGATCTCGGCCGTGTCGTTTCGGGTGTGCAGGTCGGAATCACCGTTGCCAGCTTGCTTCTGGGGTACTTTGGCGAAGTCACACTCGCTGGAATTCTCTCCCCGCTCCTGGAGGCAATTCCGCACCCCTGGGCCGCCGTCATCGCGCACGCCTCCGCGCTGGTCCTCGCTTTCGGCTTGCTCACAATCCTGCAGGTCGTTCTCGGCGAGCTCGTCCCGAAAGGTCTTAGCCTCGCGCGCGCCGAGCGCGTCGCTTTGCTCATCGCGCGTCCGTTCCACTGGTTCCTGGGCGCGTTCCGTTGGGCAATCGATCTCCTCGACGGCATCGCCGAAAAAATAGTGCGTGCGCTCGGAGTCGTTTCCCCGCACAGCCACACGCTGGTCCGCTCGACCGAAGAGTTGCAGGTGATGATTCAGCAGGCGCAAGACCGCGGCCTGCTCCCCGCGGCGGAAGTGAAATTCATACAAAGCGCCATGGAGCTGGGCCAGGTGCAGGTCCGCGAAGTAATGGTGCCGCGGCCGGATGTCCACGCGCTGCCCGTCAATTCCAGTCTCGAAGACGTCATGAAAATGTTCGCCACCACGCAGCGCTCGCGCATCCCTGTCTACGAAGGCACGCTCGACCACATCCTCGGTTTTCTGCACATCAAGGATTTGATCTGGGTGCTTCTGGAACGCGCCCGCCGCGCCGAAGAGCGCCTGCCGCCACCCGATTTTCATTTGCGCAGCCTGCTGCGCGACGTTCTCATCGTCCCGGAGACCAAGCCCGCGAGCGAGCTGCTTCTCGAATTTCGCTCCCGCCGTACCGGGCTCGCCATGGTCGTTGACGAATTCGGTAGCATTCTTGGGCTTGCCACACTCGAAGACATCCTCGAGCAAATGGTCGGCGAAATTCATGATGAGTTCGACGTGGTCGAGCGGCCTCTCACACTCCCCGATGGCTCGATGATTTTCGACGCCGCCCTCAACGTCCGCGACCT
>Ga0187819_10001231_pt1 | contig 13269 bp, 11 predicted proteins | sample NC_wetland_sal_i_15_FD_132411 | JGI IMG/M metagenome (GOLD analysis project Ga0187819, IMG submission 132411) | Wetland sediment microbial communities from Neuse River Estuary, North Carolina, USA - SO4_4 | ecosystem: Environmental > Aquatic > Freshwater > Wetlands > Sediment | place: USA... | reverse complement strand
TCGGCCAGCGGCTGACCGCGCCAGGACGCCAGCGCGGACCGCAGCACCGCCGCGGCCTCCCGCGGGTCACCGTCGGCCAGCGCCCGGCGGCCGCGCACGGCGAGGGTCTCGAAGACCAGCGCGTCCACCGCGTCCGGCCGCACCACCAGCCGGTATCCGGCCGGGTGCGATTCGATCACGTGATCCAGGCTGGCCCGGCGCAGTTCGGCCCGCAGCCGGGAAACCAGCGTCTGCAGGGCGTTACCGGGGTTGGCCGGCGGTTCTTCCGGCCAGATCTGGTCGGCCAGCGAGCCTGACGGCACGACACGCCCGGCCTCCAGGGCGAGCAGAACGAGCAGGACGCGCAGCTGGCGCCCGCCGACGTGCACGGTGCGCCCCGCCTCGTCCCGTACCTGAAGCGGGCCAAGTAGCCCGATCCGCAGCGTGTCCGGCATCCACCCTCTCCCGTTATCCGTATCCGTGCCGCGACCTGCTCCCATTTTCCCCGGACCATTCAACACGTCATCTCGCCTTACGCTTCCTCACTGGCAGGTTCTAATATCAACCGTCGGCAAGAGGGAGGCGAGGGTGGCTTCAGGCCAGGACCGGATCCGCCGGGACTGCGGCAGCCCGCGGCGGCAGGGCCCTGCCCCGCGGCGGCAGCCGCACAGGCCGACAGGGCGGCGGTCATCCCGGTGCGCGGCGGTCGTCCTGGCGCTGGCGGCGGCCCTGACCCTGGCCGGCTGTGAGCAGGGCGGCCAGGGCGCGCCGGTAGCGCCGCGGACGATGACGGTCAGCAGCGAGGCATTCAGCCAGAACATCCTCCCGCAGCGTTATACGTGCCACGGCGACCGAATCAATCCGCCGCTCGACTGGTCCGGCGCGCCGGCCGACACCAAGAGCCTCGCCCTCATCGTGGACGATTCTTCGGCGCCGATCACGCCCTTCATTTACTGGCTCGTGTTCGACATCCAACCCGGGACGACGGATATCCAGGAGGACGCGCTGCCGACCGGGGCGAAGCAGGCGCTGAACAGCGCAGGCACCGCGACCTATGACGCGCCCTGTCCGGCCGGTCATTCTCACTCATACCGTTTCACGGTTTATGCGCTGAAGCGTGACCTGACCCTGCCAAATGGCGCTCCCCTGCTGACCGTGTGGACCGAGATCGCGGCGGCCACAATCGGCCGCGGACGAATAGTGGTAACCGGGAACTCGTGATCATACCGACGCATGTCGTATTCAGCCTGGGCGAAGTTTTTCAATCGTGTGACACGGTCCCCAGCGGTGAGCCAGAATCGGTGATGTTCAAGCGGGTTCCAGGGCGCTCGCGACAACGAGGGAAGGCTCGCGTCATTGGCCACGTGTGCCTGGCTAGCGTCCCTTAGACCCCCCACCAGGCCCGGCATTCAGGATGGAGACCATGATCCTGGTCGCGGGACTCGCTGTCGCGGGACTGGCTGGCATAGCGGCAGCCTTCTACTTCAGCATGCACCCGGGCGGTTCCCGGGTTCGGGCCCGGCCGGGCCGGGCCGGGGACAGCCGGCCTCCGGCCAGCAGTGGCCGCACGTCGCAGCCGTCCGCCGGCAGATCGGAGCGGCCCGCGCGATCCACCGGAGACGCCAACCCCGCACGATCTGCTAGGTCCGGTGGGGGCGCCAGCCCCGCACGATCGGCCAGGTCCGCCGGAGACGGCAGATCCGGGAGCGAGCGGGCTGTCGATCGCACCGGGTCCAGCACTGTGATCGACTTCACCGGCCCGCAGCGGATCCTGGACGATGCGGAGCCTGTGGTCACGGACCGCCGGGCCCGGCATAGCGACCAGCTCCAGGAGAGTTCGGACGAGCCGGGGCCGGGCCGTCGAGCCGCGGCGCGGCGTGCCCGCGAGGCCGCTACCGACGACGCGGCCGCGGCGTCCAGGTCACGTCGGCGCGTAGCCTGGCGCAAGGGATCCGACGTCGACGAGGAACTGTGGCCCGTAGCGGCGTTCGGCGGCGTTTCCGACGAGCAGTTCTGGGATGACCTGGCGGCCGACAAGCCCTTGGCGACGACCGCGCGCACCGCCCAGCCGGACACGGCAGCCAGGCGCCGGCCGCCGGGCGCCGACCCACTGCCGGACCTGTATCCCGCCGACGACCGGGGCCGCGGGGATGGCAGGCGCGGCGTCGCCGAAGGGCCGGGCACGCATCCGCAGCCTCGCCTCGGCCCGGACGACCGGACCGCGATACAGCCGGTGCAGGCGGGCACTCAGTCGTCGCCAGGCCTACCGACCGCGACGCAGCCCTACCCGACGGCGACGCAGCCGTCGCCGACCGTCACCCAGCCGGCTCGTCCCGCCCATCAGCCCGCCGAGTCGCGCGGGCGGTCACGCTCCGCTACCAGCGCAGAGGAGGATCCGCTGACCAGCCCGGCGTACTCGCTGCGGTCCAAGGCACGCCTAAACGGCCAGTCCTACCCGTCGGCTGGCGGCGGGTACCCCGACGGCGCGCCTCCGCACCGGCAGCTCGACCGGCCCTCTCCCGGCACGAACGGGCGCGGCCGACCCGATGCGGAACGGCCCGATGCGGGACGGCCCGATGCGGGCCGCTCGAACGGGTACCGGTCCGATCCCCTGCGCTCTGATCCGCTCCGGCCGGATCCGCTCCGATCGAGCAATGGCTACGGCGGCAACGCCGCCTATCCGTACCCGCAGCAGCCCTACAGCGAATCGGCCCAGTCGATAAACACCTCGCCGCACGGTGACAGGTACGGATATGGAAACCCGGCCGTCTCGTGGGTCCAGGCCAGTCCAGGCAGCGACCCCAGGCGAGCGACCGGCGGCTGGAATCCGAGCCAGGCCAGCGGAAACAGGGCCGACGCCGGGTACCGGGGCTCACGTCCGGCGTACCCGCCGTCCAACGGCTACCGGGCCCCTTACAACCCCCGTGGATACGGCCGCCCGTTAAGCAGCCTGCGCTGACCTCGCGCACACTAGGTTTATGCCTGAGGGAGACGTGGTCTGGTACACCGCCCGGCGCCTGCACGAGGCGCTGGCGGGACGGACACTGACCCGCAGCGACTTCCGTGTCCCGCGGCTGGCCACCGCCGACCTGACCGGCGACGCGGTCGCCGAGACCGTGTCCCGCGGCAAGCACCTGCTGACCCGGACCACGAGCGGCCTCACGGTCCACACCCACCTCCGCATGGACGGCAGCTGGCGGGTCCGGCCCGCAGCTGAGCAGGTCAAGGACAGCCACCGGGTCAGGCTGGTGCTCGCCAACGACGACTGGCAGGCGGTCGGTTATCAGCTCGGTGTGGTCGAGCTGATCCGCACCAGCGAGGAGCCACAGGTCACCGGGCACCTGGGGCCGGATCTGCTCGGTCCGGACTGGGACTGCGCCGAGGCGGTGCGGCGGCTGTCCGCCGAACCCGCCCGCCCCATCGGGGAGGCCCTGCTCGACCAGCGCAACCTGGCCGGTATCGGCAACCTGTACAAGGCCGAGGTGCTGTTCCTGCGCGGCGTGAACCCATGGCAGCCGGCCGGCGCCGTCACGGATCTCGCGGCCATAGCCGAGCTCGCGCGCCGCCTGCTGGACGCGAACAAGGACCGGATCGGCCAGGTCACCACGGGCAACTGGCGCCGGGGCGAAGAGACCTGGGTGTACGGGCGGCGCGGCCGTCCGTGCCGGCGCTGCGGCACGCCCATCCGCTCCGAGGGACAGCAAGACCGGGTCACCGTCTGGTGCCCGTCCTGCCAACCCGAACCCAGACCGGTTAGACCGGCCTAGTTCGTAAGGCTAGGCGCAGGAGTGGGCGAGGTCGACGATGCAAAACCGGTTGCCGTCCGGGTCGGCCAGGACGACGAAGTCTGGATCGTCCGGGTAGCTGTCCCAGTCGACCCGGCATGCGCCGAGCGATACCAGGCGCTCCGCCTCCGCCTCTTGCTCGTCCGCTCCGGTCACGTGCAGGTCGAAGTGCAGGCGCGGATAGTCCTCAGGCGGCGTCCGGCTCATCTGCAGCGCGATCACGGCGCCGGTCCCTCCCGGCGGCGGGGACAGGACCCTGGCCCAGCCGCCGAACGGTCCCTGGTGCACCTGGTATCCGAGCGCCGCGCACCAGAACTCCTCGGCCCGCTCGCGATCGGTAACGCCCAGCACCACCACGCCGAACGTGAGCATGACCACTCCCCTTCCGAGCCTGGACGGTTCGTCCGTGGATCCGAGGTTAGCGCCGCCCATCGATGGCTCGACTTATGGCATATTTTATGGAACACTTTATGTCATGACGACCACGATCGAAGAACTCATGGAGAGCGCGCTGGACGCGCGGCGTGTCGCGCAGAACGCCATCAGGGTGGCAGTGCGGGAGGCCCGGGCCGCGGACTGGTCCTGGGACCGGATCTCCGCCGCCCTGGGCGGGTCCCCGAACGGCGAGACCCTCCGCCGCAACTTCGGCGGGGACGAGCAGCGGTTACGGCTGCCGGGCTACGCCCCGGTACACGTCGGCGTGCTGCTCGCCGGCCCGCCAGGCCGCGAGCAGGTCAATCGCGACCTTGTCCGGCACGCCGGTGGGTCGCGGAAGGGAATTCCTGAACACATCAGTATGCCTCCTGACCTGCGGTTATAATGCCGAAGACCTTTGCCGGCCGCAGGTTACTACCCGATACGATGTGGCCCAAATCACGAGCCGTGATTCCTTTGAAACCTTTTCGTGATACTCGTGTTAAACCTGATAATTGCTGAAACGCTTGTCCGATTAAAGGTTCCATAAACTGGGAAAATTTCCAGAATTGCTGGACTTTTTGACCATCATGCCCACATGATGTTTCAGCGCAAGCCATTTATCTCACAGCGTGAATAAGCGCTTCCCCTGCGTGACGCGGGCCAGTCGCGCCATAGCCGCGACCGTGAAGGGGCCCGCTGACATCGGCTGCAGGAGCCTGATGCATTCGGTCAATCCGGGAAACTTCAGGGAGGCGGGACGGTGGCAGTCCGACATAAGGTAGGCACCATCGCCGGAACGATGGCAGTAAGTCTGGCGGTTTTCTCCGGAACGGCCGACGCTCAGACGTTGTCGTTCAATCAAAAGGCAGCCGCATACGTGGAGACGTTCATCGGGAACGTCCCGTACGTCTACGGCGGTAGTTCTCCCAGCTCAGGCTTTGACTGCAGCGGCCTGGCCCAGTACGTGTACGATCACTTCGGCAGGTCAATCCCCCGAACGGCGGATGAACAGTTCCTGAGTTTCCGCCGCGAAAGCCAGAGCGATGCATGGGGTGGCGACCTCGTCTTCTTCCATGTGGATTCGGACCCCAACAGCTACGTCTACCACGTGGCCATTTACGAAGGCGACGATCACATCGTTTCGGCGACTGACCCAGCAGAGGGGATCGCCTGGCAGACAATCTGGTCCCCCGATGTGACATTCGGCACAATCACTCATTAGGTCAGGGCCCCCCCGGATCTCGTGTTTGTCCGGCAGCTTCTCAGGGGCTGGGGGATGAGGCTGTCCCGGGCGCATCGTTCCGGCAATGAGCTACTCGCCTTGTGCCGTAACGTTTCCGGAACGGTATGGCCGTAGCCTGCGGTCATGAGGAACACACTGATCACCGGGCTGCTGCTCTGTCTGCCGACAGCGGTGCTCCTGGCGTCGGTTTCTCTGGCCGTGCTGGCCGGCACGCTGCGCCGTCGGCTCGGCCGGGTGGTGAACCCCCGGTTCCCGGACCTGCCGGTGGCCAGGCCTGACCGCGACCAGCTTCGTGACCTCAGTCACGGGTTCGATCCTAGTTGGCCAGGTCCTGGCCGTGTTTGCGCAGGCGCGCCGCCGCCGTCAGCGTGACGAGTTGTTCGGCCTGGGGTCGGTCGTCGCCGACTGGTGCCACCGTGAGGACGAACCCGCCCTGGCCGAGGCGGACCGCCTTGACCAGGACCGCGCTGCTGGCCCCGGGCAGGATGACCACATCACCCGCATTGACGTCGCCAGCGAAGACCACATCCTCCACAGATCGTGACAATACCGTCTGAGAAGGCCGACTTCACCCGTATGACGAACGCGAGATGTACGGCGCGTGTCCAGTAGGCGACGCCTGACCGGACCTCCGCGGGGTTGGTGAGCCGACGCTGACGTGGCGGGCCAGCAGCCTAAAACGGTGTCGGGATGTATCTCAAGGGCAGATCCGGCTCCACGTAGCCGCCGGCTCTCTGCCGCTTGGGCAGCGTGATGTCCTGATGAGCCAGCGGCTTGTAGGGGACCTGGCTGAGCAGGTGGCTGATGATGTTGAGGCGCCCGCGCTTCTTATCGTCGGTGTGCGCGATGTACCAGGGCGCCCAGGCGGTATCGGTCGCGGCGAACATCGCGTCCCTGGCCCGGGAGTAGTCATACCAGCGGCTGTAAGACTTCAGGTCCAGGGTCGACAGCTTCCAGGTCTTCCGCGGGTCGTTGATGCGGCTCTCCAGCCGCCTGGTCTGCTCGTCGGAGCTGACCTCCAGCCAGTATTTCAGCAGCAAGATCCCCGCATCGCCCATGGCCTTCTCGACCGCCGGCACCTGCTCGAGGAACCGCCCGGTTTCCTCCGGCTGGCAAAAGCCCATCACCGGCTCGACGCCGGCCCGGTTGTACCAGCTGCGGTCGAAGATCACCACCTCGCCGGCGGCCGGGAAATGCGAGATGTACCGCTGGATGTACATCTGCGACTTCTCCCGCTCGGTCGGGGCGGGCAGGGCGGCGACCCGGAACACGCGCGGGCTGACCCGCTCGGTGATCCGCTTGATCGTGCCTCCCTTCCCGGCGGTGTCCCGGCCCTCGAACACGATGCAGATCTTGGCGCCGGACGCCTTGACCCACTCCTGCATCGCGACGAGTTCGCCGTGCAAGATCCTCATCTCCCGCTCATACGGCTTCCGCTTCATCTTCGGCGGCGGGCCAACACCGGCCTCCTGCCCCGTTCCGGCCTGCCGCGCCCCGCCCGCCGCCTCGTGCTGCTTGTGCTCTTTCTTGTTGTTCTTCTTGGCCATGGCGCGTACCTCCCATTGATGTCTGACCCGAGCACGATGCCGCTGCCGTTTCGGGGCGGCCGCGGCTCAGGGTTCCGTCACCGTTATCGGGGCCGAGGAGACCGCGCCAGCTCGGGTCCTGCGGCGCGCGATCCACTTGCCGGCCTCCCAGCCCAGGAGCAGTACGACGGCGGCGAGGAACGCGAACCCCCACTGCGCGGCGGTCAGCTGGGTGGTGCCTAGCAGCCGGTTCATGAAGTTCGCCTGGGTGATGAGGAACGCTCCGGCGACCTCGGCCACCGCGATCACGTTCATCTTGGAGCTGTTGAAGACACCTGTGTCGAAGGCCGTGTCTTGCTCGCTGCGGGCCTCGAAGGCGGCGACCACGAGCATCAGCGAGAAGGCGACCAGCCCCATCGACTGGCCGATCTTGACGCTGCCGTAGTGATTCTTCCCGGTCGCGATCAGGGCCAGGTTGGCGATGGCGATGAACAGCCCCACCAGGCCGCAGGTGATCATCACGCCGCGGGTCAGGATCGGTTCGTCGCGCGGGCGGGGATGCCGGTTCATCAAGCCGGGCGTCTGCGCATCGAAGCCCAGCGCGACGCCGAACGGGGCGTTGACCAGGAAGTTGATCCACAGGATCTGGACCGGGGTGAACGGCTGGCCGGCGGCGAGGTCAAACAGAGTCGCGCCCAGGAAGGTGAGGACGAAGGCGACCAGCTCGAGCAGGACGAAGCGGATGTACTTGGACAGGTTGTCGTAGAGTTTGCGGCCCTGCTCGACCGCGTAGACGATGGTCGCGAAGTTGTCGTCGGACAAGATCATGCGGCCGGCGTTCTTTGCCACCTCGGTGCCGGTCCCCATGGCCACGCCGATGTCGGCGGCCTTGATGGCGGGCGCGTCGTTGACGCCGTCGCCGGTCATCGCGACGACATGGCCCTTCTTCTTGAGCGTCTCGGCGAGCAGCACCTTGTGCTCGGGCGCGACGCGGCCGACCACGCCGATGCGGTCGATCCGCTCGAGCCGGTCCTGTTCGGAGAGCGCCGCGAAGTCGGCGCCGAGGATCGCCTCGCCCGGTATGTTGAGCTGCTCGGCGATCGCCGCCCCGGTGATGACGTCGTCGCCAGTCACCATCCGCACCCGGATGTGCGCGGCCTGGGCATCGGCGACCGCGGCCTTCGATTCCTCGCGAGGCGGGTCGACCATCCCGACCAGGCTCGTCATCTCCAGATCCTGGACGAGGACCAGCAGGTCACCGTCCGGGTCGAAGCTGGCCGCATCCAGATCACGGAAGGCGCCCGCCATGACCCGCAGGCCCGCCTCTCCCATCCGCTGCACGTGCTGCTCGGCGCGCTGCTTGAGCTCATCGTCCCAGGGGACGCTGGTGCCGTTGGCCAGCGCGGTCGCCGCCCGGGCCAGCACGGCCGGCGCCGCGCCCTTGACGAAGCAGCGCACGACGTCGCGCCCCGACGCATCCGTGGCCTGGTTGAACGTGGCCATCAGCTTGTAGCTGGGGTCGAACGGCAGCGTCGCGAGCCGGGGCAGCTGCTCGCGCGTCCCGTCGATGAACACGCCCGCCTTGTGCGCCAGCACGAGCAGCGCGCCCTCGGTCGGATCGCCGACGACCTTCCCATTGACGAGCTTCGTGTCGCTCGCGACAACGTACGGCAGGATGGCGGCGTCCAGGGTGTCGGTCTTGCCGGCCGGGTGGCTGATCTTCCCCTCCAGGCTGTAGCCGGTACCGGTGATGCCGTACCGGTCGGTCGGATCGACGACCTCGACCGCCGTCACCTGGTTCATCGTCAGCGTCCCGGTCTTGTCAGAATTGATCGCCGAGGTGAACCCCAGCGTCTCGACCGAGGGCAGGTCCTTGACGATAGCCTTCTGCTTCGCGAGCTCGACGCTGCCCAGCGACAGCACGACCTGGACGACCATCGGCAGGGCGAGCGGGATCGCCGCGATGGCGAGCGCCACCGCGGTGTCGAACAGCATCTTCCACCCTTGCCCGCGGGCCAGGCCGAGCGCGAACATCACGATCATCGTCAGTCCCGCCGCGCCGACGATCCACAGCGTCAGCGTGTTCATCTGCCGGGTGAGCGGCGTCTCCTCCTTTGCCGTCGCCGAGAGCATGCCCGCGATCTTCCCGACCTGGGTGTCGCTCCCTGTCCCGGTGACGACCATCACCGCGCTTCCGTGCGTAACGGGGGTGTGCATGAACGCCATGTTCGACTGCTCGCCGGGCCCGACCTCGCCGCCGGACAGCGTCTCGGCGCTCTTCGGCGCCGGGACGCTCTCGCCGGTCAAGGCCGACTCGTCGATTTCCAGCGCACTCGAGGTCACGACCCGCCCGTCCGCCGGCACCTCGTCACCGGCCGCGATCAGCACCACGTCGCCGACCACGAGTTGTTCGGCCGGGATCTCGGCCTCCGTGCCGTCGCGTCGCACCCGCGCCGTGGCCTTCATCATCGACTGCAGCGCGTTCATCGCGCTCTCGGCCTTGCCTGCCTGGCGCAACCCGACCAGGGCGTTGAACAGCGTGATGATAGCCAGCACGATGGCCGTGGCCCACTGCTGGATCACGAGCGAGACGATCGCCGCTCCGACCAGGATGATCTGCATGTAGCTGGTGTATTCGGCCAGGAAACGGCGGATGGCCGACGGCGGCTGCTCCACAGGCAGCGCGTTCGGCCCGTTCTTGGCCAGCAGTTCGGCGGCGCGCGACTCGCCCAGGCCCGAGGCCGGATCCACGCTCAGCCTGGCTGCGACGTCCGCTGGATCGAGCGCATACCAGCGTTCACCGGCAGCAGCCACGCTCCCGCGAGCCTCATCAACCGTAGCCATCGCAGCTCCCTTCGCAGGCTGAAGCCGTGCTGACTCCCCTCTCCCCGATCGTCCGGCCGGCTCCCGCTGGCAGATCGGCCGGGTGCGGGGATGCCCGGCACACAGTGCACCCCCAATGATTCACGGCGACGCGATCGCCGACCTCACCCACCAAGGGTGGTGCCGTTCAGGCGCCGGAAACCTCTGTGTCGCCGAGAAGTAACGCTTCCGGGACGGTCCAGACGTATGTTCCAGTCATGACCGCCCCACCTCTGTGAGTCCGGCCCCGGGACCGGCTTGAACTGAACCAGACCACGCCAACCGCAAGCAAAGGACCGACTCCGGAGCCGGACACAAAAAAGCGGTCTGAAGGCCCGGCCGCATAGCGCCCTTCGTGTCGTCCCAATCCCGCCCGAACTAATAATCGTCCCACGGCGCCATATCGCTCGCTGCGGCCCGCGCCGTACTGTCGGCTATTCCGCACAAGGGCTCCGGCCGGCACGTCACTGCACATGCCGCGCAGCAAACCGCATCGAGACCTAGTGAGAGCCTTATTTCGCTGATCATTGCGAAGCGCCCCAAATAGGATTGAACCTGTGCTCACGGCACGGAGGCTGCCGACCCAATCTTGCGAACTTGGGCCATCTACCTGCTTGCCTGCCGTTTCTACCGCTGCGCATGGCCACGAGCATTCCGCGTATTCTCCGGGCCATGAAAATCTGGCCTCCGATCTTCAGGACTCCTCATGCCATGGAGTGAGAATCGGCATGAGCCTTTGGGGCCTCGAAGAGCCCAGAGCGAGCCTCGTCGATCACGTTTACCGAGGTCACGGACTTGTTAGGCGTAGCAGCTTTACATAATTATCTTGCGTCAATTCTCACTGCTTCCTGGCGGCAGAGTCGCACAGCGATTCCAGTAAGTGCGCAGGTCAGCGACGTCCAGACCGGCCGACGGCCCGCACCATGTAAGGAGTCCTGATCATTGGCTACCGCGCCGGCGGTGTGACCCGCAGCTCCCCGCATGGGCATTCGAACTCTTTCATACAGTCTCTCTGACCGCCGCCACCTCCTTGGTCCCTGTTCATCTAGGTGCGGACTATCGGAAGGTTGTTCGGCTCGATTGCACCCGGGCGTGGCTCCCTATGGGTGAGTCGTGAGCCGCACGGCCATGGGCGCTTCGTCATCAGTCTTCTCGCGGACTTGGCCCGCGTGCGGCAAGCCAGGCCTCGGTGCCTGCGCGCTTGTCACGGAGTGGCAGTGATAACCATCGGTTGACCACCTCACCGCGCACGTGGCGGCACGCCATTACTGTCACCTAAGCCTCATTGGCTATTGCTTCCCGCTCCACCTCATCTGCGCACTTCAGGCGGGGCCAGTCACCGACGAAGCGCCAAACAATTATGCAACTTCCGCAAGAAAGCTTGACTTTTTCCGCCATACGCTTCTACTGTCAGGCTGAATCGTCCAGTAAGGGTTATTGGTCCTCCGAGGTCCTCAGGGAGGGAAGGAGTCCGGATTGTCCCCCAGAATCCTGCTACGGCTCGGCGCCACAGCGGCCGGCCTCATGCTCGCTACCGGGCTCGCCACGCCGGTAATGGCGGCAAGTACTGCGCCAGCCGCGCTGGCGCAGTACTATCCGTCCACGTGCGAAGTCAATGCCGACCCGTACGCATTCATCGAGGCCGGGCTAGGCAGCCAAGCTTCCAGCGTCGCCTTTATCATCACGGTCGAGTGTGACCCGACGTACAGCGAGCAGGCTGTAGAGATTTTCACGCCGCAGCTGAGCAACGCTTGTCAGGGACACCTGACGTGGTACAGCGCCACCCCCGCCGCCGACACCATCCCCATCCCCACGGTCGATTCCTTCGACGTAACTCTGGACGACGACGGTAATGCCACCGCGGTCGTCTGGGGCGGCCCGTCCTGCGCCGCGAGCAGCGACCTAATCGAGGCGGACCTGACCGTCGCACCCTTCACCACCGCCACCACAACTGTGGTGATCCGCCCGCCGGTCAGCACCGAGCCTGGCGTGTGGGCCCACCCGGGGGCGGAGGTTCAGGACGCGACCACCTCCTCCGTCGCGACAATCTTCTACGCTGAGTTCCCCAGCGCGTTCGCGGAGAGACAGGTTGTGTTCAGCGACGCCGAGCTGTACGACCAGTGCGGCGGACACATCACTTGGGTTGGCCCAGATGACCACATCATCCCCGGCGCCAAGTCCGTGACCACGACACTGGACGACAACGGCAATGCGTTCGTGGTTGCCCTGGCCGGGCCGTCCTGCGCAACGGGCAGCACGCTCGTCGAGGCCGAAGTGGTCGGCCCGCCTTACACAACCCTCACCAACCAATTCACCGTCCTTTCGCCCCGCGTGACCGTCTCGGGGAGTTGACCGCACAGATACAGACGCAGCGCCGCCGTAACGTTACGGCGGCGCTGCCTGTTGCGCCCCGACCGTGGCGAACGAGATCGGCGCGGCCAGACGGACGCCTCGATCCGGCCCGCTGACCTGCCCCAGTTCCTGGCCGACGTGCTCGCGCACCAGCTGACCGCTGATTGAGGAGAGCCTCGAACTCGCCGATGTGGTCGATGCTGCCCGGCTGCTTCGTTATCTGCAGGGCGGCCGGAGCCACGTGCGTTCGCACTGCCGCGGTTCGAATAGACGCCGTGCAACTCCGTGAACGCAGTGGGCAACGACATCGCCGATATCATCTTTTCGTGGCTGGCCACCACCAGGCAGGGTTCCTGCGCTCCGGGCATCCTCATCGTCAGCGTCCCCAGGATCCGGGGGACGCCGGCCCAAGCCGGGCCCCAAGCCGGCCCAGCCAGCTGCGGCGGATTTCCTCCTCCAGGCCGGACAGCACCTCGAGGTCCGACGTAGAGAAAGGGGGATGGACAGATCATCCTTGGCCGAACCGAGCGCCTGGACTGATGCTGGGAACGGCTGTACGGATGTCGCCAGGAGGTAGATCCTATCCATGGCCAGGATCGTGATCCCGCTCCGTGCGGACGTATCGCTCATCCCCGGCATCCAGGTCGTGTGGTGGGTAGATGCTGCGTGGGCGCCCGGCAGCGTCCAGCTGGCCGGGAGCCTTGACGACCAGGCCTTCGCGGCCGCGTGCACGAGGTTCCCGTGACCGCACTAGACGAGCTGAGAGCCGGGTCGATCGGCGAGGACCTCGTATCCCTGCTGAGCCGGACGATCAGGGCGGTTGCCGTCGCCCGCAATTTCCCCCCTCCCGACGACCTCGGAAGCTGGGGAGCGGAAGCCGTGGCGCGCACCGTGTCGGAGTTCGTAGCCGACTCCCAGACCCCACGGCGACTGCTCGACCTGGCCACCGCATGTGCGACCGATCAAGCGTTGACGGCACGCCTGCAGGGCACGGTGCGCAACTTCCTCGCCGATCTTGGCCGCCGGACGCCGCTCGGAAAGCTTGTTGTGCGTATCAACGAAGTTCTGAGCCGACATGATGAGTTCGTCCGTACGCACGGACGCT
>Ga0187819_10001230_pt1 | contig 13279 bp, 12 predicted proteins | sample NC_wetland_sal_i_15_FD_132411 | JGI IMG/M metagenome (GOLD analysis project Ga0187819, IMG submission 132411) | Wetland sediment microbial communities from Neuse River Estuary, North Carolina, USA - SO4_4 | ecosystem: Environmental > Aquatic > Freshwater > Wetlands > Sediment | place: USA... | reverse complement strand
GTCAGGGTTCACGTACACTTCGACGATTAATCCGACCCTTGGCTCGCGGTTCAGGTTCTGCTGGAGGAAATTGCAGCAGACGGTTTTTCGTCAACGATGCGAAAGTTCACGAGCGCGCTCCGCGTTCGAATACGCGCAAGCGCTCGCTGACGACGCGCACTGGTTGTCCGGTGGCGAGGTTGAGCTCGTTGAGCCGTTGCGGCGTCAGCTCCACTTCGAAATATTGCGGTGCATGCGGCGCGCTGGCGCCGTTGAGAGCCGCGAGCTCGACGCGCGCGATCGAGCCGAGCCGCATGATGCGCTGAACCTTCGCGGCGATGCCCACGGGCGCACCCGATTGCTCCGGGATGATGTCTAACTCGTGCGGGCGTGCGAAGGCGACCACCTCCTTGCCTTCGCTCAAGGCCCCATTGGCGTTGGGTAGCACGTCGTTGCCGATGCGCAGGTGCGAGCCCTCCACGCGGCCGCTGAACTCGTTGACGGCGCCGAGGAAGGAATAGACGAACGGGGTGGCCGGGTTCGCATAGACGTCGCGCACGGTTCCGGCTTGCTCGACCTTCCCCTTGTTCATGAGCACGAGCTGGTCGGCGAGCTCGAGCGCCTCCTCCTGATCGTGGGTGACGAACAGCGAGGTGATGTGCAGCTCCTCGTGCAGGCGCCGCATCCAGCGGCGCAGCTCTTTGCGCACCTTGGCGTCGAGCGCGCCGAAGGGCTCGTCGAGCAGCAGCACGCGCGGCTCCACAGCGAGAGCGCGCGCCAGCGCTATGCGCTGCCTCTGGCCGCCGGAGAGCTGCCATGGATAGCGGTTTGCGAGCCATTCGAGCTGCACGAGCTCGAGGAGTTGGTTGACACGGCGGCGGATCTCGGCATCGGGCGGGCGGTTGCGCGAAGATTTGACGCGCAACCCGAAGGCGACGTTCTCGAACACGATGAGGTGGCGGAACAGCGCGTAGTGCTGGAACACGAAGCCGACCTTGCGCTGGCGCACGTGCGTGTCGGAGGTGTCCACGCCGTCGACGATGATCTTGCCCGAATCCGCGAAGTCGAGCCCCGCGATGATGCGCAGGAGTGTCGTCTTTCCGCACCCCGACGGCCCGAGCAGAGCTACGAGCTGGCCGGTGGGGATGTCGATGCTCACCCCGTCGAGCGCGGCGAAGCGGCCGAACGACTTGCGGATGTCTTGGACCTCGATGCTCATGCGGCTTCTTCTATCTCGACGACGCTGCTGGCGGCCCGCCATTCGATCATAGTCTTGATCGTGAGCGTCACCAAGGCGAGGAGCGCCAATAGCGACGCAACCGCGAAGGCGGCGGCGAAATTGTATTCGTTGTAAAGGATCTCGACGTGCAGCGGCATGGTATTGGTCTGGCCGCGGATATGGCCGGACACAACCGAGACGGCGCCAAACTCGCCCATGGCGCGGGCGTTGCACAGGATCACGCCGTAGAGCAGCCCCCACTTGATGTTGGGGAGCGTGACGCGCGTAAACGTCTGCAGGCCCGAGGCCCCGAGCACCAGCGCCGCTTCCTCCTCCTCGCGGCCCTGCGACTGCATTAGCGGGATGAGCTCGCGGGCGACGAACGGCACGGTCACGAAGATGGTGGCGAGCACGATGCCGGGGACGGCGAAGATGATCTTGATGTCGTGCTCATAGAGCCATGGCCCGAACCACCCTTGAGCGCCGAACACCAGCACGTAGATGAGGCCGGCGATGACGGGCGACACCGAGAACGGCAGATCGATCAGGGTGATCAGAAGCTGCTTGCCGCGGAAGTCGTGCTTGGCCACCGCCCACGCCGCAGCGATGCCGAACAGCACGTTGAGCGGCACGGCGATGCCGGCGGCTAGCAGCGTCAGCCGGATGGCCGAGAGTGCGTCCGGCTGCGTGATCGCCGTCAGGTAGGCGGCCCATCCCTTGCGCATGGCTTCCGCGAATACGGCGAGCAGCGGCAGCACCAGGAAGGTCACGAAGAACGCGATAGAGACAACGATGACGGTCCATTTGACGAGAAACGGCTCGCGCGCGGCCGGGCTGTCCTCGAAGCGGGTGGCGCGCGAGCGAGCGGCCGAAAGCGTTGGCGTGACGACGGTCATCAGCGCGCCCTCTCGCTAGAACGCGCGGACCAGGCCTGCAGGCCGTTGATGATGAGCAGCAGGATGAACGAGATGACGAGCATGACTGCCGCGACCGTTGTGGCGCCGGCGTAGTCGTACTGCTCGAGCTTGGTGATGATGATGAGCGGGGTGATCTCCGACACCATCGGGATGTTGCCGGCGATGAAGATGACCGAGCCGTATTCGCCCACCGCCCGCGCGAATGCGAGCGCGAAGCCCGTGAGCAGCGCCGGGGCGAGCATCGGCAGCACCACGCGGCGGAACGTCTGCACGCGCGTGGCGCCGAGGCTGGCGGCGGCCTCCTCGAACTCGAGATCGAGGTCCTCCAGCACGGGCTGCACCGTGCGCACGACGAACGGCACGCCCTCGAAGATGAGGGCGACCAGCACGCCGAGCGGCGTGAAGGCGACGTCGATGCCGATCTGCGTGAGGTATTGCCCGAGCCAACCGTTCTTGGCGTAAAGCGCGGTAAGCGCGATGCCGGCGACCGCGGTCGGCAGCGCGAACGGCAGGTCGACCAGTGCATCGACGATGCGCCGCCCGGGAAAGCTGTAGCGCACCAGCGACCAGGCGAGCATCAAGCCGAACACGACGTTGATTGCGGCCGCCAGCAGGGAAGCGCCGAAGCTCAGCTTATAGGAGGCGACCACTCTCGGGGATGTAGCGGCGGCCCAGAAACCCTCCGGGCCAAGCGATGAGGCTTTGAAGAACACAGCCGAAAGCGGGATCAGCACGATGAGGGACATGTAGCCGAGGGTAAAGCCCATGGACAGGCCGAACCCCGGAAGTACCCTGCGCACTTTCGTCCGCTGCATGGCGCGCCTCATCACCACCCCGGATGGACCACGCTGCTTGCGTCAAGCGACTTGGGTCGAAGCTACACGGTTGGACGCCAGCCGCAACAGGGCCCACGACGGCGGTTGATCGGCAGGCCTCGACGGTTCCCTTATGGTTAGCGCTGGGAACCTAAAGAGGCCTCTGCTCAGGGCGAACCACGAAGATGTGATTTCTATATTCGACTCCCTGATAAGGAGCGGAGCGCGCCTGCTTTTTCGGCCCCGGCGAGCGTGGCGCGCAGCCTCGAGCGCCAATCGGCCACAGCGGTGTGGCCGTGCAGCGTCTGCTCAAACGAGCGAGGCGCACCGATGCTTAACTACGTTCGCTCGCGCTCAGCGTGCGGCGGCGAGGCGCTGAAGGCCCGCCTCGAGGTCGGCCTTCAAGTCATCCACGTCCTCGAGCCCGATGTGGAAGCGCAGCGCGGGACCTTCGGCCTGCCAGCGAGTCGCCGAGCGATATCCGCTCGGATCGAAGGGGATGACGAGGCTTTCGTAGCCGCCCCACGAAAAGCCCATGCCGAACAATTGCAGGCCATCGAGCATGGCCGCGAGCGCCGGCTGGCCGACGGGCTTCAGGATTACCGAGAAGAGCCCGCTCGCGCCGAGGAAATCTCGCTTCCAGATCGCGTGCTGCGGGTGGCTCGGCAGGCCCGGATGCAGCACGCGCGCCACTTCGGGGCGCGCCTCGAGCCAGCGCGCGATCTCGAAGCCGGCGCGCTGGTGCTGCGCCAGCCTGGTCGCGAGCGTGCGCAGGCCGCGCATGCCGAGATAGGTCTCCTCCGAGCCGGGGCAAACGCCCAGGAGCTCCTTGGCGCGCGCCACGTGCTTCGCCGCCCGCGCGTTCGAGGTGATTGCGCCCAGCATGGCGTCGGCGTGTCCGACGATGTACTTCGTCGCCGCGTCGATGGCGACATCGACGCCGTGGTCGAAGGGACGGAAGTAGAGCGGCGTCGCCCAGGTGTTGTCGAGCAGCAGCCAGAGCCCGCGCTTCTTTGCCACCTCGGCGATGGCGGGGATGTCCTGCACCTCGAAAGTCTGCGAGCCCGGGCTCTCGGTGAAGATGAGCCGCGTGTTTTTACGCGCGAGCTGATCGATGCCGGCGCCCACGAGCGGATCGTAGTAGGTCGTCTCCACGCCGAGCTTTGTGAGTAGCATGTCGCAGAATTTGCGCGTGGGCTGATAGACGCTGTCAGAGACGAGGATATGATCGCCGGATTCGACGAAGGCGAAGATCGCCGTGCTCACCGCTTGGTAGCCCGATGCGGTGAGCGCGGTCGCAGCACCCCCCTCGACGTCGGCGATGGCTTCCTCGAGTGCACGCACGGTCGGCGTGCTCGTGCGTCCGTACGTGTACGCCTGATCGCGCTTCCACAGCTTCTCCATCGTCGGAAAAAGGACGGTGGAGCCGCGATAGACAGGCGGATTCACGAAGCCGTGGCAAGCTTGTGGATCGCGGCCCGCATGAACGAGCTTGGTGGCCGGTTTGCGCCGGCGCGACGGCTTCTTGTCTGAGGGTGACATCGGGCGGGTCCTGATCGCCGCGGCAGTCGCCCGTGTGGCGCAACTTTGCCCCCGGGTCAAGGTCTTGACCGCACGGCGTTTACGCGGGAATGGTGCGCCTCGCCGGGCGCGTTGCCCCAAGCCTTTACCCTCCGCGCGACCTCGCAGGCAGGCGCCCTTGCGCCCTGCACGCCGCGGTTCCAGACTGAATGCAACGTGATGACAAAACTCTACCAGTCCCGCTGCCTTCTACCCGCGGTTCTTGGTGCGGGTGTGCTTCTCCTGGCACCCGGGCCGGCCAGCGCCGCCGCCGCCGGAGCAACTCTGGAGACGATCCGGGCGCGCGGCAACCTGCTGTGCGGGATCAGCGAGCCGGAGCCCGGCTTTTCCGAGATCAACGAGGCGAGGGTGCGGTCGGGGCTCGACGTGGAGTTCTGCACGGCGCTTGCGGCCGCCGTGTTCGGCACCAAGGACGCCGTGAAATTCTGGCCGCTCGCCCCCAACGACCGCTTCAAAGCGCTGCAATCGGGCGACGTCGACGTTCTGGCGCGCGGCGGCACATTCACGCTCAGCCGCGACACGGAGCTCGGCGCGCGCTTTGCCGGCGTGCTGTTCTACGACGGCCAAGGGTTCCTCACGCGCCGCGGCAACGCGGTCGCCAGCGTGCTCGAGCTGTCGGGAGCCTCCATCTGCGCGCTGCCCGGGCCCATGGGAGAGCAGGGTGTCGCCGATTTCTTCAACGCGCAACGCATGCGCTACCAGATAGTGACGCAGGCGCATTGGGACGACATCGTCAACGCCTACGCGGCGGGCGACTGCACGGTCCTCTCCGGCGATGTGTCTCTGCTGGCGGCCGCGCGCAGCAAATTGAGACAGCCGGCCGACCACATGATCCTGCCCGAAATCATAACCAAGGAGCCTGCCGGACCCACCGTGCGCCAGGACGATGCGCAATGGTTCGCCGTGGTGCGCTGGACGCTGATGGCGTTGATCGAGGCCGAGGAGCTCGGCATCACGAGCGCCAACGTGGACGCCAAGCGCGCCTCCAACGAGCCCGAGGTGCGCCGCTTCCTGGGCCTCGAGGCGAACCTAGGCCAAGCGCTCGGGCTGCCGCGCGACTGGGCCTATCAGATCGTCAAGAATGTCGGCAACTACGGCGAGATCTTCGACCGCACGCTGGGGGCGAAGTCCAACTTGAAACTTGCCCGCGGCTTCAACAACCTTTGGACCAAAGCTGGGCTGATGTACGCGATGCCGTTCCGCTGAGGCAGCGCGTCCCTCCTTCGCCAAAAGAGTACGCAGGATGCCGCGATGAAGGAGCTATTCGCGCAGCATGGCGGTCTCGCCGCGGCGCTCGCCGGTTTCGCAGTGCTCGCCCTGCTCGTCCTATCGCTCGCAAGCGCTCGGCGTTGGAGCGCAAGCAAGCGGTCCCGCGTGCCGGTCGTGCCTGCGACGGGGCCTTTGCCGGCGCCGAAGGTGGACCCGGTGGCGCTGCTTGCCGCCGTCAACGAGGCGGAGGCGGCCGGACAGCGCGACCGGCTCCCGGGCCTCTACCTCGCGCTTGCGCACTGCCGCCTGGAAGCGGGCGACAACGCGGACGCGGAGGAGCTGTTGCGCAAGTGCCTGCGCGGTGCCGCGCCTGCGCGCCACAAGACCACCCACGCCAAAGCCAGGCTCGCTCTCGGCGATCTTGCACACGCCGGCGGCGATCCGACGACCGCATGCGAGCACTGGCAGATCGCGCGGGCGCTGTTCCACGAATTGAAGCAGGTCGACGATCACGAGGCGGCCGAGCAGCGCATGCTGCGCAACGGCTGCCCCACCGATTGGGTGCTCACCGACTTTTGAGGTGGCCAAAACGTGCCGAGCGCTCAGCGCATCAGCACTTCGACTTGGGTGGTCTCGCCGTCGGCCACCGTGAAGTCGCGCTTGAAAGCGCGTGTGCCGGATTTGGCGATGATCGTATAGGTGCCGGGCGCCAGGATGTGCGTCGGCAATGCCCCGACGCTGCGCTTGACCACCTCGCCGTCGGCTGTCTGCACGGTCCACTGCGTATCGGGGAGCGCCTCGCCGCCTTCCCGTGCGACGAGCTTAAAGGTCACGCGGGCGGCGGCATGCGAGACGGTCGCCTCTGACAGCTTGCCGGCCTCGACGGTCACATCGGCCTCCACCTCGGCATTGGCGTCGCCATAAGTCGACACGATGCGGTAGATGCCAGCATTGAGGCGGACGACGACGTCGGGCTTCAAGTTGCCGACGACCTTGGTGCGGTTGTCGGACTGGTCGCGCTCGCCCGTGTAGAGGTCGTAGCTCACCGTATTGGGTACTGGCGCGGCGGCGCCGACGAGCACCTTGACCCGCAGCCCGCCGGCGTTGAGCACGAACTTCTCGCTCATGGTCGCGCCGGGTGCGACCGTGATCTTGCGCGTGAGATCGGCACGTCCGAACGCAGCGTTGACGATGTATTCGCCGGGCTTCAAGCTCACGGTCGGGCTCGCGTCCGTCTTGGTCATCAGGAGCTTCGTCTGGCCCTTCTTGCCGGGCGCCTCCTCATAGATGCGCCAGGCGAGGCCCTGATCGATGCGCTGGCCGTCGACGGTCAGTAGCGCGACGAGGTTGACTTGCGCCGGCGCGTTCGACTCGGGCGCGGATTCGCCTGTGCGAGGAACGACCGTCGTGTTTGCCGGCACCGTCACGGTTGCGGGCACGTCGCCGGGTCCGGCTTCCTCGCTCGACGGCGGCAAGCCGCCACGCAGCGTGACGCCGTTCGGCCATTGGCCTTGGTCCTGGTCCTGGGCCTGCGCGCTCGTGTGCGGCGCGAGCGCCATAAGCGCGGCCAAGGGGGCCCAAACGAGAGCGCGCGGCGGAGGATGTAGGCGTTTCGCCATCACGGCCCTATCGAAAGCTTCGCACTGCCAGTGATACGCTCAAGCCAGCACGCGGTACGAGAATGTTCGAAATATGGCTGAGAGGTGCGATCAGCGACCCCTCAACCGCCGATGTCGAGCGTCCGCGTCTCCCCGGCCTTCAACTCGAAGGCGCCCTGCAACTGCTTGTCGCGCGTCTCCGACGTGACGATGTAGCGCCCGGGCGCGAGCAGCGCGGTCGGTTGCGGTTCGCTCGAGCGCATGACGGGCTGCCGCTTGTCGTCGCGCACCTCCCAGAACACGTCGCCCGCGCTCGCGCCTTGCGCGTCAGCGAGCCGCAGCGTGACCCGCCCCGCGTCGAGCTTCAGGGCGACCTTCTGTGCCTGTCCAGCGGTCAGCATCACCTCGGCCGCCGCACGGACGTTCGTCGCGCCGAGCCCCGCCTCGATGCGGTAGCGCCCGGCGGCGAGTTCTAGGTCGGGTTCCTTCGTCTGGGTGCGCATGACCTCGCGCGGTTCGCCGTCAAGACGGAATACGGTGTAGGTGAGCGGCATGGCCTCGAGCGAGGGCGCGCCGTCGGCCTTGGCCGAGAGCTTGAGATGGGCGAGGTTGAGCGGGAGCGTCTTCTTGACCACGTCGCCGGCCCCGATGGCGGTCTGCTCCTTGGTTTCAGCGCCGGACGCGCGCGCCGTCACGTAGTAGGTGCCGGCGGGAAGGGTGAAGACGGGCGAGGGTGCGGCCGAGCGCGTCACCTCGCGGCGCCCTTGCGGCGCGTCGGGATCGTCCTCGTAGACGATGAACGTAACCCCGGGCGCTGCAATGTCGGCCGCGTCGCTGCCGTTGCCGCGCGCGGCTGTCAGCTCGAGCCGGCCCGTCGCCAGCATGGCGTCGAAGGTGGTGCCGGTCGCCGCGGCGATCTTCACCGTCTGCTCCTGACGCGCCAGCCCGTCCTCGGCGCTTACTTTATATTCGCCGGCCGGCAGCACGATCTCGGGTTGAGCCTCGCGGCTGATCCAGAGTGGAGCGGCGCCCTTTTTCGCTTCGCCGCCGTCGACCGGGGTGACGGTGAATACGGGCGCCGGTAACGGGGGCGCCGTCTTGGCGGCGCGCGCGAGCATCTTGAGGACGCCGGCGTTGAGATCGAGCCGCACCGATGTCGGCGTGTCGGCCTTCACGTCGACCGATTGGTGCGTGCTGGCCAAGCCGAGCCGTGCCTCGACCTCGTAGGTGCCGGGTGGCACCTTCTCGATGAGGGCCGCGGCGCGTGTCTCGCGGATCACCTCGCCGTCAGGCCCCGCCTTCGTAATGCGCCAGCGCACCGGGCTTTCGAGGGTCGCGCTGTCGGGCCCGAGTCCGGCGGTGAGGTAGAGGCCGGGAGGCGCTTCCGGCGGAGGCGCGGCTTGCTCCTTCTTGCTCGCCTGGTCTTGGACCACTGCCGGCGCAGCCCCCGGCTCGAGGTCAGCGAGTTTCAGAATCTCTCCAATCGCCGAGTTGAGGCCGGCGCTGTCCTGCGCGTCGTAGGCGCGGCCGTGGGTAGCATTGGTGACGCAACTCATCTGCTGCAACTTCTGCGGACCGAGGCCCAGACCGATGGAATAGATGGCGAGGTTGGGGTTGGCCTTGGCGATGTCGGTCGCGGCGGCGCAGGTATCGGGGCTGCAGTTGTCGACGTCGTCGTGGATCATCACGATCGTGGCCGGAGCGGCCGCGCCGATGGCCTTGGCCGTCTCGCGGAGTCCCAACGCAATCGGTCCCATGCCGGTGGCGTTGAGCTTCAGCAACGGAGCGGTGATCTTTTCGAGGTTATTGGCATCCGGCGGCACGATGACCTCGACGTCGCCGCAGTAGCCGCGGCGACGATGCCCGAAGGAGGAGAGGCCCAAGCGCGCATCCGGTCTGATGCGCGCCAGCGTCTGGGCCAGCGTCTCGCGGCTGATTTCGAACTTCGCGCGGCGCTCGTTTCCGAGCGGTCCCCACATGGAGCCCGAGCCGTCGAGGAGGAACATTACGGTCGGCGTCTGCTCGGCAGCATGCGGAGCACCGCCGAATCCTATCGCGGCAAGCGCGAGGAAGCTCAGAGCGATCGTCCTGGGACGCAGCGGCATACGGTTCCCGATCCCTTGCAGTTGGCCCTCGAGATTCGGCTGGAAGATAGCTCATCCCGCCTGCTAACGGCACCCCACCACAGGAAGCATGCGGAAAGACGGCGCAGGCCTGCGACGAATTTGGATTGGCGGGCGCTTTGTCCTGCCGCTACGAGGTCTTTATGGAAAATCCCGTCATTGCCCTACTCTCCTCGCGCCGCTCGGTGAAGCCCGACCGCCTCCTGGCCCCAGGCCCAAAGCCCCAAGAGCTCGAAACCATGTTGCGGATCGCCTCGCGCGTCCCCGACCACAAGAAGCTCGCGCCGTGGCGTTTCATCGTCTTGGAGGGCGACGCGCGTGCCCGCCTGGGTGACGTTATCGCGGACGCGTGCATCGCCGAGGAGCCGGAGCGCCCGTCGGAAGTTCGCCTCGCCATGGAGCGAGGGCGGCTGACGCGTGCCCCGATCGTCATCGCCGTGGTGTCCCGGGTCACGCCGCACCGCAGCGCGCCCGAGTGGGAACAGGTCCTTTCGGCCGGCGCCGCCTGCTTCAATCTTTGTCTTGCGGCCAATGCCCTGGGGTACGGCACGTCCTGGATCACGGAGTGGATCGCCTACAGTCCGCGGGTGCGGGCCGCGCTGCACCTTGCCGACAACGAACGGATTGCCGGGTTTGTCTACATCGGGACCCCGGCGGAACGGCCGGAGGAGCGTGAGCGGCCGGCCTTGGCCGATGTCGTCACCCGCTGGCAGGCCTAGCTGCCCCATATCGCAACGCCGGTTAACCAGGCGTTCACCCTTCGCCGCTAGCTTGGCGCGGGGCTCTATGTTCGTGGGCTCAAGCGTTCGTCCGTTTCGTTGCCGTTGCGGAGAAGCTCTTGAGTTCCCTGCTCGAAGTCCCTGCGCAGCTCGCGCTCGTTTTGACCCTCGCCGCCTCCGGGCCGGGCGATGGCGCACCGGCCGCGCCGCTCGCCGAGACCGCGGCCATAGCCTCGGTGCAGGCGCTGCCCGACGCTTCCTCACTCGAAGGCCCTTACCGTTTCAGCGAGAGCAACTGGCTGCGCGCGCTGCGCGATGACCTGCCGGCAAGCGAGACGGACGCCGATTATTCGGCACGCATCTTCAAGACGAGTGGGGGCCGCTACTATGTGCCGGCTGCGGCCGAGCGGCAGCAAATTCTCGACGCCCGCTCGAACGCCGCACTCGCGGCACGCGCGGCGCAGGCGTTCGCAGCCGACAACGCGGTGCGCATGCGGGGGGTGCTGCGTCGGCCCCCGACCGCCGGCGACCTCTATATCGCTCATGTATTCGGGCCCGAGGCGGCGCTCGGCTTCATCCAGCTGGCGGCCGCGCGGCCGAGCGATCCAGCGGCGAAGCAGATGCCGGCGCTCGCGCAGTCGGCGCCGGAGCTGCTGCTGACCAGCGGCGCACCGGTGACGCTCGCGCAGCTCTACAAACGGCTGACCGACCCGATGCGCAAATTCGCCCGTTCAAGCGCCGCGGCCGCGCTGCAGGGGCGTGCCAGCCGGGAGGGCGCTGCGCTCGATCTGAAGCCGACGCTCGAAGAGGCGTCGCAGGTGAATCCCCTTTCGCCGCGCGCGGAGCCGCTCGCGTGGCACGCCAAGGTCGAGACGAGCGGCGGCGCAACGCTTCCTCAGTAGCGAAACTGCTCGGCCAGCACGCGCTCATCCAAGCTGTGGTCGGCGTCGAACATCATATAGAGCTCGACGTTGCGCGCTTTCTCCACCTCGACGCGTAGCACGCCGCGCGTTTCGTGGTGATCGGCGACCGCGCTCACGGGGCGCTTGTCCGGCTCGAGCACGTGAATGGAGATGTGCACCTTGTTGGGCAGCAGTGCGCCGCGCCAGCGCCGCGGCCGGAACGGGCTGATGGGGGTGAGCGCGAGGAGGGGCGCGTTGATGGGCAGGATCGGCCCGTGCGCGGACAGATTGTAGGCCGTGGAGCCGGCGGGCGTGGCGACGAGCACGCCGTCACAGACAAGCTCCTCCATGCGTACGGTGTTGTCGACGAGGATCTTGAGCTTCGCCGCTTGGTGCCGCTCGCGGAACAGCGACACCTCGTTGATGGCGAGCGCCTTGTGCGCCTTGCCCTCGCGGTCATAGGCGATCATCGACAGCGGATGGATGCGGCTGACATCGGCCGCCGCGAGCCGCGCGCGGAGATCGTCCTCGCTGTAGTCGTTCATGAGAAAGCCGACCGAGCCGCGGTTCATGCCGTAGATCGGGATGCCGTCATTCATGAAGCGGTGCAGCGTCTGCAGCATATGGCCGTCGCCGCCGAGCGCGACGATCGCGTCCGCCTCCGCAGGGTCCACCTCGCCGTAGCGCGCGACAAGGCTGTTGCGGGCGTCGACCGCTTCCGGCATGTCGCTCGCCACGAAGGCAATCTTCTCGAATTTTCGTTTCGGCTTTGGCATGGTGGCAGGGTAGGCGCGAAAGCGTGGAGGCTCGCTTAAGTGCAGGAAAACGACAAGCCCGTTCTCATCTATTCGACCTTCCCGAGCCCAGAGGCCGCAGCAGAAGTCGGCAACGAGCTCGTCGAGGCGCGCCTTGCCGCGTGCGTGAACATCCTCCCCGGCATGACGTCGATATATCGCTGGGAGGGCAAAATCGCGAAAGACAACGAGGCGGTCATGATTATCAAGACGAGGGCGAGCCTTGCCGAGGCCACCGTTGCCGCCACGAGACGGCGCCACAGCTACACCAATCCGGCGCTCCTCGTCATACCGGTCGAGGGTGGCTCTGCCGACTACCTTGGCTGGCTGATGCAGGGGACGAGGCCTAAGTGAGTGGCCGCTCCGGGCGTTCGCAGCTCACAACAGGGGCGCGGTCCGTCAGTTTAGGTCAGTAAACGCCGCCGAGGCTCAGCATCAGATTGTAGCGTGGCGAGCCGGGCCCTTCGCGATGGCCATGATAACTGCTGGCCGAGCGGGGCTCCGACCTCGGCGCCGGCGCGGTCACCGGTGGCTTGGGGGCCGCGTTCGGATCGAGCGTGGCGGTTGCGGTTGCCGTCGCCATGCCGTTCGGAGCGGTCACGACTCCCGGTGCAACGGGAGGCGCGCTCTGCGCGTCGACCGTCGTCGGTATCGGACCGCCGATCGCCATGCGTCCCGGCAGCGGCTCGGTGGAAACCACCGTCGTCGGCACCGGCTTGAACAACGGCTGTCCGCCCGGCACGCCCGGTGCGGACGTCGCCTTCCAGGGCAGCACTTCCTTCTGCGCCGTAGCGACCTGCGGTGCGTTGGCCTGTTTCGCCTGCGCCGTGATCGGCAGGCCGACGCAGCGTCCCGAAGCCGACAACGATTGGCCGGCGGGGCATGCGCCGCAAGTCTTCTCGCCGTGCGATTGGATGAGCGTGAGCTGGACGTAGTCGGGCTCATCAAGCGGCAGCGCTGCGTTGACGCGATCGGTGAACTCCTTCATCGCGTCCTTGGTGGCGATGCCCCAGGAGCCGTCCATGCGGCCCCAGTAGCAGCCAACGCGTCTCAATTGCTGCTGGATGTCGAGCACGAGCTTGTAGCGGGCGTCAGGGTCGCGCGGCGCCAGGGTGGTCGGCTGCGGCGCTAAAGATGCCGACGGTGTCGCCGTGGAGACGACGGTCTGCCAGCCCGACTGCGCATCGGTGGTGATAGGTGTTGGCGTTGGTGCCGGGGTTGGTGCAGGCGCCGCCTCAACCTTCGCGACCCGCGTCCCGCGCCGCGCAGGCATCGTCAGCCCGAGCGAGGGTGAGAAGGCGCTCAGCCGCGATACGGGGGTGAATTTGGTCGGCGGCAGTTGCGCGGCGCGCGAGGCCGCAACGCGTTGGAGTTGATCGAGCGAAGTTCCGCTGTCGACGGGCGCGGGCAGATAGACGAACAG
>Ga0187819_10001229_pt1 | contig 13279 bp, 3 predicted proteins | sample NC_wetland_sal_i_15_FD_132411 | JGI IMG/M metagenome (GOLD analysis project Ga0187819, IMG submission 132411) | Wetland sediment microbial communities from Neuse River Estuary, North Carolina, USA - SO4_4 | ecosystem: Environmental > Aquatic > Freshwater > Wetlands > Sediment | place: USA: North... | reverse complement strand
GTACGGCTGCGGAAACCAAAGATCGCCGTTAGAGAGGGTTTCTGATTGGGTCAGGAAGCCGGGTGGAAAAGCGGAGCCAAAAGGGAGAAATGACGCGGTCTGCTGAACGTACGGAGGATTCAGCAGCATATCCACCGACGGCTCCATGGGTTGCTGGTCAAACACGAGCGCGAACCCGCCGCGAAAAACGGTCTTACCCGTCGCGCCAGGAGAAGCGGCTATGCCAAAGTGTGGGCTGATGTTCTTGAAGTCGGTCTTGAATCCAGCGGCGGGAGCTGTGAAATTTGCAGTTCCCAACGGATTGCCGGCACTGTCAAAAATCTGCTTCGTCCCCGAGCGGATTAAGCAAACTAAGGACAGGCCGTTGCCGTCCTGACAAGTCCCTGGGTAATCGTTGACCAGGAGATTGTGCGCCTCCGCCGGCGCCTGATTGATCTCGTGACGTAACCCGAAGTTCACTGAGACATTCGAGCGAGGCCGCCACGTGTCTTGAACGAACCAATCGTATGCATTCGCGTCAAAGGCGCGTGCGAAGGTGCCGTTGCCGAAGCTGGAGTTCACTCGCGCTATCGAAGCGAAGTCGGCATTACCCAGAGCGAGACTGTCTTGAACGCTGTTGATGGCTACAAGTCCTCTGGCGGCCGCTTCGTTATCGACGTCCAAGTGATTGCGCCGGAATTCTCCACCGGCCTCGAATACGTTGCGTCCCCACTTGTGGCTGAAATTGTCACCAGCGGAATAGACACTGTCGACCCGGCTGTTGGGTGCGCTGAGGGGTGCACCAAGGCTGGGATAAGGGGCGACAGTGTTCTCAAAACCTCCTAGCAGAATGGTCGGGAGGCCTATGTTGTTGGAATTCAGATTCTGAAAATAGTTGGAAGCGTCGAGACTGTGATCGAGTGGCAGAGTACCCAGCCGGAATCGGTTCCATCCAACCCGAGCCTGATTTACGGTATGCGCGCCCATGTTTTGGACGTAGTTGACGCTGAAATTCTGGTTGCGACCGTTCAGATCAATGCCGCTGCCGGGATAGCTCGCCGACTGCTCCACTTGACCGCCCTGTACCTGATCCACGTTTTGCATGTTGTACTTGAAACTTAATGACGAGGCCGTGGTCAGCTGCACATCCACTCGCCCGAGATAATTGTCGGAATTCGTAAAATTCCGGGATCTGCCCGTGTAGAAGGCACCACTCAGGAAGTCGATGTCTCCACCCGGAGTTACCGAATTATCTGCACTGACGGGATTGCTGACTGGATTCCCATTTGCATTGAGGACTGTGCTGGTTGGGACGTTGGGAGTGGGATATAGATTCAGCAACGCCTGAAGTTGGGGGTTGCAGGTAGCACCAAAGAAGCAGTTGACAGCCGAGCGCGATTCCATGTCCGGAACTCGCTCCATCAGCGGACGGGGATCATCGGCGCGAAATCCCTCATAGTTGAAAAAGAAGAAAGCTTTGTTCTTCTTGATTGGTCCTCCGAGGTTCGCACCGAACTGGTTTTGATTCAGCGGTACATACGTTCCTTTCTGATACAGGTTGTTGAGCGTCGGATCGCTTAATACGGGCGTCGTAAAATAAGTGTTGCCAAAATCGATCTGGCTCACGCGAGCAGCCTGCACAAAACCGTCAAACGTGCCGCCGCCATACGTAGAAAGCGCGTTGTTTTCACTTAAAGCGGAGTTGCGATTGAACCCAAACAACGTTCCATGGAGACGATTCGAGCCGCTGCGGCTGACAACGTTGATCTGCGCGCCGGCATTGCGCCCGAATTCCGCAGTCGAGGTCGAGGCCTGCACCCGAAACTCCTGCATCGCCTCAACGATCTGGAAAGGCAGCGACTGGTTAATCGTGTAATCGTTGTTGTCGGCGCCGTCTAGCAGGAAGTTGTTCATGTTGGCACGGACCCCATTCACAACCAGCGATGCCCCTGCCAGCTCAGAGCCCTGCTCGACCGGAGAGGTACCCGGAGCCAGCAGAGCCAAGCCGATGAAATCACGATCTGCCAAGGGAAGCGTGTGGACCGCATCGCTGTCGACAACCCCACTCAACGTTGTGCTCTCATCTGGCAACATGGACGGTTGGCGTTGTGGTTTGCGCGCGCGGGGCGCAGCAGGCTGGGTTGACTTGGGAGGTTGAGTTGTCACTTGCGCTACCGGCGAAGTCGGGGGTGCCGACGGCTTTGTCGCCTGTTCTGGCTTGGCTCCCGGCTGTGGCGGGGTGGCGGCATGAGCCTCCTGAACTGCGGCCCGCACTGCCGTCAGCAGAATCGGAGGATGACTGACATACAGGTCGTTGACCGACACATCGAAATCTGAGCTGATCTCAGGCTCGAACCCCGTCATGCTCGCCATGAGCACGTAACCGATAGTCGGCTTCACTTCGAGAAATGTATAGGTCCCCGTAGCATCCGTCGTTTGCTTCCGAGAAACACCTATGCTGGCATTCACGAGGGTGACGACCGCCCCTGCGATTGGAGCGCCACTCTGATCGAGGATCAGACCCGTGACCACTCCATTCTGTGTGGCGGCATACAGAGGTTGTGTGAGAGTTGAGAGGAGAACGGCCAAGAGGAGCAATAAAGACGCTGTGCAAGTCTTCATTTACCAGCCCTTCCCGAACTTAAGAATGTTGGATTGGCGACATTAGAGTGGGGCTGGGCCACTCTGTCAGTGATTGCCGTCACGCAACACATGTGGCCGCGTATGACTCCGGTCAGGACGGCTGGGTGCGGTACGGCTAACTTGCACTTTGGTAAAGGGAGAAGACTTTAGGAGAAAGGTATTCCGAGGGCACGTGGAAGTCCCGGTGGCGTTGCTTTAAAGTGCGGAAGTCTTCGACCGCATCGTTCTTCAGATGAACATCAGACTCACCCGACAAGAAATAGCGGGATGCTCGGGTTGCGCCGCGGAAAAAATAGGCTAACCCATCGTGTTTGCCGCTGACGTTCAGGTAGGCTGTCAGCTTGTTTTCGGCGTCCTCCAAATTCCCATGAAAATAGGCTTTCAGACCTGCTCGCAAGAATTCTTCACCGGCCCCGGCAACCTGCTTTAGCAAGCTGCCCGCCTTCACGGACAACGGTCCCTTTCGTGCGATTATCTGGGCCAGCAGACTTTGGGCCTCGGAGTTCTTACCTTGCTTAACAAGAGCCGCTGCTTGGTCGAGCGACTTGCGCTCATTCGCCTCAACCTGGTTGATCTGTGCGAGAAGCGATTGAGCGTCATTTGATGGCTGGCCCCGGTCTGCACCAACCTGAACCAGACGAGCACGCGCATCGTCATCCTTCCCTTGAGCAAAGAACTCCTTTGCTTCCTGGGTGCGGCTGCGCTCGGTTTGCTCCAGCGTTGCGATTTGCTTCTGCGCCTCGACGCCGGTTGCGCCGCCTTTCTGTATTAGCGGTGTCAGAATAGCGCGGGCTTCCGCGAATTTGTAACCGTTGAGTTCTGTCGCAGCACGTTCTAACATCGCCCGATCGCTTCGTTTGTTTTCGCATTCGCTGACCGCTCCGCTCAGCTGATTCCGATATTTCGAATCTTTCGTGAAAATCTTGTTGATGCGCTCATAATCCTGCCTCGCGTCGTCGCAGTTGCCGGTCCCGGCAAACTGCATTCCCTCGTCAAAGTATTTTTTCTCGTTATCCAGAAGGAGTTTCTTTTGCAGGCAGTACTGCCTCTGGAATTTCTGATAGTCATGCTTTTGATCGCTCGGTCTCTTCTCGGCCGCCTGTGTCATGAGATCACAGGCATCTTCATACTTCCCTTGGCCGAAAAGCTCAACGGCTCGGCCAAAAAGCTCGTCCGACGACTGCTGAGCAAAGGCGCGAGCAACCAAGCATCCAGCCAAGGTTCCGAGAGCGCACAGTCTGGCGACCACACGCCAACTATTCTTCTTTGAGGAGTTCATCGACCACCTTGTCCGCGTCAAACCCAGGCAACACATCCGCACGGCGTACAACTTTTCCCGTCTCGACCTTTACCGTGATTTCTTGAATTCCATTGGGACCTTTCAGTTCAATTAGATAGTCGCCGGGCGCGAGCGACACACGCATCGGTGTCTGTCCGGACGAGCCGCTAACGATCTGGTTGTCTGCTTGTTTCTTGATGGCGACAACCTCGGCCCAGGGTAACGGGTTCAGTTCCACAAATCCCGGTTGCAGCGGAGCAGGCTTCGATCCATGGTGCACCGCGAGGACGACGATCACCAATAGGCTGATCACCGTGCCGATCCCGATAGCGGCAGGGATTCTCCTTACCTTTCTTGGAGGGGCCGCCAGGCTAACCTCCTCCTGCAACTCTTGGGACTGCCTCAGGGCTTCGTCCGCCGCCTCACGCTCGTCGCGACGTTGACGTGCCCTTGCAAGGAGATTCTCAATCTGCGGTGCGTCCAGTGGTTTCTCGCTCTCCAACAGCTGGATCGCAGTTTGGTAGTTGTCCTCAGCGAGAAACGCCTCTGCCCGGCGCACTACTTCAGCGACTCGCTGCTGGCGACGTCTCTGTTCTGCTTCCTGCTTGCGGGCAAAGTCTAGGAGTTGCTGAAGCTCAAGCGAATGATCCGCGGTTGCCAGGGCGCCCTGAATCGTCTCGATGGCCGCAGCATAGTTCTTCTGATGGAGAAGATCGCTGGCATGTATACGCGCTTCCTCGGCCCTCCTCTCCCGATCGGCCGTCGCCCTTGCCTCCTGAACACTCCGGAGGTACACCTCCAGCGTGGCATCCTCTGGCTCAATTTGAAGAGCATGGGTAAGAAGTTCGATCGCTTCGTCGAACCGGCCATCCTGAACAAAGACACGTGCATCCTCTCTCTGCTTTTCGACGTAGCGGCTTTTTTGCTGCGCCGCCAACAGACGCTTTGCCATAGCCTCAAGGCGGAGCACTTGTGGATCATTGCCGAATTTGTTTCGAACCTCTGCGGCAATAGTCAACGATCGGTCGAACTCCTCCCGGTCGATTGCTTCCTGAATGTCGGCGCACCCGCGCGCGACCTCCTCTTCAGCAATTCGTGCCCTCTCCAGCAAGGTAGCGGCTTCCTTTGCGAGCGGACTGGCTGGATCCCACGAGGTGGAGGTTAGAAGATTGACTGACTCCTTCAAATCCATTCGACTCATCGCCGATCGAGCAGCGTCCAGCAATTTGGATTGACGGAGACGGCGAACCCGTGCTCGCTCCTCTGCGACGCGCTGGAGCAAATCCGAGAGGGCGGACTCTCCCGGATGACTTTGCAACGCGACCTTGATGAGAGTTTCGGCTTCATCGAGCCCCTGTTGCTCGATGCACTGCTCCACCCGGGTGACGGTGCTCCGAATCGAAGCCGCACGGTCAACCGATTTGTTGCACTCAGCAAAGAGTTCTTGGAACTCCTCCAACTTTGAATACGAGCCTGGAGCCGCTTGAAGGACCGCTAATGCACTCTCCGGTTGGCCAGCCTGCAAAAGTCGACGGGCATGGCTTAGCGTCTCGCTGCGGGCTTGAGCGAATGCCTGGGACTGATTTCGTACGGTTCTAAGAAAATCCTTGATCTCCGGTGAGTCCGTTTGTTCCTGTGCCCTTTCCAGCACATTCAGCGCTTCAGCGTAATCGCCTTTCTGGACATATCCCTGCGCTTCACTGATAGCCCGCCCGACCCGTATTTCCTTCCGCTGCTTCTGTTCCTTCTGTCGTTCACTCTCTTGCTCACGCGCCGCAAAGAGTGCTTGTTGCAGCAACCGCAGAGCAGGCGCGTCGGGAGCCACCTCTTCCGCCTCCTTCAGAATGTCGAACGCGGCGGTGAAACGCTGGTTCTCCATCTCCTTCCGCGCCGCTTCCAGAAGGCGGTCCAACTGGCGCTGCCGCGACAGCTCTTCGAGTTCCTTCTGGATGAAGCGATACAGCGACTTGACACGTGGGTCGTCTGGCCTGAGCGGAAGCACTTCTTCGATAGCCTGTTTTGCGGCGTCGAGATTTCCCGCGCGTCGGGCGTCTTCGGCCTGTTGCATCAACTGCTCTATGTGATCGAACTCCGCCTTGGCTGCTTGCACCTTGATCCGCAAACTGCGGAGATCCCCATCGGTTGTGTCCAGGCTGATAGCTTGATCCAGTAGATTGAGCGCCGGATCATAGTCCTCCCGCACGATGGCTTCTCTCGCTTGTTCCCGCAGTTGGCGCGCTCGCTCCGCGCTTTGTTCCTTCTCGATCCGCTTTCGCAAGCCACGGAGAATCGATGCTGCTCGCGTGTGGTGTCTATCCAGTTTCAGCACTTCCAGCAATTCATTGTTCGCCTCAGATAGGTGGTCCTCGTGCAGCAGGGATTCGGCCCGTTGCATGTGGATGCCGATGAATTCGTCTTTCAGCCGATCTCTGAGCTGAACAAGATCGAGAGCAAGTTCGTCGGCTGAGGCGTACCGCTGCTCTCGGTCCTTCGCCAGCGCCTTCATCGTGATCGACTCGATCTCGGGCGGGTACGAAGAAATGTACTTCGAGAAAGGCGGGGGGGCATCGTTCAGTATCTTCATTAGCACCGCGCCCATATTCTCTCCGTCAAAGGGAAGGGCACCGGTGAGCATCTGGTAGAGCACCACTCCGGTGGAATAGACGTCGGTTCGTTGATCGACCTGCAGCTTATCGTTCAGTTGCTCTACGGACATGTAGTTCAAGCTGCCCATGACCTGACCGGTGCGGGTGAAGGTCGTGTCTCCAATTCGGGCAATCCCGAAGTCCACAATCTTTACGCTGCCTTCTTTCAAGACCATGATGTTGCCGGGCTTGATATCGCGATGGACGATTCCCCGCTGATGAGCGTAGGACAGGCCTTGGCAGGTCTGAACAATGATGTCGATCTTCTGCATCAGCGTTAGGTCCTTGCCGGTGCGCAATAGCGATTCCAGACTGGCCCCCTCCAGATACTCCATCGCGAGGTAAGGGCTGCCTTCATGTTCGCCAAGCTCATAAACGGTGACGATGTTGGCGTGCTGCAGAATGGCCGTAGCCTTGGCTTCGCGGAAGAAGCGTTGCAGAAGGTCAGGGTACTCGGCGGTGCTAATCGTCATGATCTTGATGGCGATCATGCGATCGAGTAAGGGATCCTTGGCGCGATAGACAATGCCCATGCCACCCTTGCCAATCACGTCGAGGACATCGTATCTGCCGATCTTCTTGGGGATGTTTGTAGCCATGACAGGCACCATGGCACAGTCAACGCTTTCGGGAGGCAGAATCCAAACTCGGTCTGCGTCTCTCTAGTCTGCGCCGAAGCGGGTCGCTATGGTAGGCAAAAGTGCAGACCCGCTATTGTGCAACGAAGGTGGACTTCTCGCAACACCCACCAGCCGGCCGATGTTTCCAGAGAGAGCGTTCGTCGGCGCTAATCCGGAGTAACCGGGTGTGGCACCGATCCAACCAAGCCCGGCGACCGAAAGAAGGCTGGAAAGCTGCCGCATTACGCCGCATAAGCGAAGCTGGCACTGGCCACTGCACACGAGCGTAGCTTTTCCAAGATCGCCAGTTGACTCATTGACCCCGGTCGTGTTGACTCCGGGCTTAATCTTGGTACATGAAGGGCACAAAGATCCCAAGTCTCAAGGCCTATCAGGGCCGCAATCCGAACGGCTACCTTCAATCGCCGGCTTAATGTCCCAGGACGAATACCTTGTTGAATGCGCGGCATCCAGAACGCCGGAGATCTGGATGCCCAGATCGAGCACGATCTCGATCTCCATTTCACTGCAGCTTCGCATACTCAGATTTGGCTTGTTTCAGGATGGGGATGTCGGGATCGGCGTTCTTCCAGAGGGTGAGAAAATCCTGGTAGGCGGCTTGGGCCTTGATTGTGTCGCCCTGCAGGGCATAAGCGCGCGCCAGTCCGGCGTGAGCTAGCGCGCCCCAGGGAAAATTCCTGACCAGTCCGCGATGGTCTATGAATTTCCGAAACTCCGCCGCGGCGCGGTTACCGTCGCCGAGCATAAGATAGGATTCTGCACGCAAATAAACCGGGCACAGGATTGCGGGTGAATACTGAAGTTCAATCGGGCTTGCCACTTTCAATAGTTCGATTGCCCGGTTCGGGTCTTTGCGCTGCAGCGCCAAGGCTGCCCGGATGGTAGGCAGCCAATACCTCTGAACCAGCGTGTCTAGGGGGAAGGTCTTGTCGAGTTCGGCCGCCAGCTTCTCCGCCGCTGCGGTGTCGCCTGCCCGCACCAGAGCCAGCGCAGCCATGGCGCGCACATCGTGGTTGGAAGCCAACTTCAACGCCGCGTTCGCCTCGGCACGTGCCTGCGGGCGGTTTCCCGATTCCACATCTCGCAGCGCTGCCGCCGCCTGATATGCTGCCGCACTCTCTTTGGCGTCGTTGTGCTCGGCTGAATCCATTGCCCGACGGGTCAGTTCGTGCGCGTTCTTCAGCTTGCCGTACCAACCTTCCGTGTCCGCTTGCACGGCAAGCAAAAGGTCTTCTGAACCTGGTTTTCCCTTGGCGGCTGAGACCAACTGTGCCATCTGCGCGGTATCGCTTTTCAGAAACGCCAGCCAGTAGCGGCTCTGAAGCAGGAATTCACCCTCTACCTTGCGTTCTTCTGCCGGCTTGTATACCGCCTCCGCGTCCTCCAGCCGGTTAAGGGCTGCGTAAGCGACGGCGAGGTTGCCATAGTGGACTACATGATTTGGCTCCAGACGCAGCGCCTCTCGAAATTCGTCCAAGGCCCTTTCCCAGTTTCCCAGGTGTGCGTAAACAAAACCCAGGTCCGCGTAAGGCGGAGCGTCTCTGGGGTATGTCTGCTTCCACATTTCGTCGATCTGCGCGGCTTTCTCCAGCTCTCCGGTTGCCGCCATGTAATAGGTCCATTCGATATAAAATCGCTCTCGTTCGCTGACCTTTTCCCGCAGTTCGTAGGACTTGCGTGCGTTCTCCGACGCACGCTCGAATTCCTGGAGGTTGGAGTAGGCAACCGATAAGGCGGCATAAGCCATGGCAAAACTCGGGTCCAGTTCTACCGCCCGCTTGTAGAGAGGCAACGGGGCTGAGTTCCCTTTTGCAAAGTTCATCTTCATTCCCAAGCTGTAGGCTTTCAGGGCCTCCAGCGAGGGCGTGGTCGCCTGCTCTAACGGAGTGGCGTATTTCTCCACTGAGCTCAGCGACTCGCCCAGTTTGCTCCGCAAACTGACAGCGGCTTTGTCCAGAGCCCTGAGTACGCCTTCCTTGCCCCCTGCGCGCTCCTGCGTTTCCGCCAATATGCCTCCCGTATCACAGTTCACTACCTCCAGGCCAATTACATACTGGCTGCCCAGCATAGCGATCGAGGCGGTCAGCATTGCCTTGCTCCCTGTACGTTGGCAGACCTCGTGGGCGACCTCCGGCGTCAACTGGCTGCCGGCTGAACGGCCCATCCGCCTCAATGTCTCGTTTACTGCGCGCTCAGAAACCAAGTCGAGAAAGGGGGATTGCTCAAGCTGCACCGAAAGGCCCTGCTTCAGCGTGTCGTCGAATACCGGATCGCCCGTCTTGTTGTCGAAATCGGAGAGAACGATAGTGTCCTTGTCAGTCAGGCGAGCGGTGGACAGGTGCGAACGGACGTAGAAGATTGCCCCAGTGGCAACAGCGACGAGTAACACGGCAAGCGGTATAAGAATCTTGCGACTGGAAACTCCTGGAATCGCCGCACCGAGCGGCACGGATCTCTCCACCGGGACGATCAAGCGGTAACCATGGCGTGGCAGAGTTTCTATGTAGCGAGGCTCATCGGCGTCATCCCCCAGCGCTCTCCGCAGCTTCCCGATAGCCGTATTGATGGAGTGATCGAAATCGACGAAAGTATCGGCTGGCCAGAGACGCTGCCGGAGTTCTTCGCGGCTGATCCAGTCTCCGGGTTGGTCGACCAGGATTGTGAGGATTTGAAAGGGCAGGCCCTGAAGAGGGATTTTGCCGTCACTTCCGTGCAATTCCCGCGAGATCGGGTCAACCGCGTACGGTCCGAATTGCATTTGCCGGCGCTTTGTAGTCGGATCTGGCACGAGACGCTAGCCGTCCTTCGCTTTCGTTCGAGACCTAAAACCTCACTTTAGCTTTCCGGAACACACTCCGTCGTCGCTTTCCATCTGTCGGCGTAGTTAATTTGGGGGGAGGAAATTCGATGTTATATGGGCCTGCCGTTCAGAGGACACGAGCAGTGTAAGTAGAAATCCAGACGAAAATCAGTGATCGAAATCACATCCCAAATGTGACGGAGCGGGGACAGCCACGCAACGTTTCCTCCCGCAGCACGCGTCACCCACATGCGACCACAGATCGGCAGAAGACAAGACGCAGTTTACTTGCAGTTGACTGCCAGATGACTTGCCGTGCATTGAGATTGGAGCCTTTCAGGGGTAAAAAGCGACCGTCACGAGATCCAACGGTGGAGGTTGGTATGATGCACTTTTCCGCAATTCTTCGCCTATCCCCCTTGGCGCGGTATGTAAAACCAGATATTCACAACTCACGAGCAGCTAAACAACCGAAGTTCGGGAATTCCCGAGCTGAAGTTGCAGGGATCTGCCTCACGGTTCTAGTCCTGCTTGCCGGAATCTCGGCCCCGGCGCAAATCAATACCACAACCATCACCGTTGGAGGGTCTCCGGTGGGCGTGGCCGTGAACCCGATCACCAACCTAATTTACGTCGCCAACACCGGCAGCGCTTCGGTATCGGTGATCAACGGAACCAACAACGTCGCCACGGCTACGGTCAACGTAGGAACGAATCCCGAGGATCTGGCGCTGAACCCATTGACGAACCAGATTTATGTCACAAACCCCAGCGGCAACACGGTCACGGTGATTGACGGAGCGACCAACAACATCACCACCGTTAACGTCGGCACGGACCCCATTGGCGTGGCGGTGAACCCGGTGACCAACAAGATCTATGTTACGAACAACGGCAGCAACAACGTCACGGTGATCGACGGAGCCAGCAACAGCCCTACGACGGTTGCACTTCCTCAGGGGATGACCGCTCCGGGCGCGATAGCTGTTAATCCGGTGACCAATAAGGTCTATGTGCTGAACAGCGGCAGCACGGTCACGGTGATCGACGCGAACAACAGCAACGCCACCACTACGCTTACTGACCCGAATGCGCAGTGTTCCGTTGCCGTAGCGGTGAACCCGGTGACCAATAAGATTTACATCGCAAATTGCACTGGGCAGATGCCGGGTTGGGGAACCGTTACCGTCATCGATGGGGCGACGAACAACATCACCAACGTCGGTGGCATTGGCGAGCAACCCATGGATGTAGTGGTCAACCCCGTTACCAATATGATTTACGTCCTTGACTATACCGTCAGCGGCGTCGCAGTGATTGCCGGAGCGACGAACAAGGTCTCGGGGCCATTCGTCAACAGCTGGGGAGCTTCTTATGCTTCGACTTTGACGATAGACACCGTGAATGACAAGATTTACATGCCAGGCAGTTGTAACAGTATTGGCGGAGGAAATGGGGGACCTTGCCTCATGGTGATGGACGGCGTCACCAACGATATCAGTGGAATTGGTGGCATCGAAGGCGGCAACCCCTTGGGCGCGGCGGTCAACCCAACAACCAACAAAATCTACGTCACGAACAGCAGGTGGGGTACTGTCGCGGTGGTCGACGGAGCTACCTACAACGTTAGCTCAGTGAGTGTAGGTACAGCCCCCGATAACGTTGCGGTGAACCCGGTAACCAACCAAGTCTACGTCGTTAACTACAATAGCGCCAGCGTCACCGTGATCGACGCGACCAACAACAACACCACGAGTTCGGTCACTGTTGGAACGGAACCTTATGGCATCGCGGTAAACCCGATCACCAACCAGATTTACGTTGCCAACGAACAAAGCAACAACATTACAGTGATCGATGGAGCAAACAACAATACTCCCACCACGATTGCCGACCCTCATGCTATCAATCCTGTCGGCGTGGCAGTAAATCCAGTGACCAACACGGCTTACGTTGCAAACCAAAAGAGCAACAACGTCTCGGTGATCGTTGGAGCTAACAATAGTATCACCACCGTGACTGACAGCAATGCCAAGGGTCCTGATTACGCGGCAGTAAACCCGGTGACCAACAAGATCTATGTTTCAAACGCCACCAGCAATAATGTGACGGTGATCGATGGGGCCACGAACACAACCACCACAGTTACCGATCCCAATGCCACAGACCCAGTTGCTGTAGCGGTGAACGTTGTGACGAACAAGATTTATGTTGCGAATAACAGCAGCAACAACGTCACGGTAATCGACGGAGCCACAAATAGCGTTACCACGGTGAGCGAACTGTCCGGTCAAAGCGGTCCAGATGCCCTCGCCGTGAATCCACTAACGAACCAGATTTATGTCGCGAATTGGACCACCAACAACTGTGCAGTGATAGACGGCGTCACCAATGCTGTAAGCCGCCTTGGATGTGGCAAGAATCCTTGGGCAGTAGCGGTAAATCCGGCAACGAGCAAGATCTACGTTGCCAACGGAGGTAGCAACAATATTACGGTGATCGATGGAGCAACCAACGCCGAAACCACGGTTAGTGATTCCAACGCCAAGGCACCAGATGCCGTGGCGGTGAATCCAGTTACAGGCTATGTCTACGTGGCAAACGCCAGTAGTAACACGGCCACTGTGATCGCCGAGCAGCAGGTGACAACAATCCCGCTGTCGGCAGCCATTACGCCGCTGAGTGGCAATCAGACGGCCGCTTCGACTCCCACCTTTGACTTCACAGCTTCCAATACCTTCTCGAGCCTGCCGGTAGATAACGTCCTCTACCAGGTCGACACGTGGACGGGACCGTGGACAGTGGCCACCAGCACAGGAGCGGGAGCGTTCACTGGCACGACCGCGCCGCTCCAGCCGGGCTTTCACATCATCTATGCTTACGCTACGGATGGCGAAGAAAGTACCTCGGCGAGTACCGGCGTTCATAACAGTCCACTTGTTGTCAGCCCGCTCGTTGGGAGTATCGCGGCCTATGGTTTTGTTAGTGCGGCGACGCCTCTTGCATATAGCAACACGCTGCTGACAATCTCTCCTAGCGCGGTTAAGGTAGGCCCCAGCAGCCCAGTCACACTAAGTGCGACGGTGACGCCAGCCTCGGGCATCGGAACACCCACCGGAACTGTCACTTTCTACCAAGGGACAACCCAGCTCGGTCAGCCCGTAACACTCAGCAGCGGCACGGCCACCTATAGCTATGACGCCAGTTCCCTACCAGTTGGAACTTACCCCTTTACGGCAGACTACAGCGGAGATAGTGCTTACGCCGCCTCAACGTCAACCCCGGTTACCTT
>Ga0187819_10001228_pt1 | contig 13280 bp, 11 predicted proteins | sample NC_wetland_sal_i_15_FD_132411 | JGI IMG/M metagenome (GOLD analysis project Ga0187819, IMG submission 132411) | Wetland sediment microbial communities from Neuse River Estuary, North Carolina, USA - SO4_4 | ecosystem: Environmental > Aquatic > Freshwater > Wetlands > Sediment | place: USA... | reverse complement strand
CTGTTCGCCGCCCGCGATCGTCTCGGTATCAAACCTTTCTACTACCGTTGGGATGGAAGGGCATTCCTGTTTGGTTCGGAAATCAAAGCCATCCTGGCCTATCCCGGAATCGAGCCTGAATTCAATCGGGATGTCCTTGCCGAATACTTGGCGTTCGGCTATTTGACAGGGCCCAGCACGATGTTTGCCGGCATCCAGAAGCTGATGCCCGGGCACACGCTGGAACTCGCCGAGGGGGGACAGCCGCTCATCGAGCGGTACTGGGATCTGAATGTCGAGGCAGATCGGGAGGCTCGGCCCAAGCAGTACTATGTCGATTCCTACCGCGACTTGCTGGATTCCGCGGTTGGGTCGCATCTCATGAGCGACGTGCCGCTGGGCGTTTTCCTGAGTGGTGGTCTCGACTCCAGCGCGGTCGCAGCGCTAACCTCGCGAATTCGGGGCGACCGCATCCAGACATTTTCAGTCGGTTACGACGAGGAGAAGTTTAGCGAGCTCAGCTTCGCGCGGGAAGTGGCTGAGCACATCGGGTCCGATCATCATGAAGTCCGGTTGAGCCGCGCCGAATTTTTTCAGAGCCTGCCTAAGCTCATCTGGCATGAAGATGAGCCTATCGTCTGGCCCTCGAGTGTTTCGCTGTATTTCGTCGCCCGTTTGGCTCATGAACGGGTTACAGTCGTACTCACGGGAGAGGGAAGCGATGAAACCCTGGCCGGCTATACGCGCTACGCCTGGACACTGGCAAATGCGCGCATGGACAACGTGTATCGCGCCGTCACTCCCGATGCACTGCGACGGCTCGTCCGCAGAGCGATCCATGCCAGCCCGCTAAGTGCGGCAGCCCATCGCAAGCTGGAACACACGTTCTTGGTGCGCGATGGAAATTCCTGGCCGTCGTTCTACTACGACAATTTCTTCTCCGCGTTCTCTGCCGCGGAGCAGAGAGAACTGCTCACGCCCGAAGCGGCCGCATCTGCCGGAGACGCGTACGCTGGTGCGATGAACGCGTGGGAGCATTCCAAAGGCGATCTCCTCCATCGCCTGCTTTATGCCGACATTAACAGCTATCTGATTGAGTTGCTCATGAAGCAGGATCAGATGAGCATGGCAGCCTCGATCGAGAGTCGTGTGCCGTTTCTGGATCATGAGTTGGTGGAATTCACGGCAAGGATTCCCGCCAAGTACTCCGTCGATGGCATGGCGGGAAAGTTCATCCTGAAGGAAGCGGTGGAGAACCTTCTTCCCCGCTCCATCGTCTACCGGAAGAAAATGGGTTTTCCAACTCCGTGGGAACACTGGCTGGCAGGCCCGCAATTCGATGTTCTACAGCGGATGCTGCTGGATCCGCGAAGCACGTCTCGCAAGCTCTTCCGCCCTGAGGCAGTTCAGCGCCTTTTTACGGAGCACCGCTCCAAGGCGCGCGATCATGGAAATCGCATCTGGCGACTGCTTACTCTGGAGACATGGTTTAGAGTCATGATTGAGGGAGAGCCGCTTGAGGCTGCCTCGGAGGCTTGGAGTCCCGCGGCGACGGTGATGAACTAGGCATGGTGGCCAGCGATCGCCTGCGAAGATCTCTCCGCCGTACTGCCCTGACGTGGCTCAAACGCTGCGGAGCATTCCATTTCGTTCAGAGCAGCGACTGGCGACGACAACGGCTGCTGATTCTTTGTTATCACGGAATTTCTCTTGAGGATGAGCACGAGTGGCGTCCGTATCTGTTCATTCGTCCACAACTATTCGAGCAGCGGCTGGAAATCCTGCGAAAGGGTCACTATGCCGTCCTGCCCCTCGGAGAAGCGTTAGAGAGGTTGTACCGCAAAGACCTGCCTCCACGCAGCGTCGCGATCACGTTTGACGACGGTACCTACGATTTTCACCATCAAGCCTTTCCTCGGCTCAAACAGTTCGGGCTTCCGGTAACGGTTTATCTGACCACGTACTACAGCGACCTTCAGTGCCCGGTCTTCAGCCTGATCTGCTCGTACATGATGTGGAAGGCACGCGGCCAGGGTAGCCTGAACCTGAATGAATTCGGCGTTCCGGATCCGGTGAACCTTGCCTCGGCAGAAGAGCGCCAAAAGGCTGTCGATCAGGTTGTGGAGTGGGCCGACAAGGAAGGCTTGACGGGTGAACAAAAGAACCTGGTCGCCGCCCGGCTGGCTGAGCGGTTGAAGATTGACTATCAGGCGATTGTCCAAAAGCGCATTCTCCAGTTGATGAATTCGCAGGAAGTCAAGCAACTCGCCGATGCCGGCGTAGATTTTCAACTCCACACACACCGTCACCGCATGCCACGGAATGAAGATCTGTTCCGCAAAGAGATTCGCGATAACCGCGAGAAAATCTCAAGAATGGTTGCAGGGAAGCGAACGCACTTCTGTTATCCCAGCGGAGCGTACCGGCCAGAGTTTCTGACCTGGCTCGCGACCGACGGGATCGTCTCGGCAACAACGTGCGACACGGGGCTCGCAACCGCTGAAAGCAACCCGCTCTTGCTGCCTCGCCTCTTGGATACGACGGGACGCAGCGATCTGGAATTTGAGAGTTGGGTGAACGGCATCGGCCACTTTCTCTCTTCCGGCAAACGGGCCCGGTTGGCCTTCGTGCCCGACTGAGTCTAGAGCGGTCTGACCGATGGTTGCTTGATCGTTGGAGGATGGTCGTCGGCGAGCACGATCTCATCCAGATCGGCTCCAGTCATGCTGGCTCGCAATGCCCGAACCAGCGGGCTATTTTTATATATCAGTTTGCTGGCGAAATAAGTGCGATGGAGCAGGCGCGCAGCCTGCAACGACAAGTCTGGCCCCGGCGCCGCTCCCTTCGTTGCCGTTTCGTAACCCAGTTCCGTGAGCGTCTTGCCGAGAAGGTGCTCAAAGCGCAGCAACTGATCGGGCGAAAGGCTTTTCTTCCATCGTCCCACCGGATTGAAATTCGCCTGATGCGGTTCTTGATGAAAAGAAGTATTGGGCTTCGTCAGCGAACCATAGGCGACCCGCTGAATCACTTCATAATCGAGGGGTTGGTCAATGAATTGGCCTATCTGATCGAGAGTCTTCCGGGGTTGGGCCAGCAAATCCTCAAAGCGGACTTCCATGTAATCGGCCGGAAGCGCTTGTCCAAAACTGCGGCCGTGTTCGATCATCCACTCCCAGTACAGACCGCATCCGATCAGCCCTTGGCGATCCTCCCAGGGAAAGGCGCGAATGTATCGAAGCCGGGCGAGCGAGGTCGCGACGTCGCGGCCATCGCGAATAATGTGGATGAAGAGAGCTTCAGGGATGAGCCGTCGCACAAGCGGGAGATAGAGCATCCCCTCGGGTGAGTTCTCGGCCCAGCGCCATGCCCCCTGCGCCGAACAGATTTCCCCCATTACGATCTTTAAGAAATCACCGCCATTTTCGCATTCGTGAAGAGTACGGTTGCGGACGTTTTCAGCGTCGAGCCCCGAGGCGCGAAAAAGCTTGCTGTGCAGCCACGCGTCCAAGAGTTTCTCGCGGTTGGCGCGGATTCCTAGATCTCCGAAGCGCGGCACGAGCAGATTGAACACGTTGGACTCTGCCAGATAGACCGCAAACCCTCCGGCAGACAACAACATGTCATACAGCAGAGTGGTGCCAGAACGGGGGCATCCCAGAACAAAAACGGGTCTTTTTCTGCGCACAATTGTGGAGTTGTTCATCTCACGCTGACGATCCACGGACTGTCGAGCTGGCTACGCAGCGCCCCGGGTCGCCGCATCAATCGCATCCAGGTCGGCCCCGAGATCTTTGCCATCGGTTCCGGCATGAGCGAACTGCGACACTGCTTTGCACGAGCCCCCCTGACCTTTGCTGGTGCAGAGGTGATAGTCGCCGCCTTTTCCGTTACGGTGATCGACGAAGCCAACCGCATTGAAATCCTTAGGCGTGAAATTGCCTGCCGGCCAACCGAATCCGTCGATAATCGCATTGTGAGTGATGGTAGCGGAAGGAAAGCAGGTGTGCAGCAGGGCAGCCGGGGGCTGGCGATCAGGTTGAAAGGAGCAATTCGAGGGGCCACCCCCTGTGCTCGTCATCTGTCGCTCACCGGAAGAAAGAAGACTATTCGTGAGGGTGAATCTTTCAAATTTGTTTTGAAAGGCCCCGATGTTCATCAGCACCCGCGAAGGGAAGCCTGTAATGTGATCGATCTTTACGTCCCGCAACGTGGGCGTGTTGGAGATCAACATGAGAAATATTCCAAAGCCCTTATAAGCTGTGCCGTCGACATCGTCGAATACCACGTCATGGATACTGTAGCGTTCGCCGGCGGTGGAAGCACCCCCGGTGCCTGATGGGACATTGGCGATCTGCATTCCCGAGCCCACGTGACTGACCGTGTTGTACCTGATCGTGATGTCTGTGACACGGCAGAGGGGGCAGATATTGGGGGCTTGATTCTTGGGCGTGAGCACGATTCCAAACCCTTGCTGAGAAAAGCCGCCCCAGCTGTTTTCGAGGATGTTGCCCTCAAAGACCAATCGTTGTGCATTCTTCAGCTCGAACAGATTTTTGACGATAAAAGGCTTGCCTGAATTTCCTCCCACGAACCCTGGGTGTCCCGGCATCCAGGTTGGCGGTTTATAGAGGTGATTGTGGCGGACCTCGATATCCGCTGGTGTCGCGGTCGCGGCGGCGCCGCCAAAAATGATGTTCTCTCCGGCCGCCTCAAGGAAATTGTTGACGATCTTGAAAGGGCCCATGGGAAGATCGCCGGCAGCGCCGGAAATCGCCTGGGAATCCGTGCACTCGCCGCCTGCCACGCAATGAAAGTCGGAAAAGTACGAATCGATAACCGCCATGTATCGGGTTCTGCTCAGAAACACACCACGTGTGGTCTCGTCGTGCGCGTTTCCGTGGAACCAGACGCGGTCGAAAATGATGTGGTCCGCAGCGACTGAACCATCAGGGGCGGCAAGGGCGGTTACTCTGCCCGCCGAGGGGTCGCGCGTAACTTCGAGACCGAGCAGACGGTAATGATTGGCGCCAGCAGAAAAGAAAATCGGGCCCGATCCTCCGTGCCCGGCAAAGGTGATCTTCGCCATCACATTGTGAGGCGCCGCACAGTGAAAATCAGGCCGATCCGGCAACGTGGCCACGCTCGCATAACACGGGCTGATACGCGTGCCCTCCGGGGGAAGACTTTCGTCGGGTGCGCTGGTACGAATAATGATCCAGTGACCGTCATCGCAGGGTTTGTTTGGCAGGTGGACATGCCCCTCGAAGGTAGCTCCCGCTTCCAGTTTGATTGTGTCTCCGCAGCTGGCGTCGTCTAAAGCGCGCTGCAGATCGTCCCCTGCTTTGACAAGTCGAAGCTTACCGCTAGCGGGCGTATCCGCCAAAGAACTCTTAATGTAAACGCGAGGCAGTTCGGCCGGCCCATCAAAGTTGCCTTTTGCGTCCGCTTGCAAATTCGGCGAGCCATTCACTGATGCAGGATTGCACACGAACACCGGCAATAAAATAACCAACCAGCTGGCCTTAACCACAAAAGTCTTCATCGAATTCGCATTCTCCCATGATTCTTCAAAACTGATTGCCTCGATCGCCGTGCCTAGATTGCTTCACAGGCAGCCGATGAGCAGATGTGATCGTTGTGCGTTATCCTCGCTGTGGCGGCGGTGCGGCATGGCGTGATCGAGCATTCCCGGGAAGAGAAGCGAGTCGGGAAATTTTCTTGATCATAGCATGGAAAAGCTTACCGGCAGGCGCTGTTCGGAGCGGCGGAATCTTCAAAGCGGTACAGGTTTTCAGGCATTTGGTACGCATTACGGATACGCCGAGCAGGGCCGCGAACAATGCGCTCGCCGTCAAGGCGATCGGTGCAGCTTCCATCCGCATAGTGGCGTTGAGTCGTCTGGGAGATACTCTGAGAAATGTTAGACCTGGCACTCTTCCAAGAGATCCTTCGTCTTGGCAGTCGCGGAGTGATCGGCTCATGACCGCTGCTAAAGTGATGTTGGTCGCGTTCATCCTCACTTCCTTCGCTCTCGCGCAGAGCGGGCGAGACGAAAGTTGCCCCCGCGCGGCGCCAGGCAGTTTGGTTTCTTCGCCCCAGAAAATCAAAAGCAGTAACGGTGTTTTGGCAGTCGCGCTTTCGCTTCGAAATGAAATCAGTCGCGACGGTCAACTACGTTACTGCTATGTGGACCAGAACGGAAATCTGGCACCGACCTTGCGAGTAAACCCCGGCGATCTGTTGATTTTGAACCTGAAGAATGAACTTGTCAGTCACTCGCCTGCGATGAAGTCTTCTGGACCGCCGCGACGCACTCCCTGTTTGTCTTGGGACATGCAATCAGCGTCGACGAACCTGCATTTTCATGGCTTGATGATTCCGCCTTCGTGCCACGAGGATGATGTTCTCAACACGCTGATCCTGCCAGGCTTGCCGGCTTACGAATACCGCGTTCGGATTCCACGAACCCAGCCGCCCGGACTCTACTGGTACCACCCTCATCCCCACGGCCACAGCGAAGAACAAGTGCTGGGCGGAGCCTCAGGAGCGCTCATCGTCGAGGGAATCGAGCGGTTCCATCCTGAATTGGCGGGCCTGCCGGAACGCCTTCTCGTAATCCGTGATCAGACTCGAACCAATGTGGTTGTCGACTCCGCACCAAAACCTCCATCCAAGGATCTATCAGTCAACTACGTACCTGTTCCGTATCCGGATTATCCGCCCTCGATCATCAAGATGAGGCCCTCGCAACGGGAATTGTGGCGAGTCCTAAACGCGTCAGCCGACACTTTCTTGGACTTGCACTTACTCACGAATGGAAGATGGCAGACTCTTGGACTGGTTTCGCTCGACGGCGTGCCGCTCGGTTACGAGCAAGTTGGCGAAAAGGGAAGCGCCGAAAGTGATCAAGTCCATTGGACCCTCAGTATTCCCCTGCCGCCTGGTGGCCGGGCGGAGTTCTTGTTCGATGGACCACCGCAGGGAGGGTGGTCGCAGCTGTTGACGGCAGGAGTGGATACCGTTCCAGTCCACGACGAAGATGATCCCACTGTGGTTGCGCCGCCGGCGAACACTGAGTCTATCCCTGACGATGACTACACGCCTCCACGATGGATCGTGAAGATCGTTGCCGAGCCAGATGCTCCTCAAGCAACCGATGCACTTCCCAGACCGTCGTCCGCGGTTCAGAGATCGCCCCTCGCACCACTGAAGAGCGTTCATCCTCGGCGAACACGAAGTCTTTATTTTTCCGAAAAGGTGCTGGATCCGGAGAATCCCCGTGCCTCGACCGTTTTTTACCTCACCGAAGAAGGGCATCGGCCCGCTCCCTTCGATCCCACGGCAACTCCGAACATCACTGTTCGACAGGGCGATGTGGAGGACTGGATTCTCGAGAATCGATCCCAGGAAGCTCATACTTTCCACATCCACCAGACGCATTTTATTGTGCTCGAGCGGGAAAACTCAGCGGTCGCGGAGAACTATCTGCGCGATACTGTCGAACTGCCCTATTGGGATGGCGTGTCGCCCCACTATCCCAGTGTGAAACTCAGAATGGATTTCCGAGATCCCGCGATCGTGGGCACCTTCCCCTATCACTGCCATATACTTCAGCACGAAGACGGTGGCATGATGGGAACGATACGAGTGAGAGGACGTTCGGACTCTCTGGCAAAGAAATGAAGCTCTAGGCTCAAAGTCCACTTCACTCCGCCGGAACTTTGGTAACTGGAACTCGCCACTGGCCCGGCCTATCCTGAGGCGATTTGTTCAGCGTTCTTTTAAAGCAAAATTCACACTGCAGAGGCCAATTTCCGGCGGTCACTTTGATATACTCCGCTTCGAATCTCGCGTCTTTAGTTTTGAGGGTACATTGAATGGCAAAACATGCAATTAAACTGCTGTTTCTTCCCGTGCTTAGTCTATTAGCATCCGGGCAGCAGTTGCCGCAACTCTATATCTCAAGCGAGGGCCAGAGCAGCCTTCAGTTGCTCGATCTGAACACTTCTAAACTCACGACTCTGTACCAGATTGGCGCGAAGCCTGACGATATGACCCTGAACTCGGCAGGGCAGCTCATCTACTCCGTGCCGAACTGGGGGACAGTCAATTTGTGGGATCCGACCACCGGAGTGAATACCGTGTTGGCGACTGGCATACCGGGTGCTCGCGATCTGGCGATTGAGCCGGGCGGGCAGTCGATGCTCATTGCCAAGTACAGCGCTCCGGCCGAGATCGTGCGGTATAACTTCACGTCAGGCGAGACCACCGTTTTGGTTGGAAAGTCCGCCAAGCTTGGGACTTGTGATGGGATCGCCTACGACGAATATGGAAATCTCTACGCGGTTTCCAATCACAACACGATCGTCCAGGTGAACCCGACGACAGGCGCTATTCTTGCCACGCTCGTTTTGGAACCCCATGTCGGTGTGAACGGCGGAGACGGGCTCACCTACGACAGCTACACGCAAAGCTTGTGGGCGACTCACGACGGCAAAACCGGGATTGGCTTGCTTCAGATTTTTGTTACGCCGTCGGGATTTATGGCAACGACATCGTCCGGATTTGTCTACCTTCCCCTCAAAGGCATCGGAAATGTGGATGGGATCAAGTCCGATGGCAAAGGTAATCTCTACATCGGCGCAATCTGGAGCGCTCTCGTCTATAACATCCCGAGCAATACGATCACCAAAAACATCGTTGTGAAGGGGGCAGACGGCGTTTCTTTGGTGCCCGGGACGTACTGAAACCTGCGGGCGAAACGGGAGCCGGCCCCCCGCCGGCCACAAACGTGCATCCCGTCCGCTGCACGCGAATCTCTCCATCTCAATTTCGCCTGAGCGTTCAATCTCTTGGCCGGAGCAGCAGGATTCGGTCTTGGCCGTCCTGGCAGCCGATGGCAACGATCTCGCCGTAGTTGTTGATACTCAACGCCTGCAGAAGTTCCCACCCAGCTCCCGCATCAAGGCAGTCGTTGAGATCGCACAGACGATTGTCGCGGTAGATAAAACCATGGAAGCTTTGGTCGCCCTCGGTTAACGAACCGCCAACGACCTCTCCGTGGTTATTCAAAGCGCGAGCGATACTGAAGGACCCTCCCAGAGTTCCCAGCATCTTGCGCGTTCCGTTCTCCTGCTGGAAGGCCTCGATTCTGCCTGTCTCGGTGTTGAGAGACACACCTGCGCACCGACCTGCGTCATTGAGCGCCAAGATGTCGTTGCGATTATTGTCAAAAGGACCGAGGTCGACGACCTCGAACTTTACAGTTTTGTCGGCAGCTGCGTTCGTGTCAGAAGCTGCGTTCACGAGCCGAGTTGATTTCATAGGACGTAACTTACTCCCCTGCGACCGCTGCTACCCTCCGCCCCGCAGCCAGGTAGCTGATATGGGCGTGGAGAGAATCCATGGCCTCAGCCAAATCACCCGCTGCGCCATCGAAAAGATGTTCGCCCGTTTGTGCGCGCCACAAAGAGTAGCGATAAAAAGTGTGGCGCCGTTGAGAACTCACCCTGACGTTTCCGTTAAAGTCGTTTTCCTGAATCACCCACGTTTGCATAGTAAGGTCCTCGCTGCCATAGCATCATCGTCGGTTGACTCAGACGTGTAATCCCCTAAATGGGGTATTTCGTTTGAGAACTGGCAGGCGCAGCCCAGACTCCCGATGCTTAAGCATCGAGCAGGTCTTCTCCGAGATCGCCAGGCGTGCTCTTCCCAGACCGGCTACGATCTCACGACATCGAAGACAAACTCACGCGGGCGGACGGCCATGCTTCACGGTGAGACGTCAATGCAAACACGGATCAGCGCTCGCTGAATCGGCACGCAACCGGTTCTCACGAGCGCTGGCAGACCTTACACGGTCTGGATCTGGAGGACACCAAGCCCCAAGTGGCTACTTTCTGACTGAAGAGTTGTCCCAGCGCGCATCGCCGGGAATCAAGCTCGATCTGCTCTTGCCTTAAACCTCACGACGAAGCCTGCAGCGAGAAGGCCCGTTCCCATCATCAGAAGCGACGGGGGTTCCGGTGTCGGAATTGTAAGTTGGGTCGTACCCCCGTTGTCTTTGATGAAAGTGGACCCCATCCCTCCGTTGTAATAGGGCATTTTGGTCGTGCCGCAACCGTTGACCCCGATCGTGCACGAACTGGTCAGGTATAGCTGCGTTGTCGCACCGCCCACAATGTAGGTCTTGCCGTTGAACGGGTCATAATATGTGCCGCTGATCTGTCCGCTCAGTGCGTAGTTGCAGTTCTCCACCCCGCCGGCTGCCTGGCAACCGTTGAAGGACCAGTTAATAGTCGAGCCAGGAGTGAATGTACCGCTGAACAAAACTGCGGTTGAACCACCGTTGTTGAAGGTGATGGTGAAGCTGCTTCCGGTCGCCGACCAGCCGGCGTTGGCGCCGCCTTGGGCGAGGCTTCCGTTACCAAGCCAGGCTCCAGTCGTGAAACTGATGTGTCCGGTGATCCCTCCGTCGAAAGTTGAGCTCATCTCCGAATTTGTCAGACTGAAAGGACCATCGGTCCCCACACTCGTAGTTCCTGATTTTCCGTCTTTGTTGGTAAATGTAATCGAGTTGGCGTGGGCTACGACGGGAACCAATAAGGCCAGCACCACAGCCGCCAAAATATGTTGAACGACTAGGGTTCGAGCGCGCCTTTTTTCCGACATCATAGAATCCTCCTGGTAGCGTACTTTGAGGGAGGGGGCAATCCCTGTAATCCCCCAAATGAGGTATTTCTCTCCGGATGAGTTTCCCCGGTGAAATCCCAGAATTCAGAGAGCTCGTCTTCTCGGGAAAATTCGAAGGACAGCTGAAAGAAAAGCCGCAGATGCAAGCAGATGTACTCTCACGCAAAGGTCGGCTTCGATGGCTGCGATCATTGACCCTCACAATACGGCGGGAAATGTTCTGACTACGAGTTCGGTCTGCCGGTGAGTGTCCGTCTTCATGAATATGCGTTTAAGGTGAGTTCGGGCCGTATGGGGGCTGATAAACAGTTCCTCCGACGCCTCTTCGATCGATTTGCCCCGTATCAGACTGGCTGCCAGCGCGGCCTCCCCCCGTGTGAGGCCATAAAGTTTGGAAAGCATCGAAATATTTACTTCCAGCCCCGGGTCCTGATCGTAGAGCATCAGCATGGCTGCGCGATTTTCCGTGCTGCACCAGCAGCTCAACCCCGGCCCGGGCACAATTCTCACGATGAGGGCGGTGCGAGCCGTTTTGCGAGGCAGCGTAAACGGCGAGTCTTTCGGCTCACCCCGTTCGGGCATCTTGATCGCATCCTGCAGGAGCTTCAGCAGCAATCGTGTGTCGGAGGCCCGGTCGGCGACGAGCCCTGTATTCGTCAGCGACAGCCCATCGTTCCTCTCCAAGATCGCAAGAGCCGCACGATTTGCGACGTGAGGGTGTCCTTCCACCGCAACCAGCATTGCCCCATACTTGACCATCTCCAATCCATATCTCAGAGCGAGCGAGACGTCGTGAGGCAGTCCAAGTTCAGATCCCTCTGCATGAGATTGGTCGCGGGATGAACCGCCGCTGGGAACACCAGAGGGTCGAGCGTCACGTGGCAGTTCTGCTGGCGGAGACTCCACGCGTGGTTGAACACTAATGTCAATGTCGGATAGGGCTTCTTTCGAACCGAATGCTTCCGGCTTCCGCAAATCAGCGGAAGGTCCTGCACTGGGGGAAGGTCGAATTGACATGGGCTTTTTTTGTGACTTGTAGAAACCTCGCTGTTCTTGGAAGATTCTGCGCAGGCGAGTGTCGTGGAATCTTGTTTCGTCAGGATGACGGAGAAATTAAGCGAACGTGAATTTATTGTGACAGGATTTCGACGTGCGAAAACAACATCGACGAAGATCGCTTTCCGAGAATTTGAGAATGGCAGAGCCTGTGCGACTCTGGCCCAAGCCAACGGCCCTTAAAGCCACGCCTCTGCAATTCATCTATTTTTAACCTGGCATTAACCACGGCGTCATGGACGCGGATATACCCTTACTCTCTTCTCACAAATGTCGGGGAAAGGTCTTTTTTGTACATGAGTGGTCGACTCCACGTGATTGAGGACCATCATAAGTTTGTTGCTCTTGATCGTACGGCGAGGTTTGTTGCCGCTATGACGGTGTTTCTTTTCTTGTTCATACTGTCTGGATGTGGGAGTGGGTCGTCGAATGCACCGTCCAATGGTCCGCTCAGCGGCAACTGGCAGCTGAATCTTGTGCAGAATTATCCGCACCCGCCGACGCAACTCTCGGTTTCAGGCTTTCTGGTGCAGTCCAGCAACTCGCTGAACGGCACCTTCCAAGTTCCTGCAATTGCTCTCGGAGGCACGACAGAGTGCGGGGGCCCGGGGCCGCTCACGGGGACCATCAGCGGGACGAATGTAACCTTCTCGATTAACCCCGGCGGCACGACCCTCAGCTTCACCGGGGCGCTTTCTTCCGATAATGCATCAATGACGGGGAGTTATCAGGCCCTGGCTGGAGCGTGCTTCATCACCCCCACGACCGGGACTTGGACAGCGTCGCTGATTCCGCCTCTCAACGGGAGCTTCACGGGAACACTTTCAGATTCTCCATACATGGCAGCATTGACGGGAGTGGATCCCCCCGCACCCATCACCGTTTCAGGAAGCTTTGCGCAGAGCGCAAGCGCGGGCGGGAGTAGTGCAACTATCACAGGGACGATAACAGCTGTGGGCTACCCTTGTTTCACGAATGCGTATCTCAGCGGAACTATCAGCGGCCAAAATGTCTATCTCGATGTCTTCAACTACAACGGCCTTCAGATTGGAACGCTCGGCGTCCCGGGTCTCCCGGGAGTTGCCGGTACTCCCGCTATCGTAGCTGGCGGCTCTGAAGGCATTACGTTAACTGGTTCTGGACAGGGGGGACTGTCTCTGGGAAACGCTGGGACGTCTCCGTGCCCGGCACTCCAGGAGAATGGCATTTCTTTAACGAGCGACACCACCAGTGTTGCCTTCAACATTCAATAACGGTTACGGTCGGCAACCCTTGGATGAACCGATCAGACAATGTTTGGACGCTTGACGGAGCGACATAATCCTACCTGTGGCCCGATCGCTTAGAACACGGCCAGATAGGGCTCGAATCACTCAGTCGCTGGAGCTCAATATTCTGGGGCTCAATATTTAAGATCGGCAACCGCCTAGATGAAGAAAGTTTGTGCGAGTCCAGATCCGCCGTTGGCCGGAGATCGCGGACGAGGCCCGGTGGCCTATTCCGTTGGCGTGGGCGTCCGAGAGAAGTTCACTGAAAAGGGCGATTGTGGATGG
>Ga0187819_10001227_pt1 | contig 13285 bp, 6 predicted proteins | sample NC_wetland_sal_i_15_FD_132411 | JGI IMG/M metagenome (GOLD analysis project Ga0187819, IMG submission 132411) | Wetland sediment microbial communities from Neuse River Estuary, North Carolina, USA - SO4_4 | ecosystem: Environmental > Aquatic > Freshwater > Wetlands > Sediment | place: USA: North... | reverse complement strand
TGCACCGGCTCGAGCTGCGTGGTTGGCTCGACTCGGAATGGGGCATATCGGAAAACAACCGGCGCGCCAAATACTACCGGCTCACCGCCGCCGGGCGGAAACAATTGGCCGAAGAAGCGGCTCGTTGGAGCCGCATGGCGGCTGCCATAGCGCGGGTCATGGAAACAGCTTGAGGCTTCACGTCGTCAGGGCATCAAACGTTGGGGTGATGGGGTAGCGCGGACCCCCGGTTTTGGGGTCCGCGGTTTGTCCAGGGACCTAGAAAAAAGCCATCAAGTGAGAAAGGGGCGTCTCATCAAACGCCCGGATCGTTGATTACTCGACGCGCGTGAGGGCTCAGGTCTTGGTTACTGAAGTAACCCCTCACCCGTCCCGCGCCGGCTGGTGAAGGCGCCGCCGCGGGACACCCTCTCCCCTGGGGAGAGGGCTGAGTTTTCGCACAGACCCCGAGGGAGAGGGCTGGCTTTTCCAGTTTGGAGGTCGGGATGAATCAATGGCTAAACAGCGCTTGGCTACGGGCCAAGGCGCTCTTCAAGCGGCGACAGTTGGATCGCGACTTGGAAGACGAGCTGCGCTTCCACCTCGCGATGCGCGAGGAAAAGTTGAAAGCGGCGGGGGTGAATCCGGAAGAGGCCCGGTATGCCACTCGAAGGCGCTTTGGCAACAGCTTTTCTCTCAAGGAGGTCTGCCGCGAAATGTGGACTTTTGCCTGGCTCGAAGACTTCGGGCAAGACGTTCGCTATACGCTCCGCGCTATGCGGAAGAATCCTGGTTTCACGGCAGTTGTTCTCGTGACTCTGGCGCTCGGGGTCGGCGCCTCGACAGCGGTGTTCAGCGTAGTCGATCCCCTGCTGTTTCGCCCCTTGCCTTACCCTAAGGACGATCAACTTGTCTCTGTGGGTTATCTGGGACCGGTTGATGACAATGAATTCAACGTAGTGAGCAGCTACCTCGATTGGCAGCGGGGGCCATTCAAGTCTCTCACCGCCATGAGACCCGGCGTGGGTTGTGACGCGATGATCGGTGACGCGCCGCGCCGTATCAACTGTTACGCTGTGACCGCCAGTTTTCTCCAGACGTTCGGCGTCTCACCTCTCCTCGGCCGCGATTTCAATCTCGAGGATGATCGCCCGCACGCTCCCACGGTCGGTCTGCTTTCCTATGGGTTCTGGCAGAGGTCTTTTGGAGGTGACGTGAAGGCTCTGGGGAAAACCCTCATCGTGGACGATGACCCGGTGCGGATCATCGGCGTCCTGCCTAAGAGCTTCGAAATGCCGCAGCTTGGCGAGATCGACGTAATGCTGCCGGCACGCCTGGATCCGAGCCTACCTCGTTCGGCGAACTCGAGTTCCTTCCTGCGGACCTTTGCGCGGCTGCCCGAGGGCGTCTCGATCGAGCAGGCTCGTGAACGCTTGCTTCCGATTTTCAAGGCCACTACCGAGATGGACGTGCCGGCGGAGTTGCGCTCGGAGGTCCGCCTGGTGGTTCGTTCACTCCGGGACCGGCAGATTCATGAGGTGAAACTCTCTTCCTGGATGCTGCTCGGCTCCGTACTCACCTTGTTGCTGGCAGCGTGCGCGAATATCGCGAATCTGATGCTGGCGCGTGCGGTGGCGCGTCGCCAAGAACTTGCCATGCGCGCCGCCCTGGGCGCCGGGCGAGGACGCCTGATGCGCCAGACTCTTACTGAATCGATGATCTTTGGCTTGCTGGGAGGCGCTGTCGGTTGCGGAACCGCCTGGGCGCTCCTGCGGCTTTGCATCAACCTCGCGCCGGGAGGAATGTTGCGCCTCGAACACGCCCGGATCGATTTGCGTGTCCTCTTGTTCGCCTTGGCAGGTTCGCTGGGAGCGGCATTGCTGTTTGGGATGGCGCCGACACTCGAGTCGCCGCAGGCCGAGGCCCTGGCAGGCTGGCACGTCACAGGAACCGCGCGGACGCTGTTCCGCAAGGCTTTAGTGAGTGCGCAGGTGGCGATTTCTCTGGTGTTGCTGGCTGGAGCGTCGTTGTTGCTTCGCAGCCTTTGGAAACTTCAAAACCAGCCACTGGGATTTCAATCCGAACACGTCATCACTGCTTCGTTCACGCTGCGACGGCACCGTTATCACCCTATCGAGGCGCAAGTCAGTTTCTTCGACGAGTTGGAGCAGAGATTGAAGCGTATCCCCGGCGGCGGGTTCTTTGCCCTCAGTGATTCCATACCTCCCCGTGGTTCGATGGGTCGCCCGTACTCGAACCTGCGTATTGCAGGGCACCCACCCGTCGCGCGGGATGGAGGAATGGTCGAGTTCCGCTGGGTGACGCCGGGGTACTTCCGGGCTTTGGGCATCCCGATCCTGGCCGGACGGGCCTTCGAAGAGAGCGACCGCGCTTCCGGCGAATCGCCCCTCATCCTGAGCGCCACTCTGGCCCGGCGATTGTTCGGCAATGAGAGTCCGCTCGGACAACAGATCGACTTGGACGTTAGCGGTCATTGGTCGACGGTGGTGGGAGTGGCCGCCGATATAAAGAACAGCGGACTTACCGATCCCCCTGACCCTGAGTACTACCGCCTGCGCATGCACAACTCGCGAGAACCAGTGGGCCTGAGCGGCGTGGCCATATTCCACACCGCGCTCGACACGGACACGCTCACGCGCTGGGTTCGCAAGGAGTTCGCGGCCCTCGATCCCTCGCTGCCGGTGACAGTCGAGCCCCTGGAACAGCGGGTCGATAGTTTCAGGGAACGCCCGCGTTTTGTCGCGACTCTCGTGGGCCTGTTCGCGGGCCTCGGACTGCTATTGGCCGCAGTGGGACTTTACGGCGTGCTGTCTTTCCTGGTGGCCCGGCAGACAAGGGAAATCGGTGTGCGCATGGCCATCGGCGCCCGGCCCGTGGATATTGCTTTGCAGATTGAAAAGCACGCAGGAATCTGGACGGGAATCGGAGTGGCCGTGGGTCTGGTTGGCTCGTTTGCCTTGGCAAGAACCATTCGCGGGCTCCTGTTTGAGGTCTCGCCCAACGATCCAGTTTCGCTTCTCGTTTCTGCCACAGTGTTGCTGGTGACGGCGGCGCTCGCGGCCTGGGTACCTTCCTCCCGGGCAGCCCGCATCGACCCCGTGGTTGCCTTGCGCAACGAGTGAGGAGGAATGCAACTATGAAACGACATGCCATTGCAATGGCAATGCTGGTGGTGCTGGGGCTTATCGCCACGAACTGGATATCCGCTTCCGAGGGAATAGCCGGCAAAGCGGCCCCCAAGAGCCCGCCCCAGGCCTCGAACAAGGAGGACACGGTTTTGCAGTTGGTCCAAACCTGGCTCAACGCGGAATCGCAAGGTGATTCGCCCACTTTGGACAAGTTGATTGCCGACGACTTTATCGGCACGGGTCCGGGCGGCAATATCCTCAATAAAAGTGACATCGTGCCTCCCGCCGGCGGAGAGAGACCGAAAATGCCCAAATCCCATGTGAAAGAGTCATCGGTGCGCCTGTTTGGCAACATCGCCGTCGTTATGGGCAGCGTTGCTTACGAAACTCTGAGTCAACCCGGCTTCAGATTCACTTTAGTTTTCCTGAACCGGGGGCAAGGATGGCAGATGATTGCCGCGCACCTGGCGAGCGTGCCGACAGCCAAATGAGCAAATTCGCCAGACGCTCAGTTTCGTCGTGAGGGGATCTTCCAGTGGGGTGAAAGACCCCTCACCCGTCGCGCTCCGGCTGATGAAAGCGCCGGAGCGTGACACACCCTCTCCCCAAGAGTCTGTGTGATAACCCTGCCTAAGCTGTCATTCCGAGCGGAGCGAGGAATCTCGCTCTGAGTATTTTCAGGGCAGTGCGAGATTCCTCGTCGCCTGCGGCTCCTCGGAATGACACGCAAACTGGGGTTTTCGCACAGACTCCGAGGGAGAGGGCAGACGCATTCAAGCCACCATTCGTTAATCACACATCACCAACCACAAATCGCCAATGAGTCTGCAATTCCACTTGCCTGCAACCACCGTCGTATCGTAAGATGTAGCCATTATGAAAACCATGCCGCGGTAGTTCTCAACTCGCGTGGCTCTGATTCCGCACGACCCCGGTCCGGGCCGAAATCTGAGACCAACTTTATAACTTTTTGTTTATGGCCACTGCCGTCACCATTCGCGACACGTCTTCGTTCTGGGCTTCATTGCGCGAAGCTCTGCGCGGCTCGCACCAGGACTACACCACGGGCAGCATCACGCAGGCGATTTTCCTGCTCGCGGTGCCCATGGTTTTGGAGATGTTCATGGAATCGCTCTTCGCTATCGTGGATGTCTTCTGGGTGGCGCGTCTTGGGGCGGACTCCATTGCCACGGTAGGGTTGGTCGAGGCGATGCTGACCATCGTGTATGCGACAGGCATGGGTTTGGGCCTGTCGGCAACGGCCATGGTGGCGCGGCGCGTGGGAGAGAAAGACGGCGAGGGAGCTGCGGTGGCGGGCGTGCAGGCGATCGCGCTGGGATTGGTAGCCAGCCTCGTCATGGGCGCTGTAGGCCTTTTTTTCGCGCCCCACCTTCTGCGCCTGATGGGCGCCTCGCCGGCCATACTTGCGATTGGAACCCGGTATGCCCGGATCACCTTGGGTGGTTGCTGTGTAGTGGTGCTGCTGATGCTGAATAACGCGGTGTTTCGCGGCGCGGGCGACGCTGCCATTGCCATGCGCGTGCTATGGCTCTCCAATTCCATCAATTTGGCCGTCGACCCCTGCCTGATTTTTGGCCTGGGACCGTTTCCACGCCTGGGTGTAACAGGCGCCGCCGTGGCAACCCTCACCGGGCGGACTATCGGCGTGGTCTACCAACTCTATCGGCTTTCTCGGGGCGGCGAACACATCCGGATTCTGGCGGGGCAGATCCGCCTCAACCTGCAAGTCATGGCGACGCTGCTCCGAGTTTCCGTGACCGGGATCGCCCAGATGCTGGTCCCGCATATTGCCTGGATCAGTCTGATGCGGATTGTGAGTGCATTCGGGAGCACCGCCCTGGCCGCCTACACAATCAGCATTCGGATTATCATTTTCTTCATCCTGCCAGCGTGGGGACTGAGCGGGGCCGCCGCCACGCTGGTGGGCCAGAGTCTCGGCGCGGAGCAGCCGGAGCGGGCGGAGCAATGCGTTTGGAAAACCGGCTTTTATACCACGTTGGTCATGGGTGGCGTGGGGGTGTTTTTTGTCTTGTTCCCAGGCCCCGTAGTTCGCGTATTCACTGACGACCCAGCAATCAGCTCCCTCGCCGCCGCCTGCCTGCGCATCGTGAGCATCGGCAATATCGGCTACGCCTACGAGATGGTCATGATGCAAGCTTTCAACGGCGCCGGAGACACCTTTACGCCCACGATCGTGAATTTCTTTGGTTTCCTGGCATTTGAAATTCCATTTGCCTACTCGCTCGCCATCCCGCTCGGAATGCAATCTTATGGTGTCTACTGGGCAATCACTGTCTCAGAATCCGCAATTGCCGTGGCCATGGTCCTGCTGTTTCGGCGCGGCCGTTGGAAAGCAAAGAAGATTTAGCCTCGGAGCGCGGCGGCACAACTCTTGACAACCCCGCCACCCTATGGTGCGCTAAGTACATGACCCTTGGGAGAGAGGCGTCTCCATCTTGCGAGGTTGCCGCCCTCTCCGGCCCGTGAATTCGGGGAGGCAGGCGCAATTTATGTTAATGAAACAACTGCATGCCAGATACTCTCGTCGCTGGAGCACCTCTCTCATTGTGTTGGCGGTAGCCTGGGCGGCACTGGCTGCCGATGTCTCGTTACCTCCGATTCCGCCCACACCCAAGAAGCCGCACACGGATGTCTACCATGGCGTCAAAGTGGAAGACGATTACCAGTGGCTCGAGAACTGGAATGATCCCGCAGTGCGCGAATGGAGCGACGCAGAGAATCGCCACGCCCGCGCCTATCTGGCGACTCTTCCCGGCCGGGAACAAATTCGGGACCGCTTGAAGGTTCTTATCGCCCAGATCCCGGCGGCCTACTATGGTCTCGTGTACACCCCCTCCGTTCTATTCGAATTCAAATTCGACCCCTCGAAGCAGCAGCCGACTCTGGTCACGCTCGATTCACCTGACAAGCCGGAGTCCGAGAGTACTGTCGTGGACCCCAATCAGATCGATCCCAAGGGAACCACCACCATGGATTTCTACGTGCCCTCGCTGGACGGAAGTTTGGTGGCGGTTTCGCTCTCCGAGGGTGGCACCGAGAATGGAACTCTGCACATCTACGACGTGCGGTCGGGAAAGGCGCTGCCCGACGTCATCCCGCGCGTCAATAAGGGGACAGGGGGCGGCAGCGTAGCCTGGAACGCTGACGCTTCGGGCCTCTATTACACGCGCTATCCAAGCCCGGGCGAGCGGCCGCAGCCGGATCTCGACTTTTACCAGCAGGTTTACTTTCATAAGCTCGGCACGCCCCTCAGTGACGATTCCTACAGCCTGGGAAAAGACCTGCCGCGAATCGCCGAGATCCAGCTTCACACACCGCCCGACGGCCGCTACATCCTCGCCACTGTCGCGAACGGAGACGGCGGGCAATACGAGCATTTTCTACGGGGCGCAGACGGCCATTGGACCCAGCTCACCCAGTTTTCGGATGGCGTCACGCAGGCGACGTTCGGTCGGGACGACGCGCTCTACATGGTCTGCCTGAAGGGATCGCCGCGCGGCAGAATCTTGCGCCTGACTCCCGACCACCCGGCACTCGCCAGCGCGCCCGTGATTGTGCCGCAAGCGGATGACGTGATTCAGGGCATGGCCGTCTCGGACACGCGACTGTACGTTTCCGACGTCTGGGGCGGGCCCTCGGACATTCGCGTCTTCGATCTTGAGGGTCGTGCGCAGGGAAAAATCCCCCTCGAGCCGGTTTCGTCCGCCTCTGGCTTGCTTGGGCTCGAGGGTGACGAGGTGCTCTACGAAAGTGAATCCTACATCCAGCCGCCCGCTTGGTATCGCTTCGATCCCTCGACCGGGAAAGCCCGGCGGACGGCGTTGTACGTCAAACCCAACGTGGACTTCAGCGATACAGAAGTGGTCAGGGAGTTCGCCACATCCAAGGACGGGACCAAAGTCCCGATGAGCATCATCCGGCGCAAGGGCACGCGCCTGGACGGCCAGAATCCCACCCTCCTCACCGCTTACGGCGGCTTCGGCATTAGCCTCACTCCCTCTTATGACCTCTCCGCCCGCTTGTGGCTTGACCAGGGCGGCGTGATGGTCATCGCCAACCTGCGCGGCGGAAGCGAATTCGGCGAAGAGTGGCACAAGGCCGGCATGCTGACTCACAAGCAGAACGTCTTTGATGATTTCGCCGCTTGCGCGCAGTACTTGATTCAGGCCGGGTACACCAACCCCTCGAGACTTGCGATCCAGGGAGGCAGCAACGGCGGGCTGCTGATGGGCGCCGCCCTCACCCAGCATCCCGACCTGTTTCGCGCCGTTGTCTCCGAAGTCGGCATTTACGACATGCTGCGCAACGAACTCAGCCCCAACGCGGTCTTCAACGTCACCGAGTATGGAAGCGTCAAAGATCCCGAGCAGTTCAAAGCGCTCTATGCCTACTCACCTTACTATCACGTCGTCGAGGGAACAGCCTACCCCGCAGTGCTTTTCATGACCGGCGCGAATGACCCGCGCGTGAACCCCATGAACTCGCGCAAGATGACCGCCGCTCTGCAAGCCGCCACCAGCTCCGGCTTGCCGATTCTGCTGCGAACCAGCGCGGACACCGGCCACATTGGCTCCTCGCTCGACGAGCAAATCGAGGAAGACGCAGACACATTTGCATTTGTGTTCAACGAGTTGGGGGTAAGGACGGGCAATTAACCGCAAGGACGCCAGGGCATGGAGAAAGGGCCTTCAGGAGATCACTAACCGTGTCATTTCCAGCCCATTCGCTGTTATCCTTCGCTGATTTGAAAATGACTCCCCTCCTCAGCGGGAGGAGGGGGAGGGGGTGGTGGGTTCAGCGTCAGGGCAGGACCAACCACCCCTGACCCCTCCTTAAAAAGGAGGGGAATCATTTTCATGGTTTCTGGGTGCCCGTCAGCCGACGGGCATGAGCGACTGATTTGAAAACGCCCTGTCATTCCGAGCCCTTCGCTGTCATCCTGAGCGCAGCGAAGGATGACAGCGAAGGGCTCGGAATGGCAGGGTTTTCTGTTCTTGGTGCCTTTGTGTCTTTGTGGTGGAAGGTCCTCAAAAGTTGAATCTGACCTGCAGGTCGAGGTGGCGATAGCCCATCCAACCGTTAACATTGTTCGACTGGCCAAAGATAGGCGACTGTAAGTTGCCCACCGGCGCGTTGAGGTTGATATTATTGAATACATTGCGCACGTTGACGCTGAATTCGAGCGAAAAGCGGGAATTCGTTTCTCCCCCGCCGAACAAGTTTGGACCGCCGCCTCCGCTGAGCCCGCGTCCCCCCAGGCCGCCTCCTCTTCCGCCGCCGTGCCATCCGCCTCCACCCGTGTTCGACGAACCCTTCTTCTCGCCGAAGCCAAATGTCTTCGTCAAGCGCAAGTTGAGCGAAAACAGATTGGGCCCGAAGAACTCATAGGGAGGGAGGACTGGCGCGCCCGCTACGGGGTAGGTATAGAACGATCCGTATTTCGTCGCGACAGACCCCGGCGCGCCCGCCGGCGCCAGCGACGGCCGGGCGCTAAAAACACCGGTACCATAAACGTCCTCGCCGAGCGTGATGTTGAAGGGCGCCCCACTCCTCGCCATCACGAAGGGGCTGATGCGGAAGCCCTTCGGCATCTGGATCGATCCGCCCACGAACGCTTGGTGGCGGTTGATAAAAGACGCCGGGCCGTAGTCTTCCTGGATGTCGTAGGGATTCATCGGCTGATAGGTGGGGCCGCTTGTGTCACTGCTCGCGTAACTGAGCGTGTAGAACCCGAAGGCCGTTGCGCGCCGGCCACGAAGGCTGAAATTCGTTACCAATTGGTTTTCGTTAAATAGACCTACGGATTCGAATTGGTCCTCATATCCTGCTTCTTTTCCAAACGGAAACGTACCGGACAGGGGGCCGCAGCTCGTTGAGGTCGCGGAAGAGGAGGGTGGACAGAAAGTGAAATCGCGCGGGGCGTTGATATTGTTGATGAGAAGCTGGTGCACTCCGTGGGAATTGATATACGTTACCGACCCCGTAAGGCTCTTGGTAAACTGCCGCTCGAGCCCAATCGCCGATTGAATGGTGTATGGCGCCCGCAAGTTCGGATCAATTAGATCCTTTGTGGGAAGGGAGCTCGAATATGCCGCCAGGACGCTCGCGGGGGGAATATTCGGAAAGAAATCCGGCGAGGTCACCACGTACTGGTGCTGGTTGATTCCGTTCAAACGTTCGGCATCCAGGATTTGTTGCTCCATAAACCGATCGTAGAAGATACCAAAGCCCGCCCGCAGCACAACTTTGGGAGACTTTTTCCCTTGCCCACCGAGGCCCCAAGCGAAGCCTACGCGCGGCGCGAAGTCGGCGTGGTCACTGATATAGTTTTGCGATTCAAAACGCAAGCCCAGACTAAGCGAAATATTGGATCGCGGACGCCACGAGTCCTCGCCATAAAGCCCCGCGTCGAAATAGTTGATGGACGCCGCCGGATTGCCGACCGTCAAACTGAACTGGGTGGCGCCGGGCACTCCGGCGGTGCAGGGTGCGGGGCAACTCGCGAGCGCCTCTTCGGCCGCCCTGTATTCGTCGATGGTGCCGAACGTATAGGCGCCGTTGTAGCCCGAGGTAGTCGAATTCAGCAGGACGTCGTAGTCGCGCAGCCTTCCTCCGAAGACTACTTGGTGCTTGCCCAAAGACATGGTGGTGAGGTTCTGCAATTCGTAATGGTTCTCGGTGTCAAGAGAAGCCTGGTTGGCATTGCCGCCGCCGGTGAACACGCCCAGGACGTTCACCTCGGGAAGCGGGCTGGCGGGTGTTTGGGTCGTGTCGTCGCGTAGAAACTGGAAGCGCAGTTGGTTCACGGTGCGCGCACTCACCACTTGTGTGTCGCTTAACTGGACCGTATGCTCGACCTCCCGGAGGTCGTACGCTTGGCTCGGAAGCGAAAACGCCGAGATTCCCTCGTTATCTTCAATGTCTTCCCACCACTGGTAGCGCATGGTCAGGACGTTGTTCGGAGTGAGTTGATAGTCCACGCGCGGGCTGATGTTAGTGCGCGTCAGAGGGTTGATCACCACTTGGCTGAAGGGCTGCTCGGTGAAATTGGGCGCGGGGCCGAGGACAACCGCGCTGACCACCGAGCTGTTTTGAATATCGCGGCGAAAGAGGTCGAAGAAAAACGAAGCTTTCTTGCTGATCGGCCCGCCGATCGAGCCATTGAAAAACTCCGTATGATAAGGAGGCTCAGTCACTGCGAACGGGCTGCGAGCATTGAAGGCGCTGGCATTGCCGTTCACGAAGACGTTCCCATGGAACTGGCTGAAGCCGGGTTTAGTCGTGATTTCGATCCGCCCGTAGCCAAGCTTGTCGTATTCCGCCGAAAACGGATTCTGATTGACCCGGACTTCCAGGATAGCTTCCTTGGGTGGAAGCTGTCCCCCGGTAAAGCCGTCGATGTAAATCTGGCCGCCATTGGGGCCGGCAGCCGGTCCGGCAAGCGCCTCGAGCTCGGTTTGCAGCTCGTCCGGGTCATCCGAGAGGGCGTCGAGGTCCTTGCCACTTATTATGGTTGCGCTGGCATTATTCTCAGGCGCGACGCTGAGCGTCTGCGCCTGGCCTGTGACATTGACTTCCTGCTTCTCCTGCTCAATCTCCAGCTTGATATCCAGTTGTTTCACTTGGCCGCCCGCCACCTGCACGGTCTCCTGGTCGAAGGGAGCGAAACCTTGCGCGACCGCGCTCACAGAATAAGTCCCGGGCACGAGTCCCTTGATCTCCCACGTGCCGTCCTTGGCGATTGTAGCGGCCTTGGTCTGACCCGGCTGTCCCGGCGCCGGGGTTGCCATCACAGAGACGTTGATCACCACGGCGCCCGAGGGATCCGTTACCTGCCCGCGAATCGTGCCCGTGGCGCTTTGTGCCCACGCTTGCCTGGCCAGCAAAGGCAACAGCAGGCCGCAAGCGAGAATGAACGTTCGAACTGCCAGAGGTCTCATCAACTCTCCTTGTCTTGTTGCACAGGAAATGTTCACCACAGAGCACACAGGCTGCACAGTGTCATTCCGGGCGGAGCGGGGAATCCTGCTCTGCGTTGAGGCACGTCGCGGAACAAAGAACCAGAGCAAGATTCCTCGCTCCGCTGGGAATGACACGTGCTCACTTGAACCCAGCTAAACTTGGACTTTTTGCCCCCAAAGTATATGGACGGACCTAATGCCCCGTTGGTTTCACTTTATATAGATGCTCTAGGGTGGCCTAAAGGTGTGACTTATCTACCAATCCCCCGACTCTTTCACGGCCCCCTCCTTCACCTCCGGGTCAACTAGATAGGGGGTCCGAACCTCGTGCAATTCGTTGTTGATAACGTAGATGTTGCGGCTCCGCGCGCTCTTCACCTTGAGGAAGATCTGTGTTCCGGGCCGCGCCTTGGAGTTTCGGATGGCGGCATCCTCAACCCGCTCGAAAACCACGGCGGGAATATCGGTCTGCATTTTGGCCGGCCCTCCCACAAAGCCCTCCAGGTTCAATCCCTGAACGTCCTGGAAGTAAAGCGCGCTCTGCCATTTGTCCAGCTCGGGCTTTTCCCAGGTCACCTCGAGATCCTGCACCTTAAGATCTCTGGCGTAGCGGAATTGCATGGCATTCACGGTTCGGTCATAGGCTGCGGAGGGATCGGTGGAGAGAAAAAGCTTGATATTCTCCAGGCTGACATTCTCGAGCCAGCTCTGGGGATGACCGAGAATGAGGCAGGAGCCTTTACCGTGCGCGATGACGTTGCGGATGATAACGTTCCGAATCGAGCCGGCGGGCGGCTCGTCCGGCTTGGGCGGCAGGCCCTGGCTCTCGCTGCGGCGTTGGATGGTGAAGTAGAGGGGATCGCCGTTGCCCCACCAGAACCAGTCGAAGCGCTGGGTATTGACTATCAGGTTCGACAACACCACGTTATCCACGTATCCGCCGTCATAAACCATAAAAGCAATGCCGCGGTTCGAGCCGGTGATCACGCAATTGTCAACCGTCACATTGCGCACGCTATTCATGTTGCCATCGCAGAATTTGAGCGCGCTGGAGGCCGAGGAGAGCCGGCAATTGGTGATGGTAATGTTCTCGCAAGGAAGCGGAGGTCCCCACTCATTCGAGGAATAGAAGACAATGGCGTCGTCGCCGGTCTCGATCGTGCTATTGGCGATGCGCACGTCCTTGCAGCCGTCCGGGTCGATGCCGTCGGCCCAGACGCCGTATTTCAGGCTAGTATGGATGTAAACGCCGTCGATGGTCAGGCGCTCGCACGCGTAGGGGTTGATGGTCCAGCTCGGCGAATGGAGAAACGAGAGCCCGGCAATCCTGACGTCCTTGCAGCGCAGCAGCAGAACCATATGCGGGTACACCTTGCGGGTGTGAAGGTCCTTTGGAAAAGAGCGCATAAGCGGCTTGCCCAGCGATTCTGCCAGGAGCTGGTTATCGCGAATGTAAGCGTCGTTGAAATCATTCAACCGCCATTCGTACTCGGCCTGGCCGTCTACGGTTCCCCGGCCTTCAATTGTGATATTCTCGAGATCCTCGCCGTAAAGCAGGGTGCTCTTGTCGAAGGCGGCGTCGTATTGGGCGGCGAACAGCGTGGCGCCTGCTTCGACATAAAACCTGACGTGGCTGCGCAGGTGAATTGTCCCTGACGTATACTCGCCCGGGGGCAGATAGACTGTGCCCCCACCGGCTTTGGCGCAAGCATCCACGGCTTTCTGAATTGCCTGCTGGGCGTTATCCGCTTTCTTTCCTGTGGCGCCATAATCCTTCACGTTGAAAACTGAGACGTTCCCTGCCTCGCCCATCACAGGTGCGGCTAGCGGAACAAGAACCGCGAAAAATAACCAACCCATTCTCCCGGCAAGCGGCTTTGACATCATTCCTCCTTATATACACCGCAACCGAAGCGTGTTTATAATGCGCAGTCGCTCGCAAGTCAAGTCAGCCCAAGGCAAGAACGGGTAGCGCGGACCCCCGGTTTCGGGGTCCGCGGTTTTTCCATGACGTTACGAAAGGCCGCGGACCCCAAGACTGGGGGTCCGCGCTACCGTGCTTAAGTCGGCGGAAATCTCGAAACTCCAGCCCTCGCCCCCTTGGGGGAGAGGGTGGCCCGCAGCCGGCGTCTTCATCAGCCGGGGCGGGCCGGG
>Ga0187819_10001226_pt1 | contig 13294 bp, 6 predicted proteins | sample NC_wetland_sal_i_15_FD_132411 | JGI IMG/M metagenome (GOLD analysis project Ga0187819, IMG submission 132411) | Wetland sediment microbial communities from Neuse River Estuary, North Carolina, USA - SO4_4 | ecosystem: Environmental > Aquatic > Freshwater > Wetlands > Sediment | place: USA: North... | reverse complement strand
GTTGGCAAAGCAAGCGCGTGCCGTCCGGCGACCAGACTGGGATTGAGGCTCCGCCTCCGGGCGTGTCGGTGAGTTGTTCCAAACCGCTGCCATCGGGTTTTATTGTCCAGATTTGCAATGTTCCGCTCCGGTTGGAAAAAAAGGCGATTCGCTTTCCATCCGGTGACCAGCGTGGGACGCGATCTTGGTAGATGTCATCAGTAAGCTGGCGGAGGCCGGACCCGTCGGTCCTGATGAGGTACACATTCTCGGGCTTTAGCCGCGTGCAGAACGCGACCCATTGGCCGTCCGGGGAGACATCGGGAAACACCATCTCTTTCGAACCCCGCGTCAAGGAAAGTGGTTTGCCAACGACCGTTTCCTTAGCTGGATCAAAGCCGATTTTGTAGAGATTCAGATCCCGAGTTATCTGCGCGTAAGCCATGTGCAGGCCGTCGCGGGAGAACGTGATGAACCCACTGTAAGGTGATGGTGTCGTCACCGCTTCGGGTGCGCCCAGCAGTTTGCCCGATTTTTCATCGAGAGGGACCCGCCAAAGATTCATGCTGCCGCCCCGGTCGCTAGAAAAATACAGATAGCTGCCATCCGCTGACCAGACGGGATTCCAATCAACATAGGGGTCGTTGGTCACCGCAACTGGATCGCCTCCGCTCGCCGCCACAGTCCAGACGTCCCGCTGCCCTTTAGGACTACCCCAGTACGCGATCCGATATCCGTGAGGAGACCATTGGGGTTGCACGGCATCTTGCACGTGTGGGCTAATCAGCCTCTTCTCACTGGTGGAGGTATTTACGCGGAAAAGCTGTCCCCAGCCACCTACGCCCCGATCTTCGGGCCGGTTTGAGAGAAAACTTGCTGTAGAGCAAACAATCTCCTTACCATCCGGAGACCACGATGGGTTGTGGCCGAAATCGGTCAGACGCCTTACCGACTCACCGGTCGCCCCCATGATGAAAATGCCGCCGCCTTCGCGCTCCGAGCGGAAGGCGATGTGCTCGCCGTCGGGCGAAAACGCCGGCTGGCCGTCGTACTCGGGCGAATCCTTCGTCAGATTAATCGCGGTCTTGCCGCCGACCCGCTGAAAGTAGATGTCCCAATTCCCCGACGCTCGGCTCTGGTAGACAAACGACTTGCCGTCTGGCGAAAGGCTCGGGTAAATCTCCGCCCCCGGTTGGTCAGTGAGCTGCATGAAAGTGAAATGCGGCGGCGCGCTGCTGCGTCGCGGCAGCACGTACCATAGCAAAGCCGCCAATGCCGGAACGCAGACAGCAAGCAGCGCCGCAAAGCGCCGCCATCGCCAGCGGGCCACCGGCCGAGGCGGTGCGGCTCCACTTCGCCCGGTTTCTAGTTCGCGCTTCAGACGCTTCAGATCCACCCGCATTTCCGAGGCGCTTTGATAACGCAGGAGACGGTCTTTCTCAAGCGCCTTGCTGATGATTTCGTCGAGCTTCGGGGAAATTTCAGGATTCAAGTTCACCGGGGGAGAAGGGTCCTGGCTGAGAATTGCGTGAAAGACGACCGCTGTAGTGCTGCCCGTAAACGGTTGTTTGCCCGTCGCCATCTCGTAGAGGACAGCGCCGAAACTGAAGAGGTCTGTGCGGGAGTCTGGCGCCTCTCCACGCGCCTGCTCGGGCGACATGTACGCGACGGTCCCCACCGCCACGCCTGTGGCCGTCAGCTCCTCCTCGAAGGCGCCGGTGGTTACCGTAGGATCTCGGGTTTCGGCAATCCGCTCCTTAACTGGCGCCAACTTTGCTACTCCGAAGTCCAGCACCTTGACCTCACCCCGCTCCGTCACCAGGATGTTCGCCGGTTTGATGTCCCGGTGCACAATACCTCGAGTGTGAGCGGCGTCCAACGCGTCCGCGATTTGAATCGCCAGATCCAGCAGGGTATCGAGCTTCAGTGGACCACTTCGGATGAGCTGTTTCAGCGTTTGCCCTTCCAGGTACTGCATGGAGATGAAGGGCTCGCCCTGATGCTCGCCGATTTCATAAATGGTGCAGATATTGGGGTGGTCGAGCGCGGAGGAGGCGCGCGCCTCGCGTTTCAGACGCTCCAATGCCTGTGGATCCTTCGAGAGGTCTTCCGGAAGAAACTTGAGCGCTACAAAGCGGCCGAGTTGGGTGTCCCTGGCTTTGTAGACCACCCCCATCCCACCGCCACCCAACTTCTCCAATACAATGTACCGGGAAACGGTCTTGCCAAGCAGGCGGGGCTCGACTTCGCTTAACGAGGACGTTTGAGCTTGATCGTCAGCCAGTTCCTTCGCGGCCAGCTTTAGCGCCGGTGTTTCGAGGAAGCTCCCTGAGTCCTTGTGGCGCGAGAGCAATGATTCGATCGCGCGGCGCAGGCCATCATCACCCGCACAGGCTTTGGTGAGAAAGGCCGCGCGCTGTCGTTCCTCGCACTCGAGCGCCGCGTGAAACAATTCTTCGATTTTTCGCCAGCGTTCAGGCTCCATCGTGCTGCTCTGGGCTCAGTTCCTGAACCAGCCAAGCTTTCGCCAGTTTCCAATCCCGCGCCACCGTCACCCGTGAGACTTTGAGCACTTCCGCAGTTTCTTCGATACTCAGGCCGCCAAAGAATCGAAGTTCCACCACTTGACTCTTTCTTGGGTCGAAGGCCGCCAATTTGTTCAACGCATCATCCACGGCCAACAGATCCCGACTGGGTTGACTGGAGAGCACCGCGGTTTCATCCAGCGACAAATGGGGCGCGACTCCGCCTCGCTTCAGAGCCTGCCGGGAGCGGGCGTAATCCGTCAGGATGCGCCGCATGAGCTGTGCGGATACGGCAAAGAAGTGTGCGCGATCCTGCCAACTGGCGTCTCTGACGTTGAGCAGCCGCAGGTACACCTCATTGACCAGAGCCGTTGTTTGTAGGGTGTGACCGGGTTGCTCGCGGACCATGAAACGGTGTGCCGCCCGGTGCAACTCTGCATGGATCAGTGGCGCTAGCTTTTCGAGCGCCCCCTGATTTCCAGTGCTCCACGCCCTGAGTAGTTGGGTTATCTCGTGTGTTGAGGGCAACGCCATATGGCCCTCTGGCTTCAAGAGGATACCACGGCTCGGGACCGGGTTCCACGCACGCGGTTTTCTTTATGCCGGATTTCTTTGATCGCGTGATAAGTTTTCAACGCGGTTTCCGCTATATCAGTCAGAAGCGGGGTTAGCCGGCTCCGCAGCGGCAGCTAGAACCGTTGTAATTGCGGCAAGCGCAAAGGAGATAAACATGTGTAAAAGTCTGATGATTTTCGTGACAAGAATCGAATGTACAACCTTTGGTGGCCCGAAAGCCGAAAAAGAAAATTCTGGGTTAGGAGAGGAGAATCCCATGTTTGAGAGTTTCCGTTTCGCTGAATCCTTTTGGAACGCCACAAAGACCCTTGGGTCCTTGGCGCTCTCCATGACCTCTATCTTTCTAGTCTTGACTGCCGCACTCTCGACTGACGTCTTCGCCCAGGAAAGCGTCAAAACCTTTGGTTATTACACGAACGCAAATACGTCGGGGTTTCCCGATGCACGGATGACGGTGGTCAACCCGGGCTCGGTTGCCGGGTTCTCACCAGCTGGCGATCTTTGCGCGAACATCTACGTATTCAACCCAGACCGAACGCAGGTGGAGTGCTGCAGTTGCAAGGTATCTCCGGATGGTTTGAGAATCTTCAGTGTGAACACTGACCTTACCAGCACTCCGGCTTCGGGCCCCGCCTTCCTCCCTCAACGGGGAGCTATCAAGATTGTCTCATCGGCCGTGCCAGCGAATGGTTTGTGCAGCAACCTCGTCGTCGCGCCAAACGGAACAATCACCGTCCCAGTCGCCTCCACAGCCTATACGCCTTCTGGCTTGCTTGGCAGCTGGATTACCCATGTGAACGACGCTGGTAATGGGACGTACAGCGTCAGTGAGACGAATTTCTTTCCTGCTTTCCTGGCAGCCACAGAACTTACCAAGTTGCAGGCCCAGTGTGACAATATTGTGATCAACGGTTCTGGCGCTGGGATTTGCACTTGCGGCGGTCCCCCAGCATGAAGTGGGGGCGGATTTGTGGCTAAGCGCGTATCGCGTGCCTTATAGCCCTCATCCATGCCATCGGCGCCGAGCGCTGCCAGGATTTCGTTGGGGCCGAGACGCGTGCCGGCGTAAAGAGGCATTGCGGGTTAGTGAGCTGCTCATTCCAAAGCCGAACTCCAAAAAATGAGCGCAGTGCCTAGCGGGCAATCATCTGATTGCGTTGATGCTTGCTCGCAAGATTCAGCATAGGTCCTGATGATGTCTGGATCGTTCTGTCGGACCTCTTTACGCTGATAGCTGTTGATAACAGCCCAAGCATCCACCTAACTGTTAGCGAATTACAAGGGGATATATCGCCGGCAAAGGCGAACAGCGATTATGTGTCATGTCGAAGCCTGGTCCGGCCTGAACGCAACGCTAACGGTACGACCCTACCGCTTCAGCCCTGCAGTCCAGTTGAGCACCACGGTGAATGGCGTCATACTTTCTCCGACGGGCTCACGGAAGATGAATCTTTTGCCATCGGCCGTTACGCAGTATTGGCTGTCGGTCGCAGTGATTCTGAGCGGCGTTTGAAACAGCACCTTTGGCGGTCCAGTCTCTAGCGTAGCGCCACCTCGTACCTCCACTACCATTAGCTTGCCTTCCAGGGTGAGATAGAAAAGTTCCTTGCCGTCCTTTCTCCACAGCGCTTGGCTGCCACTACTCGCGGAGATCTGCCGTTTTTCGGAAAGGCTGGGAAATCTTGCGAGGTACACCTCCCACCGGCCCGACTCAGCGGAGGCGTACGCGATCCAATGCGCGTCCGGCGAAATGTGGGGCCCATCTTTGTTGAATTCCGACTGGAGGATGGTGAGCGGTTTTCGCTCGCCGGCGAGCGGCAGTTCATAGAAACTCTTGCCACTCTCGTTAATGAGAACGGCAGACCTCCCGTCCTTCGACCAGTCCTTCGGAAACTGGTCTTCCGGGGAAGCAAACAGAAGCTCCTCTTCGCCTCCGCCCAGCACCTTCCGATAGATCTGGAAAGTGTCCTTGCGATTCGATGCGAACAGAAGTTGGCGTCCGTCCGGCGACCACACCGGATCCGTATCATCGGACGGATCAAAAGTCAGGCGGGAGAAAACACCGCTCCCCAGTTCCAGAATCCAGAGATCTTCGGTTCCCAGTCTCGCGTCAGAGCGTTCCACGGCCAGACGTTTATCATCCGGCGACAGAGTGATGATTCCGAATGGTCCGGGTTCGCCAACAGGCGCCAGGCGCTTGCCGTCGCGGCCGTACCAGGCGAGCTGGCTCTCAGCCGGGCCGCTCGCGATTCGATATGCGAGCACGCCATTTTCTGAGACGGAAAACTGCACTCCCTGCGCAACCGCCATCCGTCCCACGTGTTCGGCGATGGGGAACGGTTCTCCGGTCAGACGAAAACTGTGGACATCGAACCGCTGGGCCAGCAACGTTTCGTCGTGGCCGTAGATCAAGAATCCAGGGGGCGCATACCTGGCGCTGGAGGCGGCCGAGATCAAAAGGCGCCGCTCCCCGGAGTCCAGCGAGCCCAGATAGATCCCGGCTTTGGAGGCATCGCTATCCAGGCCGAGATACAGGAAATGGCGCCCATCAGGCAGGAAGTCGGGCCAGGCTTGTCCGGTTTCGGCTCCTGCCTTACCCGATTGGTAGACCGGCTGGGGCGCGCCGCCTTCTGCGGAAACACGCTGCAACATGCCCGACTCGCCGACAAACATGATGATCCCGTCCTCGCTCCACGCGCCACCCCCGGGAAAAGACGGCGCATCGCACAGGACTTTCGGCAAGCCCACGGACGGATCTATCTTCTTAAGCTTTTTGCCGGAGAAAAACGCGATGAAGCGGCTATCGGGCGACCAGAACGGCAGCAGCGCGTCGTCGGTTCCGGCCACTGGTTGCGCGACGGGGGAATCCAGCGCGCGAACCCAAAGCTGCCTCCTTCCGTCCAGGATTCCGGCAAACACGTACCGCTGGCCGTCCGGCGATACCACCGGGGTATCGGACCACTCGAGTAGCATTTTGTCGGGAGGCGAAACCAGGAACCGCATAAGATTCGCCTCGGCAGGCTTCTCGCGGAAATGAACGGCGGCCAGAACCAGCGCTACTAGCGTTGCAACTGCGGCAAACGCCCACCCGCGCCATTCTGGGCGAGTGCGATCGCGGCCGGTCGCAGACCCTGAGGTGGCCACCTGGGACCCGGCTTCCGCGATCCACTTCAATTCCGAAACAACGTCGCGTGCCGCCTGCCAACGCTCCTCGGGATCCTTGGCCATGCACAACCGTACGACGTGATCCAGCGCCGCCGGCGGAGCACTCTCGCTACGTGTGCGAAACCCGGAAATGGGCGCTGGCTCGGCTGTCATGATGGCCGTGATCAGGCTCGCCTGCCCCTTGCCCTCAAACGCCCGCTTCCCGGTCGCCATCTCATAGATCACCGCGCCCAGAGCAAAGATGTCGCTTCGCGCGTCAGCCTCGGCTCCCTCCAATTGCTCCGGCGCCATGTATTGCAAGGTCCCGACCGCTGTTCCCTGGCCGGTTAGAGGCGTAGTTCCGGTGAGCAGAGCCGTCACTTGCGCGTCGCTCTGGGCGGCACTCATCTTGGCCAATCCGAAGTCTAGAAGCTTGGCGCCGGATTTGGTGAGCATGATGTTGCCGGGTTTCAGGTCCCGGTGAATCACGTCGTGACGGTGCGCGGTGTCGAGGGCCGCGGCAATATCGATACTGTGTCGCAAGACCTGCTCGATGGGCAGGGGCCCTTTCTTTAGCCGCTGCGCGAGCGTCTCGCCCTGCAGGTGCTCCATCACCAGGTAGTCGATTCCATCCTGGCAGCCGATGTCGTACAGCGCACAGATATGCGGATGGCTCAGGCTCGAAATGGCCTTGGCTTCGCGCTCGAAACGCTCGCGTAGTTCCGGGTGGCTGTAGAGGTGCTCGGGAAGCACCTTGATGGCTACTGTTCGATCGAGCCGAGTGTCTCTAGCGCGGTAGACTTCGCCCATACCGCCGGCGCCGATAGGCGAGAGAATCTCGTACGGCCCGAGGCGTGCACCAGCGGAGAGAGGCATACAGTGTTGACTGATTCTATCTTACATAGCGTCAAACAAACACGATCCTGGAGATGATCACGCGCCATGTGTCGCTACAGTAGCGTTTACGATAGATGGCGACAACAGCCCAACCATCCACCTAACCGTTAGGGAATTACATGGGGATTTCTCGCCAGTAATTGGCAAAACGGCTATGGCGCTTCCCAAGCCACGGCGTAGATGTCCTGGGTGCCGGCACCGCGAACGAGGAGTAGAGAATCGTCAGGGTTAGGCTCGCCCAGCCTCCCCAGCAACCATCCGCCTTGCCTCGAAGCGATATCGGCGCGCGAAATCGAAATCGTGTAACTGACAGGAACGGAGTAGGTGTTGCGGGACGTGCGAGGAAACGGTGTAGTGGCGGTGGTTGAGCCGCGGTAGATTACTCGTATTGGAGCGCCACCACCGGATCCAGCCGCGCGGCCTTCATCGCGGGCCACGTCCCGAAAAACAGGCCCACCGCCACGCTCACGCACACTCCCAGAGCCGCGGCCCACAGCGGAACCGAGGTCGGCAAGCTCGGAAACACCAGCCGGAACACCACCGAAATCAACCACCCGAGCGTCATTCCCAGCAAGCCACCCATCCCCGTCAGCACCACCGCCTCGGTCAGAAATTGCGCCAGGATATCGCTCCGCCGCGCTCCCACCGCCTTGCGAATGCCGATCTCGCGCGTCCGCTCCGTGACGGATACCAGCATGATGTTCATCACCCCGATGCCACCCACCAGCAGGCCAATGGAACTGAGCGCCACCATCACGATCGCGACTGTCGCTGTGATGCGATGAAAATTTTCCAGCATCTGGCTCCCCGTGGAGAGCCAGAAATCGTCGGGTTTGTTAGCCGGCGTTTTGCGCAGAATTCGCAGCGCCGCCTCGGCCTGATCGATGGCCAGGTCCACCTGGCCCTTCTGCGCGATCATCACGAACATGATCTGGTCGGCGTTGGGAAACACCTTGTGCATGGTGAAGTAAGGCAAGAGCACGCGGCGATCCTCCTGACCGGGAAACCCCACGCTGCGCCCGATCACGCCCACCACCTCAAGCTGATGTCCGTCCACTTCAATCCACTTGCCTACCGGATCTCCAGCCTCAAACAGGGCCTTGTAAATGTGCTCGCCGATGACCACCACCGGCCGCCGATGGCTGCTCTCTTGGTTGTTGAAGAAGCGTCCCCAGATCATCTGGTTGCCGCCTCCGGAGGCATAGCCTTCCTCGGTTCCTGCCAGCTCGATGTTGTAGATATCCCTGGAGCCGTTCTTGGCCCGGTCCACCCAGCCTCCGCGACCGAAGGTATTGGGACTGAACAGGTACGGGGCGATGTGCGCCAGCGCCGGGCAGCGTTCCACCAGCTCCTGGGACTGCTCCCAGGTGAACTTCTTGCGCTTGAATTCTTCGTCGGTGATATTGCCTCGAAAGCCAAGATTGAACTGAAACGCGAAAACGGTTTCGGGCCCGAAGGAAGTCGTCAGGTCGGCGATCGCTCCGTCGACTCCAGTAATGATGGAGCCCACCGCGATCACCGTTCCCGTGCCGATGACCACGCCCAGCACCGTCAGCAGACTGCGCGTCTTATGCTCCCGCACAGTGGATAGCGCCATGCCGACCGCCGACCGGAGTTCGAACCATGTCATCGTTCCCACCTCAATGCATGAACCGGGTCGAGCTTCGCCGCGCGTTGCGCCGGATAGACGCCGAAGAACAGGCCGACCAGTGCGGTCACGCCTACCCCGATGAAAACGGCCGAGGGCGGCACCACCATGGGCATCGGCGTCACGGCGCGCACCAACATGGTCAACAGCCAGGCCAGCGTGACGCCCACCAGGCCACCGGTTGCCGAGAGGAGCGAAGATTCGATCAAGAACTGCAGCAGGATGTCGTTACGTCGCGCGCCCACCGCCTTGCGAATCCCGATCTCGAAGGTTCGCTCCGTCACCACGGCCAGCATGATGTTCATGATCACCACTCCGCCCACCACCATGAAGACCGACACTATGCCCACCGCCATTGTCGCCAGCACCTTGGTTAGCCGGTCCCACAGCGACACAAGCGACGCCGAAGCCAGCAGGCCGAAGTTGTCTTCCTGGTTCGGCCGCAGGTGCCGCGAGGCGCGCAGGAGCACGTGCAATTCATCCTGCGCGGCCTCCAGCCGGTCACGGTCGAGCGCCAAGCCATTGAAGCTCAGATCAGGATGCGTGCCAAAGGTTTTGAAGAATGTGCCAATTGGGATCATCACGAAATTGTCGCGAGAGAATCCGAACACGGAACCCTTCTTGGCCGCCGTTCCGATCACCTGGAGTGGCTTGCCATCCACCGTGATGGTCTTGCCCACGGCCTCGTTCGAAGAGAAGAAATGGTCGCGCACATCTTCGCCGATGAAGACGACATCAGCGCGTCGCAAGTCGTCGGTTTCCGTGATGAACCGGCCGGAGGTCACGGTAATGTCGGAGATAACGCCGATATTGGCGGTTACGCCCGCCAGATCCACCGCGTCCAGGGTTTGGGAGCGGTAGCGTACTCTCACGTTTCGGCCAGCCTGCATACCGAACTCCCGCGTCAGAGTGAGGTGGCTTTTGAGGTAATAGAATTCCTCGGCCGTCAGCTTGGGGTTCTTCCGTTCCAGTTCCAGTTCCTTCTTGGGATCGAAATCCCCCAGTAAGGGGATGCGCTGCACCTGGAACCCGTCCGGGCCCATGTCGGAGACCTGTTCGGCGACGTAGACATCCATGCCATGCACGATGGACATCACCACGATCAGCGTGGTGGTGGCGCAGATAATGCCCAGCACGGTGAGGAAGCTGCGCAGCTTGCTCGAGTTCACCGACTGAATAGCAACGGATAGTGCCTCGCGGTACGGAGCCAGGGCACGCATAGATCCATAGTACGCTTGAGGCGCCAGTGCAGCGTGAACGGTACCTGAACAGAACCGGGGGCGTGGCGGTCGCGAACAGCCTTCCATCCACCTAACCGTTAGCGCATTACATGGGGATATATCGTCAGCAATCCTCAGGAGTCGTTTCCCAAGCTCACTCTAGTCGCGTTGAAGGTCTTAGAGTATGGACCTTGATCGCCGCATCACGCACTGGTATCGCGGGCGCGGTGAACTTCGCCGCTACCACCAGCACCGATGGGCGTAAGGATTTCGTGTGTGCTGATTTTGTGCCTGTACCCAGAGTCAGCGTTTCTTCAGATTTGCCGTCCAGTTCACCAACAGCGTAGGAGGGGAGTTCCCCTCGCTAAGCGCGTTGATCACAAACTTCTTGCCGTCCGGGGTAACGTCGTAAGGTGCAAACGAAGTTGATGCGGCCGCCGACCGGAACAGAGCCTGCGCCGTCCGCAATACGATGCTATTGCCCTTCTCTTCGACTTCCTCGGCCATTAATTGGCTCGTCGGCGAGAGGTAGAAGATTTCCTTGACGTCCCTTCGCCACCTGGGGCAACGGCCACCGCTGGCCGAAATCTGCCATTTGGCGCCTCCGCTGGCGCTTGCGGTCCCAGGGCCTGTGTTCAAAACCCTGGCGGCGTCGAATGGCACTACGTAAACTTCATCCCTGCCGGATTCTCTGGAGGTGTAGGCGACCCAGCGGCCGTCTGGAGAGAACTGCCCGTCATAGACGGCCGCCTGAGCTTTGACAAAGAGGCGAGGCTTGCGGTCACCCTCCAGAGGCAGGACCCAGATATCGGCTGGTGAAAGGCTTATCGCCCCACGCGTGTAAAGGATAAATCTGCCGTCGCGAGACCAGCTTGTAGGCCAAATTTGTGGATCCTGCTTTTCAGACGGCAGCAGCAACTCTTCAGCGCCTGCACCGTTGGAAGGCTTCTGGTAGATGCCCAAGCGGGCCTTGCCTTGGAGAGCGCCGAACACGATGCTGCTGCCGTCCGGCGACCAGACCGGAATGCCGTGGTCGGTGTCCGGGTCGATCGTGAGTCGCATACGCACATCACGCGCCAATTCGTGCACCCAGACTTCGCTGTTCGAAGACCCGGCAGGATAACCGGCGTTGGCCGCAAGCTTCTGCCCATCCGGCGAGAGGCGCAAATCGAAATAGTCCGCTACCTCGCCCGTGACCCCCAAGTTCTTGCCACTGCGGTCAAACCAGGTCAATCGCTTCTCGGTTCCAGTGGTGCCCGTCTGATAGATCAGAGTGCCGCTTTCGGAGACATTAAACAGGCCGCCATGATTTGCGGAAACGCGTTCTGCGACCGGATGAGGATCTCCCTCCAATTGGCCCCGTGCCGGATCGAAAGCCTGTGCCACGAGAATGCCCTCGCGAAGGTACAACAAAAACCCAGAAGCGTATGCGGCGCGTGCATCGCTTACCACCAGTCGTCTTTCTGTGCCGCCCAGCGAGGCAAAGTACGTTCCTGCCAATGCAGGATTGCCACCGCCAGCATAATAGAGGAAATGCTTTCCGTCCGGCAGGACCCACGGCATTGCGTAGAATGTGAATTTGGAAGGATCCGCCGCGATGACAGGCAGCGGATTCCCACCGGAGCCCGCCACCTTGTACACGCCCTTGCTGGGATCCGGCACAAACAGGATGGTTCCGTCGCGGTTCCAGCTTCCGCCTGTATCTGCCGGGGCGGTAGCCAATACAATCGCCGGCCCACCCGATGCGTCAATGGTCTTCAGCTTGCTGTCGGCAAAGAACCCGAGCGTTCGGCTGTCCGGCGACCAGAACGGATCACTTGCCCCCTCGGTTCCGGGCAGGGGATGGGCCGCGGGTGAATCGAGGGAGCGGGCCCAAAGCATGGTTTTCCCGTTCTCGTCCGCCGCACAGAAGGCCAGAGCATATCCGTCGGGAGAGATTGCCGGCGCTCCGCCAGTCGGTTCGCCGAAAGTGAACTGGGCGTGATCAGGTGGCGCAATTTGAGAGATGATGCTGTGCACTGGAGTCTGCGACAGACGCCAATACGAAACGGTGCTGAAGATGGCCGCCAGAAGAGAAACGACGGCCACTGCTCCATATAGGTACTCACGCCTCCGCGCGCTGGTGCCCACTGGCGTGGCAGGTTGTGCTCCTCCCTCGGCAGTCCATCTCAGCTCCGTCGCCAGATCGCGGGTGTTCTGCCACCGTTCCTCGGGATCCTTCGCCAGGCACTTTCTCACCATCCTTTCGAGCGATACCGGCGTCGACGGTTGCAGAGTGCTGAGAGGTTCCGGGTCCTTCTCCAGAATGGCGCTCGCGACCGAGAGCTGGCTCTTGCCCTCGAAGGCCCTCTTGCCCGCCAGCATCTCGTAGAGCGTTGCGCCAAGAGCGAACAGGTCGCTCCGGGCGTCCGCCTCGTGCCCCTGAATCTGCTCCGGACTCATATACTGCACCGTGCCCACGACCGTGCCTGCCGTCGTGATCGGTGAAGCCGGGCTGGTCATCGTCGCTACCGCCGAAAACGCCGGCAACGATCCGCTGGCCGCGAGCCCATATGGCTTGGCCAAGCCGAAGTCCATCAGCTTGGCCCCGCTTCTGGTCAGCATGATGTTACCCGGCTTCAAATCCCGGTGAATCACACCACGGCGATGCGCGGCGTCCAGCGCGTCGGCCACCTCGATGGCGATGCGCAAAGCTTCGTCAAGCGCCAGCGCCTTTCGTGCCAGCCGCGCCGCCAGGGTCTCGCCCTCCAGGTATTCCATTACCAGGAAATCGACATCGGCCTCTTTGCCTACGTCGTGGAGAACGCAAATGTTGGCGTGTTGCAATGCCGAGATGGCTTTGGCTTCGCGCTCAAACCGTGCGCGCAAATCAGGGTTCGTGGAGAGGTGACCCGGCAGTACCTTGATGGCTACCGTACGATCGAGCCGAGTATCCTTAGCGCGGTATACCTCGCCCATACCTCCGGCCCCGATCGGCGAGAGAATCTCGTATGGCCCGAGGCGCGTACCAGCGGAGAGAGGCATACAGCGTTGAACGATTCTATCTCACACAGCGTCCACCAAACACGATTATAAAGATCTTCACAGTGGCTCCTCGTACTGCTTGAGATACCTGGTGATAACAAATCAGGACTGTATCGGCAGTGCGTCGGCGCCCGAGAGAGTCGGGAACGGGGTAACGCACGTGCGCCGGTGCATTGCCGATACGGTCTGTTGTAGTAAGCCGCGTCTGCCGGACTATGGGGATTGAATCTTCCGAGACCGCTGAGAGAGTTCGCCTGTGGAGGCGCATTTGGGCCGTGGTG
>Ga0187819_10001225_pt1 | contig 13297 bp, 12 predicted proteins | sample NC_wetland_sal_i_15_FD_132411 | JGI IMG/M metagenome (GOLD analysis project Ga0187819, IMG submission 132411) | Wetland sediment microbial communities from Neuse River Estuary, North Carolina, USA - SO4_4 | ecosystem: Environmental > Aquatic > Freshwater > Wetlands > Sediment | place: USA... | reverse complement strand
TTCTCCTTCGGCATGCTGTCGGTCGGTGCCCGTAAGCCGGCTGCCCGGCTGAGCTTCGTGGCCGGAGACGCGCTCAGCCTGCCGTTCGCCGACCGGATGTTCGACGTGGTGACCATCTCTTTCGGCCTGCGGAACGTGGCCGACACCGACCTAGCGCTCGCTGAGCTGCTGCGGGTGACCAGGCCAGGCGGCCGACTCGTAATCTGCGAATTCAGTCACCTGCCGATCGAGCGGCTGAACGCGCTGTACGAGCAGTACCTCGGCAGGGTTCTGCCGCTGGTGGCCAGGCGGCTCTCGGGGAACGCCGACGCCTACAACTACCTGGCTGAGTCGATCAAGGACTGGCCCGCGCAGCAGACCCTGGCCGGCAAGATCGCGGGGTCAGGCTGGTCCGCCGTGAGCTGGCGGAACCTGACGCTGGGCGTGGTGGCCCTGCACGAGGCGCGGCGTCCGGGCTAGCGGTTCGCAAGGGCAATCATGGACGGGAACGGGGCGGTTCCGGCTTGCGGAACTCCGCGGCGGGGCGGCGGGATCACCAGCAAGCCAGCAGGACTAGACTGCCACTTCGGAAGCTCTTGTGAAGAGGTTCACAAGAAAGTCAGGACGGGTCTGTGACCGAGCAAGCACCCCCCGCCGGCACGCCAGACTTGGCCCCCCAGGATGGCAAGGTCGGTACGGCACGTGCCAGCGGGCCCAGGGTGAGCCGTAGGCGGCTCCCCGTGGAGCCAGTCGAGTCCGCCGACGTGATCGTTGTCGGTGCGGGCCCGGCGGGCTCAGCCGTGGCCTACTACCTGGCGACCGCCGGCCTTGATGTCCTCGTGCTGGAGAAGACGAATTTCCCGCGGGAGAAGGTCTGCGGCGACGGGTTGACTCCCCGCGCGGTCAAGGCACTCACCGGCATGGGCGTGCCGCTCGCCGAGAACGATGGCTGGCTGCGGAACAAGGGGCTAAGGATCATTGGCGGCGGCGGCCGGATCGAGCTTGACTGGCCGGAGCTGTCCAGCTATCCGGGCTACGGCATGGTCCGGGCCAGGACCGACTTCGACCAGATCCTGGCCAGGCATGCCGAGAAGGCCGGCGCCAGGCTGGCCGAAGGCGTCGCCGTAACGGGTCCTGTGCTCGATGACTCCACGGGTCGCATCGTCGGTGTAACCACGAAGGACAACAGGCGTTTTCGCGGTCGGCTGGTGGTTGCGGCCGACGGCAACTCCTCCAGGTTGTCGGTCTCGATGGGCCTGCACAAGCGCGACGACAGGCCGCTCGGCGTGGCGGTACGCACCTATTACAAGTCCCCGCGGCATGACGACGACTACCTGGAGGCGTGGCTTGACCTCTGGGACGGGAGTTCGCTGCTCCCCGGCTACGGCTGGATCTTTGGCATGGGCGACGGGACCTCCAACGTCGGGCTGGGCCTGCTGAACACCTCGAAGGCCTTCGGCGAGATCGACTACCGGGCATTGCTGCGCAAGTGGCTGGCCGCGATGCCGGCCGAGTGGGGCTTCAGCGAAGAGAACAGGACGCAACCGGTGCGCGGAGCGGCCCTGCCCATGGGCTTCAACCGGACACCGCACTACACCAAGGGCTTGCTGCTGGCCGGCGACGCAGGCGGGATGGTAAACCCGTTCAACGGTGAGGGCATCGCCTATGCGCTGGAGTCCGGCGAGATTGCTGCGCGCGTCATCACCCAGGCGCTGGCCAGGCCGACGGCGGCCGGCTGCGAGCGGGTCCTGCAGACCTACCCGCGGCAGCTTAAGGACTCCTATGGCGGCTACTACACGCTCGGCCGCGTCTTTGTCGAGCTGATCGGGAAGCCGTCATTCATGCAGTTCGCGACCAGGCACGGCGTCAAGCGGCCGGCCGTAATGCGCTTCACGATGAAGCTGCTTGGCAACCTGACCGAGACCCGTGGTGGCGATGCCGTGGACCGGCTGATCAACGCGGTGTCTAAGATGACGCCCGCGGCCTAGCGGGACAAAGGGGGTGACAGGGCAGTGAGCCTGTATATACCGATCGTCATACTCGGCGGCCTGGCAGCGGTCTTTGCCATCTTCTCGCTAGTCGCGGGCGCTCTAGCGGGCCCGAAGCGGTGGAACAAGGCCAAGCTCGAGGCCTACGAGTGCGGCATCGAGCCCACCAGGCAGCCTCAGGGAATCAGGTTCCCGGTCAAGTACTACCTGACGGCGATGCTGTTCATCATCTTCGACGTGGAGATCATCTTCCTGTACCCGTGGGCCGTCTACTTCGACAAGCTCGGGGTGTTCGGCCTGGTGGAGATGGTCACCTTCATTGCCACGGTGCTTGTCGCCTACGTCTACGTCTGGCGCCGCGGCGGCCTGGAGTGGGATTAGGCATGGGACTAGAGGAAAAGCTGCCGAGCGGTGTGCTGCTGAGCACAGTCGAGAAGCTGGCTGGTTACGCGCGCAAGAGCTCGGTATGGCCAGCCACGTTCGGGCTCGCCTGCTGCGCCATCGAGTTGATGGCAACCGGCGGGCCCCGGCACGACCTGGCCAGGTTCGGGATGGAGCGGGCATCAAACACGCCGCGCCAGGCCGACCTGATGATCGTGGCCGGACGGGTCAGCCAGAAGATGGCGCCGGTGCTGCGGCAGATCTATGACCAGATGGCCGACCCGAAGTGGGTCATCTCCATGGGCGTGTGCGCGTCAAGCGGCGGCATGTTCAACAACTACGCGATCGTACAGGGCGTGGATCACATCGTCCCGGTCGACATCTATCTGCCCGGCTGCCCGCCCAGGCCGGAGATGCTGCTCGACGCGATCGTCAAGCTGCACGACAAGATCCAGAACATGAAGCTGGGCGTGAACCGGGAACACCAGGTAACCGAGCTGGAGCAGGCAAAGCTCCGGCGGCTGCCACTGGCGGTGGGCAGTTCGGTGCAGCCCGCCGGACTACACCCCGGCGGAGGACAGCAATTGGGTCGGCCCGACCACGCCGCTGGACCGACTGCCGGCGGCTCGGCGTGAGCGGCCAGGACGAGTCGCAGGGCCTGCCGGCCGCACCCGATCCGGCGGCCGTGGCCGGCCGCGAACGGCTTACCGAGCGGGTCGAGCGGACCGGGATGTTTGGTACCGGCACCACCGGCGACACCTCCGGTTACGGCGGGTTGCAAGTGCGCCGAGCACCGCGGCTACCAAGCCCGCGGCCCTACGGCTCCTACTTCGACGAGATGGCCGACGCGCTGGCTGCTTCGCTCGAGGCGACAGGCACGAGCTTCGACAAAGCGGTCGAGCAGGTCGTAGTGGCCAACGGCGACCTCACTTTTTACGTCCGGCGTGAGCACCTGCTGGCGGTCGCCGCCCGGCTGCGCGACGATCCCGCGCTTGCATTCGAGATGTGCCTGGGCGTATCCGGGGTGCATTATCCGTCTGAGGCCGGCCAGGAACTGCACGCGGTTTATCACCTGCTCTCTATCTCCCGTAACCGCAGACTGCGGGTCGAAGTGACCGCGCCGGACGCCGATCCGCACATCCCTTCGCTGCTCGACATCTACCCGACCTGCGACTTCCACGAGCGCGAGACCTGGGACTTCTTCGGCATAATCTTCGACGGGCGCCCCGCCCTGACCAGGATCGAGATGCCAGACGACTGGCGCGGGCATCCGCAGCGGAAGGACTATCCGCTCGGAGGCATCCCGGTCGAGTACCGCGGCGCGACCATACCGCCGCCGGATGAGCGGAGGTCTTACGAGTGACCGCCCCGGCTGACCACCAGCATGGCGCTAGCGCGACCGGCACCGACAGCCACAACAGCGCCCGTGGTTATGACGACCGTGGTAATGACGACCGTGCTTACGACGCTAGTGGCTATGCCGCGGACGGTTATGCCGACCATGCCCAGGACGACGGTCGGGTCTATCACGTCGGCGGCCAGGACTGGGACGAGGTAGTCGCGGCGGCAGGCGACGAGCGGTCGGGCGATGAACGCATGGTCATCAATATGGGCCCGCAGCATCCGTCGACCCACGGAGTGCTGCGGCTGATCTTGACCCTCGAAGGCGAGACAGTAACCGAGCTGCGGCCGGTCATCGGATACCTGCATACCGGCATCGAGAAGAACATGGAATTCCGCACCTGGACGCAGGGCGTGACGTTCTGCACTCGGATGGATTACCTATCACCGCTGTTCAACGAGACTGCTTACTGCCTGGCGGTGGAGAAGCTGCTTGGCATCGAGGCAGAAATTCCGGAGCGCGCCAGCATCATCAGGGTGCTGCTGATGGAGCTGAACCGGATCGGCTCGCACCTGACGGCGGTCGGCACGATGGGCCTGGAACTTGGCGCGACCACCGTATTCCTTTACGGCATGCGAGAGCGGGAGAAGACACTTGACCTGCTCGAGCTCATCACCGGCTTGCGGATGAATCACGCCTTCATCCGGCCCGGCGGTGTGTCGCAGGACCTGCCCGCCGGAGCGCTCGAGCGGCTCAGGGAGTACGTGCGGATAATGCCCGGACTGCTCGGCGAGATACGCGCACTGTTCGACGCGGCGCCGATCTTCCTGTCCCGTACCAGGAAGATCGCATACCTGGACGTGACCGGGTGCATGTCGCTGGGCATCACCGGACCTATCCTGCGCGCCGCGGGACTGCCGTGGGACCTGCGCAAGAGCCAGCCGTATTGCGGTTACCAGGACTACGAGTTCGATGTGCCGGTGCAAACTAGTGCCGACGCCTATGGCCGGTACCTAGTCCGGATGGATGAGGTTGACCAGTCACTGCGGATCATCGAGCAGTGCGTAGACAGGCTGGCCGGGCACAGGCCGGCCGACGATCCGGTGATGATCGGTGACGCCAAGATCGGCTGGCCGGCCAAGCTGGCACTTGGGCCCGATGGCATGGGCAACTCGCCCGGCCACATCGCGCACATCATGAGCCAGTCGATGGAAGCCCTGATCCACCACTTCAAGCTGGTCACCGAGGGATTCCGGGTGCCGGCTGGGCAGGTTTACACGGTGGTCGAATCGCCGCGCGGCGAACTCGGCTGCCATGCGGTCAGTGATGGTGGCACCCGGCCGTACCGGGTGCACTTCCGGGATCCGTCCTTTACGAACTTGCAGTCGGTGGCCGTTATGTGCGAGGGCGGCCTGGTCGCTGACATCATCGCCGCGGTCGCCAGCATCGATCCCGTGATGGGAGGCGTGGACAGGTAATGGCGCTGAGCGAGGAGGCACGGGCCCGGCTTGCGCCGAAGGCTGCCGAGATCATCGCCCGGTATCCGAGGGCCCGGTCGGCCCTGCTGCCACTGCTGCACTTGGTGCAGTCAGAAGAGGGCTACGTGTCACAGGACGGCATCGAGTTCTGTGCTGGGCAACTCGGCCTGACCGAGGCCGACGTAACCGGCGTGGTGTCCTTCTACACCATGTACAAACGCAAGCCGGTGGGCGAGTTCCACGTCGGCGTGTGCACCAACACCCTGTGCGCGGTGATGGGCGGCGATGCCATCTTCGCTGACCTGAAGGATCATCTTGGCGTCGCCGTCGATGAACCCACCGCCGACGGCAAGGTCAGCTTCGAACATGTGGAGTGCAACGCCGCCTGCGACTACGCGCCGGTCGTCATGGTCAACTGGGAGTTCTTCGACAACATGACCCCCGCCAAGGTGCGAGACCTGGTAGACGGCCTGCGTGCGGGCGCCGACGTGACACCGAGCCGGGGCGCGCCGCGTCTGGTCACATGGAAGCAGGCGAGCCAGATCCTGGCCGGATTTCCTGACGGTCAGGCGCCAGGCGGCCATACCGCCGGCGCGCCGACGCTGGCGGGATTGCGGGTGGCCAAAGCACAGGGCTGGACGCCCGACGCCGCCGCGAGCGCCGGCAGCGACGGAGGCTCGCGGTGAGCACCATCTTGACCCCGGAGCTGACCGCGTACTGGGACCAGCCGACTTCCTTCTCGCTGGCTACCTATCGCCGCAACGGCGGCTACCGGGCCCTGCCGAAGGCGCTGGCCACCGACCCGGACCAGATCATCGGTATAGTCAAGGACTCGGGGCTGCGCGGCCGCGGCGGCGCCGGCTTCCCGACCGGCATGAAGTGGGGCTTCATCCCGCAGGGCGACAATAAGCCGCACTACCTGGTGGTGAACGCCGACGAGTCCGAGCCGGGCACCTGCAAGGACATCCCGCTCATGCTGGCCAATCCGCAGGCCCTGATAGAGGGCGCCATCATCGCGGCCTACGCGATCCGGGCGAAGCTCGCCTTCATCTACGTCCGCGGCGAGGTGCTGCACGTCATCCGGCGGGTGCAGCACGCGGTCAACGAGGCCTACGCCGAAGGCTTCCTGGGCAAGAACATCCTCGGCTCCGGCTTTGACCTGGACATCGTGGTGCACGCGGGAGCCGGCGCATACGAGTGCGGCGAGGAAACCGCGCTGCTTGAATCACTCGAGGGCTACCGTGGACAGCCCCGGCTCAAGCCGCCGTTCCCGGCCATCGAGGGCCTGTATGCCTGCCCGACTGTGGTCAACAACGTCGAGTCAATCGCAAGCGTGCCTTTCATCGTGCTGCACGGCGCGGCCGACTTCGCCGCGCTCGGCACCGAGCGGTCCAAAGGCTTCGGCATCTTCTCGCTGTCCGGCCACGTGACGACGCCCGGCCAGTACGAGGCACCGCTCGGGGTTACCTTGCGCCAACTGCTCGACCTGGCGGGTGGCGTGCGGGCCGGGCACACCCTGAAGTTCTGGACGCCTGGTGGCTCATCCACGCCGATCTTCACCGACGAGCACCTGGACGTACCGCTGGACTTCGAGGGCGTCGGCGCGGCTGGCTCCATGCTCGGCACCAGGGCGCTGCAGATCTTTGACGACACGACCTGCGTCGTGCGGGCCACGCTCCGCTGGATGGAGTTCTACCAGCACGAATCGTGCGGCAAATGTACGCCGTGCCGGGAGGGCACTTTCTGGATCGTGCAGCTGCTCGAGCAGCTTGAGGCGGGCAACGGCAGCGACTCCGACCTGGACAAGCTGCTCGACATCTGCGACAACATCCTCGGCCGAGCGTTCTGCCCGTTCGGCGATGGCGCGGTAAGCCCAGTGATGTCTTCGATCAAGTACTTCAGGGACGAGTTCATCGAGCACCATAAGCGCGGCGGGTGCCCGTTCGATCCCGCCGCCTCCGCGCTGTTCGCCATGGAGACCGCCAGATGACAGTGCAAGCCACGGAGAATTCCGGCGGAGAGCTGGCCAAGCCGGCCGACGGCGTCAGCGTCACGATTGACGGCTTCGAGATCACCGTGCCGAAGGGCACACTGATCATCAGGGCCGCCGAGCAGCTCGGCATCCAGATCCCCAGGTTCTGCGATCACCCGCTGCTCGCCCCGGTCGGCGCTTGCCGGCAGTGCCTGGTGCAGGTCGAGGGCCAGCCAAAGCCGCCTGCCTCGTGCACCACCACAGTCACCGACGGCATGGTCGTGCACACGCAGCTGACCTCGCCAGTAGCGGAAAAGGCGCAGCGCGGCGTGATGGAGCTGCTGCTGGTCAACCACCCGCTCGACTGCCCGATGTGTGACAAGGGCGGCGAGTGCCCGCTACAGAACCAGGCCATGTCCACAGGCCAGGGCGAGACCAGATTCACCGGTACCAAGCGCACGTTCGCCAAGCCGGTGGCGCTGTCGGCTCAGGTGCTGCTCGACCGCGAGCGCTGCGTGCAATGCGCCAGGTGCACAAGGTTCGCCGAGCAGATCGCCGGTGACCCGCTGATCGAGCTGATCGAACGCGGCCCGCGTGAGCAGGTCGGAGTCGCCGACGGCATCCCGTTCGACTCTTATTTCTCCGGGAACACGGTGCAGATTTGCCCGGTCGGCGCCCTTACCGGCGCGTCGTACAGGTTCCGGGCCAGGCCGTTTGACCTGGTGTCGGCCCCGAGTATCTGCGAGCACTGCGCGGCTGGCTGCCGCCAGCGCACGGACCATCGCAGGGGCGCGGTCACCAGACGGCTGGCGGGCAACGAGCCCGCCGTCAACGAGGAGTGGAACTGTGACAAAGGCCGGTGGGCCTTCAGTTACGCGACTCAGCCCGACCGCCTGGTCAGCCCGCTGGTCCGGGATGCCGATGGCGTGCTGCAGCCAGCCTCATGGCCGGAGGCGCTTGAGGCCGCCGCACGTGGCCTGCTTGCCGCCCGTGGCCGGACCGGCGTGCTGCCGGGCGGGCGGCTCATCCTCGAAGACTCCTACGCCTATGCCAAGTTCGCCAGGGTGGCACTGGCCACGAACGACATCGACATGCGGACACGCCCGCACTCAGCCGAGGAACTGCAGTTCCTTGCCGATCACGTGGCAGGCCGGGCCGGCCTGACCTATGCCGACCTGGATCGGGCTCCGACCGTGCTGCTGGCCGGATTCGAGCCCGAGGATGAGTGCCCGATCGTGTTCCTCCGGATGCGCAAGGCCGTCAGGGCGGGCAAGCAGACCGTGTACTCGCTGGCGGCACTGACCAGCCACGGCTTGGCCAAGCTGTCGGGCGTGCTGCTGCCGACCGTGCCAGGTGCCGAGACAGCCGCCCTGACAGCGCTGGCCGCACAAGGCGGGATCCTGCCGCGGGGTTCCGGGGGTGAGTCGGGCGGTGTCCCCCCGAGTGTGATTCTCGCAGGCGAGCGGCTGGCCGAGGTGCCAGGCGCGCTCACCGCCGCGGTCGGGCTGGCCAGCCAGACCGGTGCCAAGCTGGCCTGGATACCGCGCCGCGCGGGCGAGCGCGGAGCGATAGAGGCCGGAGCGCTGCCAAACCTGCTGCCCGGAGGCCGGCGCATCGGCGAGGCTGAGATGACCTCGCAGGTCGCTCGGGCCTGGGGCGTCGGATCGCTGCCGGCCGATCCCGGCTACAGCACCGGCGAGATCCTGGCGGCGGCTGCCAGCGGAGACATCGAGGCTCTGCTGATCGGGGCCGTCGACCCGGATGACCTGCCCGACCCGGCTGCTGCCCTGGCGGCCATCGAGGCCGCCGGTTTCGTGGTCAGCCTCGAACTGCGGGTCAGCGCCGTGACCGACCGCGCCGACGTGGTCTTCCCGGTCGCAGCCGTGGCAGAGAAGCAAGGCACGTTCGTTAACTGGGAAGGCCGGTCCGGCTCGTTCGCCGCGGCCCTTTCGGTCCCGTCGGTCCGCACCGACCTGCACGTGCTCGCCGCACTGGCCGACGAGATGGACGTGCACCTCGGCTTGCCGGACGCCGCCTCGGCCCGGCGCGAGCTGACCTTGCTGACGCAATCCGCTGCCCCCTCGGCTGCCCCGTATGCGGCGGGCGCTCGAGCAGGTGAGCCGGCGCCCACTGGGCAGATTGGCCAGCTTGGTCTTGAGCATCCGGGGCCCGGCAGAGCACTCCTGGCTACCTGGCATAATCTGCTCGACGCAGGCCGGATGCAGGACGGCGAGCCAAACCTTGCAGGCACGGCGCGCGCGGCCGTGGCGCGGATGTCGGCGGCGACCGCTGCCGAGGCCGGGACGGCCGACGCTGGCAAGGTAACCGTGGCAACCGGCCGCGGTGCCATTACTGTTCCCGTGGAGATCGCCGACATGCCTGACCGGGTCGTCTGGCTGCCGACCAACTCGGCGGGCAGTGCCGTCCGGCGTGAGCTCGGGGCCGGACACGGCGCCGTCGTATCGGTGAGGAGCGCGGAATGACTGGGCTAGCCGCCGCCAAGCCGACAAGTAACGTCCCCACGCTGGCCAGCTTCGGTCACAACCCCTGGTGGCTCACCTGCCTGTTTGTGCTGATCATCTTCCTGTTCCTGATGATCACCACGCTGATGGCGATCTGGGCCGAGCGCCGGCTGATCGGACGGATGCAGCAGCGGCCAGGTCCGAACCGGGCAGGTAAGTTCGGCCTGCTGCAGTCCCTGATGGACGGCATCAAGCTGCCGCTGAAGGAGGACATCGTCCCGCGCGGCGTGGACAAGGCGCTGTTCCTCATCGCGCCCGCGGTATCTGTCATCCCGGCGTTCATCAGCTTCGCCGTGATCCCGTGGGGCCCAGAGGTCTCGATCTTCGGTCATTGGACCCCGCTGCAGCTCACCGACCTGCCGGTGGCGGTGCTGCTCATCCTGGCGATGAGCTCAATGGGCGTCTACGGCATCGTGCTGGCGGGCTGGTCATCCGCGTCGCCCTACTCGCTGCTCGGCGGGCTTCGGTCGTCCGCCCAGGTGATCAGCTACGAGATCGCCATGGGCCTGGCGTTCGTGCCGGTGTTCCTGTACGCGGGCTCACTTTCTACGTCACAGATTGTGGCCGCGCAGGTGAACGGTGCTCCGTTCCATCTCTTCGGCGTGATCTTGCACTGGCCGTCGTGGTTCGCGATCCTGCTGTTCCCGTCCTTCGTGATCTACCTCATCACCATGGTCGGCGAGACCAACCGGCTGCCTTTCGACCTGCCCGAGGGCGAAGGCGAGCTGGTCGGCGGGTATCACACCGAGTACTCCTCGCTGAAGTTCGCGCTGCTCCAACTGGCCGAGTACGTCAACGTGATCACCGTGTCCGCGCTGGCGACGACCTTGTTCCTCGGCGGCTGGCGAGCGCCGTGGCCACTCAGCGTCTGGTCCGGCGCGGACAGCGGCTGGTGGCCAGTGCTCTGGTTCCTCGGCAAGGTGTTTACCTTCATCTTCATCTTCTTCTGGCTGCGCGGCTCGCTGCCGAGGATCCGCTACGACCAGCTCATGCGGCTTGGCTGGAAGGTACTCATCCCGACGGCTCTGGGCTGGACGCTCGTGGTCGCGACCGCGCGCGTGTACCGCCGCCAGGGCGGCAGCACCGGTGTCTACCTGGTGGCCGGGGCGATCGTGCTGGTGGTCGTGCTGCTGCTGTGGCGCTGGGAGTCGGCTGCCGAACGGGCCGAGCGCGCGGCGGCGCAGCCCGAGCCAGACGAGGTGTCCGACGGAGCGCAGCCCGCCCGTTCGGCCCCGTTCCCAACTCCGCCTTTGGACTTGCCGCATTACCACGGCGTCGGCCTCGCAGGCACCGGCAAGCCCGTGCTGGCCGGGGTGACAGGTGACGACGGCACGAAGGAGGTTTCCGGTGCCTGACTTCCTGAACTCGGTCAAGGGCTTCGGTGTCACCTTCCGGCAGATGTTTCGCAAGGTCGACACCGTTCAGTACCCGGAAGAGAAGGTGCCCACGGCGCCCCGGTTCCACGGCCGGCATCAGCTGAACCGGTGGCCAGACGGCCTGGAGAAGTGCATCGGCTGCGAGTTGTGCGCGTGGGCCTGCCCGGCGGACGCGATCTACGTCGAGGGCGCCGATAACACACCGGAGGAGCGGTACTCGCCTGGTGAGCGCTACGGCCGGGTCTATCAAATCAACTACCTGCGCTGCATCTTGTGTGGCCTGTGCATCGAGGCGTGCCCGACCAGGGCGCTGACCATGACGAACGAGTATGAGCTCGCCGATGACAACAGGGAGAGCCTGATCTGGACAAAGGAGCAGCTGGTAGCACCGCTCCAGGCAGGCATGGAGGCACCTCCGCACCCGATGCGGCTCGGTGAGACCGAAGAGGACTACTACCAGCTCGGCGCGATGCTGGCTGCCAGTCAGTCGGAGTCTGGCCCGAGAAATCCTGTCCAGGAAGGGCCAGTGCAGGACTGGCCAGTGCCGGGAGATGAGCAATGAGCCACGCGATCGTGTTGGCTGGTCCGGCCGCCGAGACCACCCGGCTGCTCGCCTTCTGGGTGCTCGCGATTCTGGCAGTGGCCGCGGCGCTCGGGATGGTGCTTGCCCGCAAGGCGGTGCACTGCGCGCTGATGCTCGCCGTCGTGATGCTTTCGCTCGCGGTTATGTATCTGATGCTTGGCGCGCCGTTCTTGGCATTTGTGCAGGTCATCGTCTACACCGGCGCCGTTCTTATGCTGTTCCTTTTCGTGCTGATGATTGTCGGCATCACCGCCGCCGACTCGATCATCGAGACCATCAGGGGCCAGCGGATGTGGGCGACGCTGGCGGGCATCTCGATGCTCGTGCTGCTCAGCCTGGTCATCGGCCATGCGGTCATCGGGCCTGCCGCGCCGAGCAGCGCAAAGTTCGGCAACGCGAATGTCAGAGACCTGGCCAATCTGATCTTTACCAAGTACCTGTACCCGTTCGAGATCACCAGCGCGCTGCTGATCACCGCGGCGGTAGGCGCGATGGTGCTCACGCACCGCGAGCGCACGCGGCCCAAGCCGACCCAGCGCGACCTCTCCCGGCAGCGTGTCGCCAGCGGCAGACCGACGCCGCTACCGGGCCCCGGTACGTATGCCCAGCACAACGCCGTGGACATGCCGGCCCTGCTGCCTGACGGAAGTCAGTCAGAGCTTTCGGTTAGCCCGGTGCTTTCTGGCCGGCCCGCAGTCCGCGGCGACCAGAACCAGGGCCTGCAGCAACCGGCGTTGCCGCCCGGCCAGGAATCAGGTGAGCAGTAGTGGTAACCCCGGCGCACTTCATCGCGCTTGCGGTGATCTTGTTCGTGATTGGTGCCATCGGCGTGCTCGTCCGGCGCAACGCGATCGTCATCTTCATGAGCGTGGAGCTGATGCTGAACGCCTGCAACCTTGCCTTTGTCGCGTTCGCGCGGATGCATGGCGCACTCGACGGCCAGGTAATCGCCTTCTTCGTGATGGTGGTGGCCGCCGCCGAAGTGGTCGTCGGTCTGGCCATCCTGACTTCGATCTTCCGCACCCGCAGGTCCTCGTCGGTAGACGACGCGAACCTGATGAAGTACTGACGAAAGGGAGCCATGACCGGCTCAGTGGCACTGACGAGCCTGCACGCCGTTGGGATCGGTGACGCTGCCTGGCTGTTGCTTGCGTTCCCGCTAGCCGGAGCGGCGATCCTGCTGCTCGGCGGGAAGCGCACGAATTCCTGGGGTCACCTGGTCGGCGTGGCCATGCCGGTGCTGGCCTTCTGTTACGCAGTGGCCGCGTTCGCCCAGATGCTCAGTTACCCCGCTACCCAGCGTGCCAGGGTGCTCACCATCTACCAGTGGATCGACGTGGGCCGGTTCAGGATCCCGATGAGCCTGCTGCTCGACCCGCTGTCCATCTGCTTCGTGCTGCTGATCACCGGCGTCGGGTCGCTAATCCATATCTTCGCCGTTGGCTACATGTCGCACGATCCGGAGCGACGCCGGTTCTTCGGCTACATGAACCTTTTCCTGGCGGCAATGCTGCTGCTGGTGCTGGCCGACAACTACCTCGGGCTGTACGCCGGCTGGGAGGGCGTCGGCCTGGCCTCCTACTTGCTGATCGGCTTCTGGCAGTACAAGCCGGCCGCGGCCGTGGCAGCCAAGAAGGCCTTCATCGTCAACCGGGTAGGCGATGCCGGCCTGTCGC
>Ga0187819_10001224_pt1 | contig 13305 bp, 12 predicted proteins | sample NC_wetland_sal_i_15_FD_132411 | JGI IMG/M metagenome (GOLD analysis project Ga0187819, IMG submission 132411) | Wetland sediment microbial communities from Neuse River Estuary, North Carolina, USA - SO4_4 | ecosystem: Environmental > Aquatic > Freshwater > Wetlands > Sediment | place: USA... | reverse complement strand
TGCAGATTTGAGGATCTGCTTTTTATCGGTCAAAACGAGCCGCCCCAGTAAGCACTAATGTTTTCAACACGTTATGGCCGAAAGTCTTGCAAGTATAACCGAGTTTCTGTATTTTTGCAATGGATCTTACAGGATATCCATCTGCCCAAACGGAAAGAATCGTCTCCGAGCCATAAGAAGGTTTTCGTGGAGACCTTCGACGGGCGCACGCTGCCTGGCTACGTTTCGCCGGCGCACCTGGACCGCGCCGAGGGGCTCGAGATTCTGAACCTGGACGGCGCAGTGGAACAGGTAGAACTGGAACGGGTGCGGGCTGTTTATTTCGTCAACGACTTCCAGCAGAAATTCCTACCCGAACGAAAGAGTTTTCTGAGCCGGCCGAAACTGGACGGGCTGTGGGTGCGCGTAGAGTATCGTGACGGGGACACGCTGGAAGGAGTGGTGGCCAACGACCTGCTGGCCCTGCTGGATCGCGGCGTGCACCTGGTGCCGCCCGACCCGGCGACAAATTGCACGCGGATGTTTATTCCCCGGCGGGCCATTGCGAAGCTGACCGTGCTGGGCGTGGTGGGGATCGCGCGCCGGACGCCGGCGCGTCGGGCGGCAGCGGGGCAACCCTCGCTGTTCAACGAATAGGGCTTCTCTTCGATTCCCTTCCGCCGGTGTCACTTCTTAGCGGCTGGTGTGAACGACCACATATGCTGGGCGATTCGCCAGTGGCCATCCGGCTGGCGGCGGAAGACGATCAGGTAGTATCCCTGCACAGACAGTTTTGATCCCGGAGGCGGAGTCTTGCTTCCGGCGTCGACCAAAGGCTGGGCCTTCCCGGTGAAGGTGAGGATCTCTGAAAACTCGCCGCTGTCGTAGGCTAAGCGTGAGGAGACGCTGGAGGAAAGGGTGTGCAGTGTGATGCTGGGGTCGGCGGAGTCGAGGCCCTGCTGGAAGAGTTTGCGGATGGCGGGCAGGCCAACGTAGCGGCCGCCTTCGGCGGTGAGAAAGGCGGCGTCGGGGGCGTAGAGCTCCAGGGTGGCGTCGAGTTGTTTGGCGTTCCAGGCTCGCGCCCACTGCTGGGTGATCGCGGTGACGTCTGTGGGCAGCCTGCGAATAGAAGAGAAGGAGAGAAAGGCTGCCGGGACGACGAGGAGAGCAGAGAGAATCCGCGGATTCATGATGACCTCCGCGGAGACTGTAGCACTGGAGACGGAGTTCTGGCGACGCGGGCCGGCGCGACGTGCTGCTCGCTGTTCGGCGATGGTGTAAAGTTGGCGCCTGCTGCTGGGAAAAGAGCACAGGCACGATGGCCTGAGCTACTGAGGACATTATGAAACTTCGAGAGATGGCGGAACGGCTGGGTTGCGTGTTGGAGGGAGATGGCAGCGTGGAAATAACGGGGGTGGCGGGGATAGAGAAGGCCGCTCCGGGAACGCTGACGTTTCTTTCCAACCCCAAGTATCGCCGGATGCTAGCGTCCACGCGGGCGTCGGCCATCCTGGCGGCACCAGACGCGGGGCCAATGCCGATCGCGGTGTTGCGGTCGGCAAACCCGTACTTGGATTTCGCGCGAGCGATCGAACTGTTCCACCAGGCGCCGCGCTATGCACCCGGAATTCATCCCACGGCGGTCGTTGCGGGGAGCGCGCGAATCGGGCCAGGGGCGCATGTGGGGCCCTACTGCTTTGTAGACGAGGGAGTGGAGATCGGCGCGAACGCGGTGCTGCACAGCTTCGTGGCCATCTATCGCGGGGCGCGGATCGGCGACGACTTCTTTGCGCATTCCCATGCGGTGGTCCGCGAAGGATGCGAAATCGGGCACCGCGTGATCCTGCAAAACGGCGTGGTGGTGGGCGCGGACGGATTCGGATTTGCGCGCAGGAACGACGGAAGCTGGAAAAAGATGCTGCAGAGCGGACGGTCGGTGATCGAAGATGACGTGGAGATCCAGGCGAATGCCTGCGTGGACCGCGCCACGGTGGGGGAGACGCGCGTGCGCAGGGGCGCGAAGATCGACAATTTGGTGCAGGTGGGCCACGCCTCTTCGGTGGGCGAGCACACGCTGCTGTGCGCGCAGGTGGGGCTGGCGGGGACCACCACGGTGGGAAATCGCTGCATCCTCGCCGGGCAGGTGGGCGCGGCAGGACATTTGACGATCGGCGATGGCGCGGTGGTCACGGCGCAGAGCGGAGTGCCGAGCGACGTGCCCGCGGGGGCGCAGTACTCCGGATATCCGGCGATTGAGAGCCGGCTGTGGCGGAAGTGCGCGGCGGCGTTGCTGTGCTTGCCGGATTTACTGCACACGGTGCGAAAGCTGGAGGAGCGGATGGAGAAAGAGGGGGGCTGAACCTCAGGGGCTAAAGCCCCTCCAAATTCTCAGCCCGAGTTGGCACGGCTGAAGCCGTGCCCTTCCGTCTCGCCGCGAGAATCCAGGGGTTGCTGATCGGGAGGAAGCGCGCTGGCGATTGCGGCGCGGACGCGGGCGGCGAGTTCCTTTCGTTTTTCGCCGCAGAATTGGGATACATCCACGGGCGGGTGAAAGACCACGCGGGCGACGCCGGGACGAACGAGGAACGCGCCGCGCGGGAGTATGTGTTGCGTGCCGATGACCGAGACTGGGACCACCGGGGCTCCGGCTTCAATGGCCAGCAGAAAGCTGCCGCGTTTGAACTCACCGAGACGGCCGTCGCGGCTGCGGGTTCCCTCCGCGAAAATAACGTAGGAGATTCCCTCGTGCATGTATTTGCGGGCCAGGCGGACGCTGGCGCGGGCGGCGGCTGGGTGGTCGCGCTGCACGGGGATGAATCGTCCCAGGCGCATGGCCGTGCCCAGCAGCGGAATGCGAAAGAGCTCGCGCTTGGCGAGCAGAGCGACGCGGCGGGGAATCCGGCCGACCACGGCGGGAGGATCCACGTTGCTCACGTGGTTGGAGACGAACAGGCAAACGCCGGGGGGGATGTTTTCGAGACCTTCGGCGCGGGGACGCACGCCGGCGATGCGGAGTCCCATCTGCGCGCCTCCGATACTGAAGGGATAGAGGAGATGGACGGAGCCGGTGAGCATGGCGTGGAGGATGAAGAAGGGGCCCAGAAGGAGACCGTAGAGGATCAGGAAGAGGATGGCGGATAGGGTGCGGATGACCGCTACCAACAGCATGCGTTTGCACTCCCCATTTCCATGCTCTGACCCCGACAGAAAGACTCGGGACGTCCTCGTTTGCAGACTTCTCGATCACAGTCCCCAGCCGGTCGCCGAACGGCGCACAGGCCCGCCGCGCCTGCCCCCCGTGGCGGGGCGGGCCTACGCTACTGGGCGGGGATTTCTTTCCCCGTCAGGATGCCCTCGCGAATCTCCGCGCGGAGGCCGGAAACATCAGCCTCGCTGATGCGAGGAGATGGCAATGTCCGGCTGCCCACCACAAAGGAAACTTCGCGGGTCTGGTCGCCGCGGGCGACGCGCAGGCGGAGTGAATCGCCCGACGCGAGGCCGGCAAACCATTGCCTCGTGTTTGCAGGGGGCTCGCGGTCGTTGACGGCGAGGACGGCATCGCCGCGCGCGAGCCCGGCGCGCTCGGCCGGGCCTCCGGGGGTCACGTCGGTGACCACGAGTCCGGCCGTTCCGTTACGGCGGGCGCGAAAACCGGGATCGGAAAAGGTTCGCTGTTCGCTCCGCAGCGTGAAGCCGCCGCGCGCGAGAATTTCCTCAAAGGGCACCTCGTCGGTTCCCTCGACGTAGCGGCGAAAGAAATCGGAAAAATCTCGGCCGGCGAGCTCGCCCGCGAGGGCCTGGATGGCCGGCGTGTCCGCATAGAACTTATGCTGCTGCGCGTAGCGGTGATTCATGGCGCGCAATAGGGAGTCCAGACTCTCCCGGTTTCCCGTAGCGTCGCGGAGCAGGATGTCCAGGCAGAAGCCCAACAACTGGCCTTTGTTGTAGTAGGAGATGCTCGATTCGCGCGAGCGATAGGCCGGATATTTTTCGAGCCAGGCGGAGAGGCTGGAATCCTCGACGCTCTGGTAACGCCGGGCGGGGCGGGATTGCAATTCGGCGATTTGGGCGGCGAGGTCGCGGCAGAAGTCTTCGCGGGACCACAGACCTGTGCGCACCATGGTGTAAGCGCCGATGGTGCTGGTGACGCCCTCGGCAAACCAGAGGGTGTCGGTGGGCTGTTCGTGGGTATAGTCCACGGGCTCGAGGCTCTGTGGGCGCATGCGCAGCACGTTCCAGAGATGAAAAAATTCGTGGGCCATGACGGGCGCGGGGTCCTCGCCCGGGCCTACGCCGATGGCCGTCGAGTTGGGATGCTCCATTCCTCCCCCGCCGCCGGTCCCGAGATGGAGCAGGAAAACATAGCGCGGAAAGGGCGCATCGCCCATGAGGGAGGTTTCCGCGAGGACGATCCTGCGGGTGACGTCCTCGAGGTGCTCGCGGGACCAGACCGTGGGCGGCCCGCCGGGAATATCTGCGGCATGGACCACGATGCGAACGGGACGGCCGGCGAGTTCGAGCGTGAAATCGGAGAAGGCGCCGACTTCCACGGGCGCCTGCGAGAGAGCGTCGTAGTTCGCGGCGACGAAGGTCGCGGGCGAGGGTCCGGAATCGAGCGCGGTAGCCGTGTGCCAACCGGAGGGAACATCGGTAAATTCGAGCGAGACGTCCTCGCCACGCCGCTGGGGAACGAAGAGCAGGACGGTGGCGCAATTCAGAAAGGCATGTTCGAGATTAATTTCCGAGGAAAACGGACCGGGCTCGTCCCAGAGGATGGAATAGTCGAGCACGACGGTGCCGGAGACCGGGCCGAGGCGCCAGGAATGAGGAGTGAGCCGGCGCAGCGCGACATTGCCGCCGGTGGGAGTCGCGGCATGGAGCTGCTCGATGCGGGAGGCAAAATCGCGGACCTGGTAAAGCGCGTTCCAGACGGGCATGTCCACTTCGAACGAGTCCTGGACGCGCGGGACTTCCATGTGAACTTGAAAACGGCCGGCGGCGCGCGCGGAAAGCGAGATCGAATAATGGATGGTGGCGCCTGCGGGCGCCGGGAGGAGCCCGGCCATCAGCAGGAAGCAGGCGAGACGATTGGCAGGCATGTTCTTCCGTGCCTTTCTACAGTGTGAAGCGGGTGATGTGGTGGAATTTTCTTGCCCGGGCGTGGATCTGTTTTCGGGTGAGGCGACGGAGCCGCTCGAGGCCGAACTTTTCGACCGCGAAGCTTCCCATCACCGAGCCATGGATCATGGCGCGGCGGAGTGACGAGTCGTCAGTTTTCCCGGAGGCGGTCAGCGAGCCCATGAAGCCGCCAGCGAAGCTGTCGCCCGCGCCGGTGGGATCCCAGACACGGTGGAGAGGCAGGGCGGGAGCGACGAAGAGCTGCTGTCCGCGGTAGAGGGTGGCGCCGTGCTCACCGCGTTTGATCACCACAGCCCTGGGCCCCATCGCTTGAATGCGCGCGGCGGCTTGGAGGAGGTTGTGGCGGCCGCTGAGCTGACGGGCCTCGGAATCATTGATGAGCAGGACGTGGACGTGGCGCAAGACGGCGCGGAGGTCGGAAAGCGCGCCTTCTATCCAATAATTCATGGTGTCGAGCGCCACGAGACGGGGCTTGCGGCGGAGCTGGTGGAGCACGCGAAGCTGGAGCGAGGGCTGGATATTGCCGAGAAAGACAAAGCGGGAATCGCGGTACTCGGCGGGAAGCTTGGGATCGAATTCGGCGAGCACGTTGAGCTGGGTATCGAGGGTGGTGCGCTCGTTCATGTCCTGCGAATACTTCCCGGACCAGAAGAAAGAACGGCCGGGAACACGTTCGAGGCCGCGGGTGTCAATGGAGCGGCCGCGGAAAATGGAGTGGTCGCGGGTGGTGAAATCCTCTCCCACGACAGCGACGAGGCGCACGGACGCGAAATAGCTGGCCGCGACCGCGGCGTAGGTGGCCGCGCCACCCAGCATGCGCGGCACTTTTCCGTGCGGCGTCTCCACCGCGTCGAACGCCACTGTGCCCACCACGAGAAGCGACATGCGTTTCATCCTCTCCGGTTATTCCAGGTATTTTCCCGCGATGAGGGCGAGCCGGCGGCGCGCGGCGGCGGGAATGGATTTCCGGTCGGTGAGCAGGGCATGCGCCAAGGCATGGCCGCAGCGGCAGGCGCGGTCCTCGGGCATGTGGCGGACGGCGCGGCGCAGCACGGCATGCGCATTCTCCGCGTTCTGGTGCAGCGCCTTGAGAATCTGGGCCCCGGTGACGGAATCGTGCTCCGGATGCCAGCAATCGTAGTCCGTGATCATGGCCATGGTGGCGTAACAGATTTCCGCCTCGCGCGCGAGCCGGGCCTCCGTGAGGTTGGTCATGCCGATGACGTCGAAGCGGAGCTGGCGGTAGACGTGGGATTCCGCCGGGGTGGAGAACTGAGGCCCCTCCATGCACACGTAGGTGCCGCCGCGGTGCACGGCGACGTTTGCTGCTTCGCAGGCTTCCGCGAGCAGACCGCCGACCTGAGCGCATGTGGGCTTGTCGAACGAGATATGCGCCACAACGCCCTGGCCGAAGAACGTGTCCTCGCGGTGGCGGGTGCGGTCGTAGAACTGGTCGGGGATCAGGAACATCATGGGAGGCAGATCCTCGCGCAATGAGCCCACGGCGCTGGCGGACAAAATGCGCTCCACCCCGAGCATTTTCAGGGCGTAGATATTGGCGCGATAGTTGATCTCCGAAGGCAGGAGGCGGTGGCCGCGGCCGTGGCGGGCGAGAAAAGCAACGCGGCGGCCCTCGAGCGTGCCGATGACCACCGCATCCGACGGGCTGCCGTAGGGGGTGCGCAGGCGCACCTCGCGCGTATCGGTGAGGCCGGCCATGGTATGGAGTCCGCTCCCGCCGATGATGGCAATGCGCACGGATTCGCGATGGGCGGAGGGAGCCCGACGATGCTTGGAAGGTGACGCGGCGGATTTTTTCTTCTTTGTACGTTTTGCCATCGGGGCGTTTCCTCGTCCTACCTAGAAACTATCTCACAAATCGTGGGAGCGGCGGCGCATCGAGCAGGCAGGCCCGCCCCGCCACGGCGGGCAGGCGCGGCGGCCCCGCGCTACGGCTGGTCGAAAGGCGCAGGCTCGAACACGTGTTTCCCATCGCGCTCCCTGACGTAGCCTGCCGGGGTGTCGGCGTCGTGGCAGAGGACACAGAGCCAGTTGTTGCGAGCGGCCTCGGCGAGCCACTTCTTTTTATTCTCCATGGTTAGTACGGGATAAAGGTCGAAGGACATAACCCAGGGGACGGGAATGTGGTGGTGCGTGGGGCAGAGGTCCACGGGAAGAAACACGGTGCGGCCGCCTCCATCCAGGCGGACGCATTGCATGTCGCGATTGTGTCCGGGAACGCGAAACACGCGGATGCCGGGAGCAACCTCGCCATCGCCCTCGAGGAGCCACCACTTCCCTGCCTCTTCGAGGGGAATAAAATTCTCGGCAAAATAACTGCCACGGTCGCGCTCGGTGGGATGTTTGGCCCAATCGAGTTCGCCGCGTTGCACGGCGTAGCGGGCATTGGGGAACGTGGGGACGAGACGGCCGTCCACGAGGCGCGTGTTCCACCCACAGTGATCGAAGTGCAGGTGGGTGTTCAGGACCAGCGAAATGTCTTCGAGTTTGACGCCCAAGGTGGCGATGCGGTCGAGCAAGCGATGCGGGCCGCCCAGGCCGAAAATGTCGCGGCGCTTGGCGTCCAGTTTGTCGCCGGCGCCCGCTTCAATCAGGACCCACTGGTCCCGCGGTGGCGGGATGCGGACGAGCAGGCAATTCATGGTGAGGCGGATGCGGTTGCGCTGGTCCGGAGGGGCCTGCTTCTCCCACAGAGGTTTCGGGATCACGCCGAACATCGCGCCGCCGTCGAGCAGGAACGGGCCGTCAGAGATGAGATGGATTTCGAGGTCGCCCAGTCTCATTTGATCCCCGCACGCGACAGGATTTCGGTTGCCGCCTCGTAGGGATCGCGGCGGCGCGCGGCAATTTCCGCGGCGGCGGCTTCCAAGCCCTGCTCGCCGATGCCGCGGGCGACCACGCGGTCGAGAAAGCGGGCTTCGAGCAGGTCGAGCAGGCGCTGTTTCCAATTGGCCACTTTTCGCGCCTGAAGCTGGCCCGAGCGCTCGACGTGTTCGCGAAAACTTTGGATGGCGGCAGCGACCTCGACGATGCCTTTATTTTCTGTGGCCACGGTGCGCAGGACGGGAGGGCGCCAGCCGGCGCGATCGGGAACGAGCGAGAGCATGGCCCGCAACTGCTGCTCGCAGCGGTCCGTGCCCTCGCGATCGGATTTGTTCAGGACGAAGATGTCGGCGATTTCCATGATGCCGGCTTTGAGGGCTTGGACTTCGTCTCCCAGGCCGGGGACGATGATCACCAGGGTGCAATCGGCGAGGCCCATGATCTCGACTTCGTCCTGGCCGACGCCGACGGTTTCGATGAGCAAGCGGCGCTTGCCCGCCGCGTCCATCACCAGCGCGACGTCTGCGGTCGTGCGGGCGAGGCCGCCCAGAAATCCGCGCGTGGCCATGGAGCGGATGAAAATCCCGTCGTCGGTGGCGTGGCCCTGCATGCGGATGCGGTCGCCGAGGATGGCGCCGCCGGTGTACGGGCTGGAAGGGTCCACGGCGATGATGCCGATGGTTTCTCCCGCGCGGCGGAAGTGCGCCGCAATGCGGTCCACCAGCGTGCTCTTGCCCGTGCCGGGCGCGCCGGTGACGCCCACCAGGTGCGCCGCTCCGGAATGAGGAAACAGGGCGCGGAGGAGCGGCTCGGCTTCCGGCGCATCGTCTTCCACGGCGGAAATGGCGCGAGAGAGGGCGCGCACATCGCCGGCGCGGATTTGGTTGCTCCAAAGTTGGACGTCATTGGCCATTTGAACTGGAAACCCCGCGTGCCTTTGCCGATCGCGCAAATTTCGACCGGAGCGCAGTCCCGCCGCGGCGGGAGCGCGCTACTTCTTGCCGAGCAACTGGCGGGCGATCACCAGACGCTGCATCTCGCTAGTGCCCTCGCCGATGGTGCAGAGCTTGGCATCGCGGTAATACTTTTCGGCGGGATAGTCCTTGGTATAGCCGTAGCCGCCGAATACCTGGACGCCCTCACCGGCCACGCGCACGGCCACTTCACCAGCGAAAAGCTTGGCCATGGCGGATTCCTTGGTGTACCGGACGTCGCCGCGGTCGGCGAGCCAGGCGGCGCGGTAGGTGAGCGCGCGCGCCGCTTCGACTTCGGTGGCCATGTCCGCCAGCTTGAACTGAATGGCCTGGAACTCGCTGATGGCTTTGCCGAACTGCTTGCGCTCGCGGGCGTACTTGGTGGCCGCGGAGAGCGCGCCCTGGGCGATGCCGACTCCGAGGGCGGCGATGGAAATGCGGCCGCCGTCGAGAATCTGGAGGCTATTGACGAAGCCCTTCCCTTCCTCGCCCAGAAGGCTATCCGCGGGGAGTACGCAGTCGCTGAACAGCACTTCCGAGGTTTCGCTGGCGCGCATGCCGAGTTTGTTTTCTTTCTTTCCGGGCCGGAAGCCTTTGGTGCCTTGTTCGATGAGGAACGCGGAGATGCCGTGCGCGCCCTTGCCGGGCTGGGTGACCGCCATGGCCACGCAGACGCCGGCAGAGTGGCCGTTGGTGGTGAACGTCTTCGAGCCATTCAGCACCCAGGCGCCGTTGCGGCGCTCGGCGACGGTGCGCGTGCCCCCGGCATCGGAACCGGCGCCCGGCTCGGTGAGCGACCAGGCGCCCAGCATTTTGCCCGCGGTAAGGCGAGGGAGATATTTTTCCTTTTGCGCCTCCGAACCGAATTTGTAGATGTGGTTGGAGCAGAGGGAATTGTGGGCGGCCACGGAGAGGGCGATGGAAGCGTCTACCGCGGCGAGTTCCTCGATCACGATGACGTACTCGGTGTAGCCGAAAGCGGCACCGCCGTACTTTTCGGGGAAAATGACGCCGAGAAGCCCGAGTTCACCCATTTTGGGGACGAGCTCGGCGGGCCAATGCGCGGCCTCGTCCCACTCCATTACATGGGGGGCGATTTCGGCGGCGGCGAATTCGCGGACCGTGCGGCGAAGCTGTTGTTGTTCGTCGGTGAATGAGAAATCCACGGGACTCCCATCGGACGCGCGAAGGCGCCCCAACACAAACATTCATTTATACCATAGGGATCGCGGAGGTGATTCGGGCCGGGGGATGGGGGTGACGCTAACGACCAGAACTGCGCTTCGCTGCGGCCCGCTGTCCTTCGCCGGCCGCGGCGGGCTCAGGACCTACGGGAAGCCGGCGCTACAAAATCGCGCGCATGGCGGCGATGGCGCGTTCGATGCCGGGCCGACCGACATCGTAATGCGTGACCATACGGACGAGCTGCGGGCCGAAGGCGGAGGCCAGGATGCCGCGCTGGCGCAGCGCGTCGCACACGCTCGCGGCCGTTCGCTGGCCCTCCAGATTGAACATCACGATGTTCGTCACCACCTTTGCGGGATCCAGGAGAATCCCGGGGATCGCAGCGAGGGCTTGCGCGAGGAAGCGGGCATTTTCATGATCGCGAGGCAGGCCTTTCGGTGATTCTTCGAGGGCCACGAGGCCCGCAGCGGCGAGCACGCCGGCCTGCCTCATTCCGCCGCCCAGGATTTTGCGGCGGCGGCGGGCCCGAGCGATGAAATCGCGCGAACCTACGAGCATGGAGCCGACAGGAGCGCCCAGGGCTTTCGACAGGCAGAACATCACAGAATCCACCGGGCGCGTGATCTCCTCAATGGATTTTCCCAGCGCTACGGCGGCGTTGAAGATGCGCGCGCCATCGAGATGGACATTGAGTCCAACGGAATGGGCTTGGGCCGAGACGTCGGCGATGATCTCCGGAGGGTAGACGGTCCCACCGGCGAGATTGTGCGTGCTTTCGAGCTCGATCAGGCCGGTCTGGGAGTGGTAGCCGGTGCCGTCTTGCAGGGCCGGGGCGATGCGGTCCCAGGTGAGGATGCCGTCGGCGGACGGGACGGTCTTCGGCATCACGCCGGCAATTGCCGACATGGCGCCCATTTCGTGTACGAAGGTGTGCGAGCGGGCGTCGCAGATGACCTCCTGGCCGGGCTGCGTGGAGCACCAGATGGCCAGCAGATTGCCCATGGAGCCGGAGGGAACGAAGAGGGCCGCTTCGCGGCCGAATAGCTGCGCGGCACGGGATTCGAGGCGATTGACGGTGGGATCTTCGCCGTAGACGTCGTCGCCAACCTCGGCTTCCGCCATGGCGCGGCGCATGGCCGGAGTGGGGCGGGTTACCGTGTCGCTGCGGAGATCGATGGTGTCGGTCATATTCGGTCGCTCGATAACGATGGCATGAAGAGGCCGTTGAGATTCTTGCTCAGGGACCGCAGCCCCTTCGTTCCTCAGGGCAGGCAGGAGTGGCTGCGCCACCTCGCGCCCTATTAGGCCAGTAGCTCTGCCATGACCTCGTTTGATACCGCCAGACGCGCGGGAATCAATCGGAGGATATCTCCTTCCACGGCGACCGCGCCTGCCTCCATCAACCGCGGGAGGCGGGGGCGAAGATCCACGCCGTATTGTGCTTCGATGCGCGACAGGTTGATGCCCTCCAGAAGGCGCAATCCCAGGAAGACTTCTTCTTCCAGAGCCATGTGCGGGGTAACGGAATGGCGCTGCTCGACGGGGACTGCTCCGGCACTAATCGCCTGCACGTAGGCTGCGGGATCGTGCGCGTTGGCCCAGCGCTCGCGGCCATTGAAGGAATGCGCGCCGGAGCCGAAACCAAAATAGGGCGCGCGACTCCAGTACTTGGAGTTGTGTACGGCGCGGTGGCCCGGGAGCGCCCAGTTGGAGATTTCGTAGTGCTGGTATCCCGCGGAGGCGAGTCGCGCGCAGGCCTCGTCGAACCATCCGGCCTGTTCCTCCTCGCTGGGCACGCGCTGCGCACCGTAGCGCGACCCGCCTTCGAGCAATTCGCGGCCGAGGTGACTTTCTTCGTCCACGTCGAACATATACAGGGAGACGTGCTCGGGGCACAGGGCGAGGAGTTTATCGAGCGAGGCGCGCCAGCTTTCGGCGCTTTGCCCGGCGAGGCCAAGGATGAGGTCGAGGTTGAGGCCGGCGATGTGGGCGGCGCGAAGCGTTTCCACGGCGCGGAGCGTGTCGCGCTCGCGATGCCGGCGGCCCGCCGCGCGGAGTTCGGCGTCGGAGAAGGACTGCGCGCCGAGCGAGACGCGATGGATGCCCGCCGCGCGCCACGCCGCAGCTGTTTCGGGAGTCACTGTTTCGGGGTCGGCTTCCAGGGTGATCTCGCGCCACTCGCGGCTGGCAGCGAATGCCTGGCGCACAGCAGATAATAGGCGCGCGACATCTTCCGGGGGCAGGAGGCTGGGAGTGCCGCCGCCGAGATAAATGGTGTCGGGGGCGCCGGCGGGAAGTGCGAGAGAGGCTGCCGAATACAGGTGCGCGTGATTGCGGATTTCGTTCTCGACGGCGTCCACGTAAGGCGCCATCAGTTCGCGGGGGAAGACGCCGGTGGCGAAATGGCAGTACGTGCACTTAGATTGGCAGAAGGGGATCTGGATGTATACGCCAGGAAGCATATTCACTCGAAAGTGTAACGCAGGAGGACGGGACGGCGCGCGGGCAACCGCGACGGCAGGTCACGTTTCTGCGAGGACAGAGTTCCGGCGGCTAGACAGGGCGCGGCATGCCGTGCCCCTTCGATGCGCTGATCAGGCCAGAGCGGCGGCGGACTGGGCGCCGTAGAAAGCGTACCAGGGCTTGGCGGCGCCGAGGCGGTCGTTCACGTTCTTGATGTTCTTCACACCAGTGTCCGCCAGCCAATCTTCCAGCGCGCGCAGGCCGTGGCGGCCGTAAACGGGGATGGCATCCTTCCAGGTGGCGCGACCGCAGAGGACGCCGGAGAAATTGACTCCGGTCTCGGAAGCCAGCTCGAGCGTTTCCGCGAAGACCTCGTTGGAGACTCCGGCGGACAAATAAATGAAAGGCTTTTTCGCCACCGAGGCGGCGCGGCGGAAATAGTCCTTGGCCTGGTCGCGGGTGTAGGCGGATTCGCCCTTGCAGGCGCGCGAACCGGCAACGTAGGCCATGTTCACGGGCACTTCCACTTTCAGGACGTCCACGCCGTAGCGCTCGCGGGAAAACTCTTCCATGGCGCGGATCACGAAGTCGGGCTTCTTCCTGGCGAACTCGATGCCTTTCTCGTCCACGCCCTCCTCGTAGGTCACGAATTCGAGGAAGTAGGGGACGTCGCAGCCGCGGCACTCGTCGCCGATGCGTTCGACCCAGGCGTGCTTCTCCT
>Ga0187819_10001223_pt1 | contig 13307 bp, 10 predicted proteins | sample NC_wetland_sal_i_15_FD_132411 | JGI IMG/M metagenome (GOLD analysis project Ga0187819, IMG submission 132411) | Wetland sediment microbial communities from Neuse River Estuary, North Carolina, USA - SO4_4 | ecosystem: Environmental > Aquatic > Freshwater > Wetlands > Sediment | place: USA... | reverse complement strand
GATGGGAGAAATGACGGAACGTCGCACAACCCGACGCTACGATTTATCTCTGCCAATCATCATTCGAATTCCGACCGAAAAGGCTCTGGACACGCAGCATGGCCAGACCCGGGACATTTCTACCAGAGGATTGTATTTCGTCGTGGAACAGAACCTGGAAGCCGGCTCGGAGCTGGATCTTACCTTGACCCTCCCGGCAGAGATCACGCACGGCACCGAAGTGTTTGTGAGGGCCATGGGCAAGGTTGTTCGCGTGGAACGTCATTCCGAGGATGGCCTGGAACGCATGGGTGTTGCCGCGGTTATTGAGCGCTACGACATCATTCGAGGGGAAGCCGCGAAAGCCTGAGCGGCACCTAACGAGCGCGCTCATGGCTTGCGCAATGCAAGCATTGCAATTCCCCGGAGGCCCCTTTCCCTGCCGACAAACGGACCTTCAGATCGGCCCAGATTTCATCTTGCATTCGCGGGCGCGTTGGGCCTACTATCCCGCCATTCCATCCCCGGAGGGTCCAATGAAAGTAGCGGATCTAATCGGGTCCCGCAAAGAAATCTTTTCCATCACGGAAGAGACCACCGTGCATCAGGCGGCGCAATATCTGCGCGAGAAGCAAGTGCGCTCGGTCGGCGTACTGAATGCGACCGGCAAATTGACGGGCGTCATCTCGCACAGCGACGTGTCCGACAAAGTGGCAGCGGAGAACAAGTGCCCTGCGTGGATGAAGGTTTCCGAAATCATGACACGCGAGTTGGTGACGGTTACGCCAGAAATGACCGTGGAAGAGTGCTTGCGATTGATGGAGCAAAACACCATTTTCCATCTGATCGTCATGGATGAGAAGCAAGGCTTCCGGGGGATGCTCTCCGTCAGCGACATCTTGCGAGTCGTGGCTTCCGACGAGAAAGCCAGGGCGGACCTGCTCGAATCGTTTATCTTCCCGCAGCGGTAAATAGAGAGAAAAGGGTGTTCAGATGGACCCGGACCTCGAGAGGCATAGGGAACCCCCCCGTGAATGCCCCCACTACACCCATCTGAGGAAATCCTCCCCAAACTTACGGCAGTTTTTTTCACACTAGCAGACGAGGCGTTAAGAAAGAGCGGATAAATAGTACTAGAACTCTGATTTGGCCTTAATGCTATCATATTGAAAATAGGTCTGTTACTGCATTTGAGTGTCTTTAACGGCCTTGGTAGGAAGCCCCTGACCATTCTATAGTTGGCCTGCGATGTGCACTTACGGCTCCCAGCGTAGTTTGTGCACTGATGAAACCAAAGGCTCAAAATAACTCTAATTCTGAGAGATGCAGGGAGACGGAAATCCCTGACGAGATCCTATTCGGTAAGTCGCCGGCAATGTCGCAAGTGTGGCAAAAGGCAAAGAAAATAGCCGGGATGAATGTGGCAGTGCTTCTGTGCGGGGAAGCCGGAACGGGAAAAGAATCTGTTGCGCGGTGGATCCACAAGAACTCATCCTATGCGAGCGGACCGTTCGTCAAGGTAAATTGCGCGGCTATTCCCGGAGCGCTGCTGGAGAGCGAATTGTTTGGTTATGCAAGAGGCGCGTTTACAGGCGCGCAAACTGCAAAGCCTGGGCGCATTGAAGGCGCGGAAAAGGGAACGCTTTTCCTCGACGAGGTTTCGGACCTGGAGATCGGTCTGCAAAGCAAGCTCCTGCATTTTCTGCAGGACGGCTGTTTTTCGCGCCTCGGCGAAGATATGGAGAGGACCATAGAAACCAGGCTCATCTGCTCGACAAACAAAAATCTGGAAGAAGAAATCCCGACCGGAAGATTCCGCGCAGATTTGTACTATCGTATTAACGTCGTGCAATTGCGGCTGCCCAGCTTACGTGATCGAAAAGAAGACATTCCTTCGCTGGCCGAATATTTGCGCGTCTCGCATGAGCAGCGCTTTGCCAGAAAGTCTGAGCCTCTGAGCAGGGATATGGTAGGCCACCTGAAAGAATTGAACTGGCCCGGAAATGTTCTTGAGCTGTCCAACTTGATTGCACGTTACGTTTTGGTGGGCTCGGAAGGTTTGGCTGGCCGAGTGGCGCCGAGGCACGTTGTAACAGAGATAAGACAGGCCGCGGATTCGGGGAACGGCGTGCTTAAGCGGATTACCAAGGAAGCCATCCGGGAGATGGAGCGCAAGGTCATCAGGGAAGCTTTAGAAGCAAACCAGTGGAATCGCCGCAGAACGGCGCAAGCACTGAAAATCAGCTATCGCACGCTGATGTATAAGCTGCGCAACATCGGCTCCATGGCCGGTCCCACCCTGCCTGAATAATTCTCCCTGCATAGTGGCGGTTATTGCGGCCCTTTGTAGCATGTGATGGCGTTGGCCCAACCGTTCAGAACGCCATTTTCGACCCAACTCAGCGTGAAGCCACCCGTGCCAGGGTTGTACACCACCGCATAGCCATTGTTTTCGTCGTCCTGGAAGTCCAGGGGCTCCGGGTTTGCGGTGGAAGAAAGAAATAACGCGGGGGCACCCGTCAATCCGGAAGAAACGCCAATGATCGAATTGGAGTCCACGCCCATGGCGGCAAAACAGGCCCCTGTTGCAGTTGTAGGTTTGGCCGATGCTGCCGGCACGTTGGTTGCCGGCGATGTTTGGTCGCCGGTAAGATTGGCAAATCCAACCTCGGTATCGAAACACGGCTGTGGACCGCAATTGCTGACGTCAATAAAGATGAGCGTCGAGCCGATGGTGTCCACTCCCGATTTACTGATCGTGACGGTCATGTTGGGGCTGCACGTAGTCGCCGCCATGTCCGTATCCCAAATATCGGCGAAACCGGAAGCGCCGCCGGACACCGCTCCGCGCTTGGTCCAGTGGTTTCCGTTGCTATCCGTAAGCGCCGTGAAATCGTTGCCAGGCTCAGCATTGCCGATGACTACGATGGGCCCGCTCGAGGTGGTACAGGGAAATTGGACGGTGAAAGGGAAGCCTTGCCCGGCGTGAAGTGACAAATGCAGATCGTGAACGCCGTGAATCCCATTGGGCGCAGTTCCCGAACTTCCCGCCTTGATGGCCATGGCCGCCATGAACCAGTTGTTCGAAGGAGCCAGCGTCGCCGAGGGGTTGATCGCGCCAGCTGCTGACTGGATTTGCCATTCCGTGAAATGGCTGTCGCTGATGTCCGCGCCGAGAAGGGCAAAACCGGATCCGGCAGTCCACGATTTGATGGGATTGGTCGTTCCATCTTGAACGCCAAACGCGTAGATCAAGTCACCGCTCGCGCTGGTGGTGATGTTCCCCGCGGTCAGTTGGGTGCTCGCGCCTGAATTTGTGGTTGCCGTTCCGTCTAGAGTGCATGCGGCGTCCACGTTCATGAATTCGGAAGCCTCTGCAGCCACGAATTCTGCAGCGTTCGTGAAGGCTACCTGGAGGTTTTGCGAACCAGGGTGTGAAATCGGGGCCTTGAACAGAGTGATGTCCGTGTTGGTGGCGTCCGTATTGTTGACGACCTGCGTGTATGTGTTCCCCTTGTCATCGCTGACCATCGGAATTGACCCGCCCGAGCTCTGGACGGCCACAAAAACACAATTGCCGCTTCCGGTCGGGAAAACGAAGCGGACCGCGTACGAATTCACAGATTGACCTTGTGTGTTCGAGTGGCTTACATGTTGCACCAGAGCAGGCGCGCCGGAACCCGAGCCCGCGCCAGTGACTGTGATCGCGGCGGTTCCGAATTTGGTGGTATCCGTTACTGAGGTGGCCTTCAGTGTAACCGTGGGCGGGGTGGGAACGGCCGCGGGAGCGGTATAAGTCACTGTGGTAGCCGCGACATTGCTGAGGGTGCCGCAAGTTGCGCCCGAGCAGCCCGTCCCTGAAAGTTCCCAGGCCACGCCCTTGTTTTGGGAATCGTTGTCCACGGTAGCCGTAAAGTTAGCCATTTGCGAGACTTGTACAGAAGGGGAAGGAGGGCTGACAGAAACTGAAATAGGCTGAGCAGTGGTTGTGAGCGTGATGGCCGCGGCGCCGGACTTGGTGGTATCGGCCGTAGATGTCGCTGTCAGAGTTACCAATGCGGGGTTCGGAACAGAAGCGGGAGCGTTATAGGTGACCGTGCTGGAGGTAACGTTCGTAAACGTCCCGCACGCTGCGCCGGAGCAGCCGGTGCCGGAAAGGGCCCAGGTCACGTTCTGATTGGTGGTGTTGGAAACGGTCGCTGAGAAGTTTTCAGTGGTGCTCACCTGAACCGTCGCAGGGGTTGGAGAGACCGACACGGAAATGACGGGAGGGGGTGGAGGGGCGGAACTGCCTCCACCACAGGACATCAATCCGAGACAAGATAGAAGGAGCCCGCTAGCGACTAATAGCGCAAACCACCTATGTATGGATTTTAAGAGCCAGGGGCTATGCTTCCGAGTGCAAGAATCGAAAAACAAGATCATTTCAGCCTGCTCCACGCGTGGCCTATAGATCGACCGGGGAATTGCCCCGAGGGTCAGCTGGACATCAAGATTATAATTGAAGTGGGAGAGGCGACGCGTTGTGATGGCGCCGCGATGACCTTCTTGTCAACACTATGCCCATCGAGATGCCCTTCGGAAGGGCCTCGAAAGTCATGCCTAAGGCTCACTAACTCCACGACATTATGAGGGGTCAACGAACCGTGGTTGTAGCGGGGCGGGGTTTGACTTAGAAGCTTACTTTGCGGGAAGCTCGACTTTAGGAGCAGAGGTCAACCGAATCTGATTCCGCAGTAATACCTTCCGCAGCAAAAGAGCTATTCCTATCAAACTTGAGCCAATCAGCGCTAGCCGACCGGATTCAGAAAGTGTACCGAACAGAGCAAGGAGCATTCGCATGACTAAGAGATAAGGCATTCTCGATGCCAAACCGGGCCTAATCTAAGTCGTTTAGTATCAATCCATTAAGTGTCCTCTTCCTATGGACGGACTGGATTAGTGGAAAAACAATGGAGAAGTCGTGCAGCAATCTTCCTTCAAGGGTTGTTCACGGAGATATCGAGCTTTTGCAATGTGGCAGGCGGGCAAGCGGTAGGCGGGAAGGTGGCCCTGTCATGGAATCAGCTTCAGACGCGAAATCGCTCTACCTCCAGGTGACCCGAGAAACCCGGGAACCGAGGCTCTGCGCACAGATGGTAAGCCGACAGGGGGGCTCCCTAGTCTCTTACCAGCCTGACCCGCTTAGTTCTGCAAACCGCCATCCCTGATCGACTGTGCCTGGCCCGGCACACGGGGAGCGCGAAGCTGCTCGAAGAGCTGTGTGACGCGTTCCGCGTTGTGATGCCAGGTGAGCTGACGATCCTCAATGGTCTGTCGCGCACCCTTGCAGAGGCGAAGGCGAAGTTCATCATCGTCACAGAGGCGCTGGAGGGCCTGTCCGAGGGCACCTTCGTTCGAGGGATTGAAGAGAAGGGCATTCTCACCGTCAACGAGAATTTCACGGATATTAGGCATAGAGGGCGCGACAATGGCACAACCCAGCACCAGATATTCAAAAAGCTTTAGCGGTGATGCGTATTCGACTACGGCGGGCTGTAGAGCGATGTCATAGGCCGCAACATAACGCACCACTTCGTCGCGGGGGATTATGCCGGTGAAGGTGACCGCTTGACTCACCCCACGTTTGCGAGCCAATGATTCAAGAGATGGGCGGGCCGGCCCGTCACCGGTGATTAGCAGGTGAAGCGGCGTTCCTCCCTGGTGGCTGGCGATCCAGTCAACCACGTGGTCCAGCCCGTGCCAATCGCGCACAAATCCGGTGAACCCCAGAATAAGACTCCCAGTCAGGCCCAAGCGCTGTTTGGCCTCTTCGCGCCCAGGTTGGCGCTGAAATTTATCGAGATCGACCCCGTTCGGGACAACCATGATACGGTTTTCCGGCACGCCTGTCCGGCGTACATGCTCTGCCATCACTCGCGTGACAGGAAGAACGAAATCGGCGCCGCGCCAGACGTACTCCTGACTCCATCGCGCCAACCGTCTGAACTGCAAGCCGTCGTAGCGACTGCGCTCTTCCAGGAGTGGGGCGTTTACTTCCAGCAAAAGAGGGATTCGCAAGAGCTTACGAACCCAAATGCCGGCGGGAAAAAAGAGGTTGTATCTCTCGTAGATGCCGTCCGGACGGTGGATTCTAACGGCCCACCATAGACGGAAGAAAGCGGGGAATGAATAGCCGAATTCGAGAGTTTCATATATGAAACGAGGAAGGAACTTTTTCAATGTGGCGATCCATCCGCCGTCGGCTCCAAACTCTTCCTTGTCGATGGCCATCGGACCGACCAAAACAATCTCGTGACCCAACTGGGCGAGGGCCCGTGTCAACTCCTCGAGGTGAACGTACTGTCCGTCCTTTGAGCGGATGCGATGGTGGTAGAGGATTTTCATGTTCGGTTCACTAACCAAGGCAAAAAGCTGCTTGTCCTTCTCCTGAGAGGGGAAACTCAAGCAGGTCCCCTCGAAGAATTTTGGTTGAAGATGAGTCGCGTCTCAGCTTGATCTCGTTGAGGCCCATACCTCCGAGCGGGCTGTCTTCATACGCTATACGTAACAACCACTCAGCCCTGGCATCTCGAAACTCAATTCACCAACCCAGTCTTTCGTTTAAGAACGGAACTGTGAACGCAGTCTGAATCGTAACAACAATTCGAATACAGCCCGCTTGTTTTTAAGCCGGGGGTGCCAATTTTGCTACGCTTCGGTGTGTCCAGGTCATTCCCAATCTGCACGTATTCGAATATTCACGACTTCACAGACGCGAAGCGATGAAGCGCTCCACCTCCTCCGCGACAACTCCCCATGTTCGTAATTCTGCGGTGCGCAATAGCACCTGACGGTCCCACTTCTTACTTAACGCCAGTTCGATTCCACGCGCGAGAGCGTGCGCATTTGGCTCGACCATGATGCCCAGCTCCGGAGAAGTGATAATCTCCGGGACGCCGCCGACGCATGTGGCTACGACGGGCGTGCCACACGCGATGGACTCGGAGATAACATTGGGCCACCCTTCCCGTAAACTGGCCAAGCAGCTCACATCCGCTGCGTTGAACCAGAGGCCCAGTTCCTGATTCGGCCGATTCCCCAGAAGGAATACGCGCTTCTCCAGACCTCTAGAACGGATGTCCGCTTCCAATCTGGATCGTTCCGGTCCCTCACCGACGAAATACAAAAGCAGGTCGTGGTAACGGTCCGCGATTTGGGCCACTGCCGAAATGAGCAGTTTGTGGGATTTCACAGGCACTAGCGAACCGACAGAGAGGGCCACGCGGGCACCTTCCGGGATCGCGAGTTGGCGACGCGCTTCTCCCCTATCGATCCCATGAAACCGCTGAGGGTCAACCCCGTTTCCGATAACCTTAATTTTGTCGGCAGGAACTCCTAGTTCCACCATTCTATCCTTTAGAGCGGCGGATACCGCGATAACGCCGGAAGACTGAAGTAGTGCCCAACGGATCTGCGGGCGAATGGTGGGAAAATTCGGGAACACATTGATGTCCGTTCCGCGAGCCGACACTACAACGGGAATGCCGAGAGCCTTGCCCAAGAGGACAGCTGCAAAACCATCTGGATAAACGTAATGCGCATCAATGCAATCAAACGCAAATTTCTGATGAAGGCCGCGTGCGGCGGACAGGCACCCGAGGAAAATGAGACATCCGTGTAGAGGCATGACCTTTGGTACGAGAGCATAACGCGGATGAGACACAGCCAATGTTCCCACGATTTCCTCGGCCGGAACCTCGCTAAAGGTGCTCCAACGCTTCGTGCGCAGCCAGGAAGGGGAATATGGGATTGGCGCCAGCACTTGCAAAAGGTTTCCCTGGCGAGCGGCAAGATGCGCTGCCCGCTGGTAGATGAAAGTGCCGAAGTCGGGCTTTGCCTGGTTGGGGAAAAGACTGGTGAAGGTTAGGATCTTCATCGAAGATACAGGAGTCAAGCCCCTCTCGCCGCGGTGCTAAGCAATTCTACAAACAAAAGGGTGAATCGTGGTGCATTCCGGGCGGGTCGCTGCGAGAATCGAGAATGCGCATCCTTCTATGGGACCTTCGAATGGTGAAATCGCAGTATTGGCCAGTAGAGCGCGACTTTAGACAATTCTAGTAGGAGAGCTCGATTCGACTGATCCAGCGGTTCTTGTTGTTCTCCAGCAAGTTCCGGGAGCAGCTTCCGGTGGAGCGATGAATCCAATCTGCCTGCCGCTGCCTAACAGCGTTCGACAGCAAATGCGCGCTCGACGCAAATGCAACGGGCCGGCGATAACTAGGACGGTCTGGATTTCCGGGTGTCTCGCGAGCCAACGCGAAAATGCTTTGATCTCCGTGAGAGTGCCTAGTCTGCCAGGTTGGACGTGTTCCACAAGCACGTCGTGTTGCGCGAACCCCACAAAATAATGCCGTTGAGCTGGAGGCAGTTCACGTGCCACGGACAAGAGATCCAACGGCACCGGCAATGACATCTTGGAGAAACGGCGGATTTCAAACCGAGCGACGCTGAATAAAATTTTTGGAGCATATCCCTGGCGGAAAAGCTGGAGCCCGTGCCTTTTCCGGTCTTCTCGCCCGGCCAGAACGAAAATAATGTCGGACCGTTGCAAGCGATCGGCCGACGAAAGCCAAGCACGGATCATATGTACGAATAATATTCCGCTTCCCGGGGTTCACCTACCTGAATCGATGATTCTGTTGGTCCACGGCGTGGGCAGTTACCTCTCCTGTCCTTCGGCTGGCCCAACGGTCAGTAGTCTTGGCTGGCGGGGGGTTCTATGCTGAATGGGCGGCGCGAGCGGCGGGGGAAGCGTTGCGTCAAGAATGATCATTGAAGCTCGTCGGATAAGGAAAATGTTGTGAAATCGCGATATCTGAATTCTCTTATATTGCTCTGCGCGATGGATGTTTGTTTGTGCGTCCCCAGCGCACGGGGCAATACACTCCAAGTTGGGCCCGGAAAACCGTATGCAACGCCCTGCGCGGCAATCGCAGCCGCGGCAGCTGGAGACGAGATCGACATTGATTCGTCGGGGACTTATACCGGCGATGTCTGCGCTTGGTCGACCGATAGCCTCACGCTTGTAGGAGTCGGGACGGGACGAGCAGTGATCGATGCGGGCGGAAATAATTCTCAGGGAAAGGGGATCTGGGTCATATCCGGAAATAACACGACGGTCGAAAATATCGAGTTCACCGGGGCGACAGTGCCGGATGACAACGGCGTGGGGATCCGCGCGCAAGGCAATAATCTAACGATTCGTAACTGCTACTTCCATGACAACCAAGAAGGCATATTGACCGACGGCGGAAACAGCACGATCCTCATCGAATTCACGGAGTTTTATCATAACGGCTTCGGAGACGGATTCACCCATAATGTGTACATTGGAAATATCACAAAGCTCATTTTCCGTTACAACTATTCCCACGACGCGGTGATAGGCCATCTGCTGAAGTCCAGAGCGGCAGAGAACGACATTTACTACAATCGGCTAACCGATGAATCCGCGGGTACCGCCAGCTATGAGATCGACCTGCCCAACGGCGGCTTGTCCTACATCATCGGAAATTTGATCGAAAAGGGCCCGAACGCGCAGAACAACGCGCTGGTCAGCTATCAGGAAGAAGGTGTGGCAAGCGGTAATCCTGACCACGAGCTTTTCGTCGTCAACAACACGATGGTGAACGATTATTCAAACTCGGCCACCTTCGTTGTCGTTGATTCGTCGGTGCAGGTTGCGGCGGTTATCGAGAACAATATCTTCCAGGGTGCCGGCACAATAACGACGCAAGGCAGCGCCGTGAAAACAACAAATTTTTCCGGTAATGCCATGCTGACCAGCCCGTCGACGTATGACTATCACCTGCTGGCAGGGTCCCCAGCCGTCGATACAGGCACCACTCCTGGCCAAGGCGCTGGAGTCTCGCTGACTCCGGTCTGGCAATACGTGCCGAACTTGTGCGCGGAGGGAAGAATTATCGCCGGTAAAGCCATAGATGTAGGCGCATACGAATACAATGGGGGAACTGGTGTTCCGCCTCCCAACGCTCCCAGCGGCTGTGGCACTTCATCTACGCCCACTCCCGGCGCGAGTTTATCGACGACCACCCTGACGTTCGGGAACCAACTCTTGAATACCACAAGCACCAGCCAGCCGGTCACACTGACGAACAACGGTACTGCAAGCCTGAGTGTGACCAGCATTGCAGCGAGCGGCCAATTTGCGCAAAACAACAATTGCGGTTCATCGCTGGCGGTCAGCGCGACTTGCACTATCAATGTGACGTTCACCCCTACGACCGCGGGGCCTCTCACGGGAACAATTTCGGTCACGGATAACGCTTCAGGAAGTCCCCAGACTGTGAATCTAACCGGCACAGGCGTTGCTGCCAGTCCGGCAGCCACTCTTGCGCCTACAAATCTGACGTTTGGCAATCAGACTGTCGGAACGGCAAGTCCGGCACAACCTCTGACGTTAACGAATAGCGGAAGTACCGCCCTGAATATCACATCCATTACTGCCAGCGGCGACTTTTCACAAACGAACAACTGCGGCGCGAGCCTGGCGGCAGGAGCGAACTGCACCATCAACGTGACTTTCAACCCGAGCGCGGCGGGTAACCGCGCTGGATCCATTTCCGTGACCGATAACGCATCGGGAAGCCCTCAGGTAGCCACCTTATCTGGTACAGGTGTGACCACAGCTCCCGCCGCTCAACTCAGTCCCGCGAACGTGGTTTATGCTGGCCAATTGGTGGGAACAACGGGTGCCTCGCAGCCTGTAACGCTCACGAACTCCGGCAATGTTGTGATGAACATCAGCAGTATTTCGGCGAGCGGTGATTTCTCGCAGACAAATAACTGCGGTGCGAGCCTGGCGGCGGGGGCGAATTGCACGATCAGTGTGACATTCAGTCCCAGCCAAGGCGGCGCGAGGACCGGGACGCTTTCTGTTGCCGACAATGCAGGCGGAACACCCCAGACGGTTGGGCTCACAGGAACGGGCACGGATTTTTCGATGTCTGTTACGCCGAGCATGGCAACCATTAACGCCGGTCAGTCGGTCACACTCAACGTGGTGATCACCCCTGTGGGAGGACTGAGTCAAGCTGTTTCGCTTGCCTGTTCGGGGGCACCTGCCGCAGCAAGCTGCAGCATCCCAAATTCGATCGTGCCGCTAAATGGTACAGGCCCGTCCTCCACGAGCGTTTTGATCACAACCGGTGCCCGGTCTTTCGCTCCGATCCCATTCCAAAGAACTCAACCACCGATGTTCCTCCTGGTTGTCGTGATCCTGTTCGCGTTCCTGGTGACGAAGTATAGAATTGCCTCGAGTGCTCCACGCTTTGCACAATGTTTTGGATTCGTCCTGTTGGTGGTGTTCATCACGGGTGGGTGCGCCGGCTTGGTGACTCAGAGTTCTCACCCTTCCGCCCCTTCTGGGGGAGGAACGCCCGCAGGCAATTACACAATCACCCTGACAGGAACCTTGTTGGGAAGAACCCACAGCACCACATTGACGCTAAATGTGCAGTAGAGGGGCGACCGACCTCCTGTTTGTTGTGACACGAGAATATGCTATCTGGCTTTACCACAGGAATTTAGCAGACGATTTGAATTTACCGCCGACGCCGAGCTAGGTTGGAGAGTTTAGCGCGTTAGGTTCGGCAGTGAAGACACAGTTCACTTGCAGTCGCATGCAAAGAAACGGCATCATAGTCTAGGTGATAAACGCTCTAACCATCGATCTGGAAGATTATTATCACGTGAGCGCGTTTCGCGAGCATGTGAGCCAGGAGGAGTGGCAATCCCGTCCTAGCCGTGTAGTGCAAAACACGGAACGATTGCTGGACTGGCTCGATGATGCCGGCTGCAAGGCTACCTTCTTCACGCTTGGTTGGGTAGCCGAATGGCACCCCCAACTTGTCCGACGCGTCGCAGAACGCGGCCATGAGATCGCCTGCCATAGTTTGCGGCATCGCTCGGTCTACGAACTGACTCCGGCAGAATTCCGGGAGGACACAAACGCAGCCAAGAACCTTCTGGAAGACACCAGCGGACAGCAGGTTCTAGGCTATCGCGCACCCAGTTTTTCGATTACCGAGAAAGCTTCTTGGGCGTTCGAAGTGCTCCGTGAGCTCGGCTTCACATACGATTCCAGTATCTTTCCCGTCCGTCATCCGAATTACGGCACGGCCACAGCCTCGCGCAAGCCCTTTCGCATTGACACACCGAGTGGGCCGCTCGTCGAATTTCCCCTGAGCACCCTCGAGATTGCTGGCATGCGCTCTCCTTTTGGCGGTGGGGCCTATTTTCGGCTTTTGCCCTACTGGTTTACGCGCTGGGGGATTCGCTATCTGAATAATTCGGAGTCTATGCCCGTTTGTGTTTACCTGCATCCCTGGGAATTCGATCCTGAACAACCACATATGACGGGAAGTTTGACGGCTCGCATGCGGCACTATGTTGGGTTACGCCATGCCCCGAAAAGGTTTCGGCAACTGCTCAAAGATTTCCAATTTGCTACGCTCTGCGAAGTGTCAGCGACGGAATGGGCGATTCAGCTGCGTGAGACCGCCGGCGTGAAATAGCTCAGAACCCTCCGCGAAATCTCTCCGCGTAACTCCACATCCAAACAAATGGCCCAGTAGCCGGCCAGGGCTAGCGGAAGGCATATGGCGACCTGCAAGAAGAACAGGAGAAGATGAGAAGCCTGCCAGAACCGGTCTGTTATGTAAGACGCCAGAGCGAATGGAATCAGGGCGACGCCCGGCCGGACCCAGGCGTTCACCATATAAGTGAGGGCCGGTATGTTCACCATACGCCGGACATACCAGGGCCAAAAAAGGAGACTCGTCAGAAGGCAAGGAATTAGCGTCCCAACGGCTACTCCCAAGACACCCATGCGGCCTAGCAGCAAGATACTGAGGGTGAGATTGCAAATCCCTTCGAACATCAGCGCCGGAACGATAGGTTTGTGCTTTCCAAGACCGAGCATGATTCCGCCTGTAGGTGTGTTCCCGGCGGTGAAAAGTATCGTCCCGGACAGTACGGCGAGAACCTTGCCCGAGAGATCCGCGTACTGCGCTCCCATCCACAGCCCGATGAAATGGCTGCCCCGCAGAATGAAGGTGAGCGCGATGGGCATGGCTACCATTGAGCCGAGCTGGCTGCTATGCAGAATGAGCTTGCGCAGCCCTGCAAAATCGTCCCGCGCTTGCAGTGCACTAGCCAGCGGCGAGGTCGCCTGGGAAATTCCAGAAACCATGGTTCTCGCGTATTCCACCAGATTCCCGCCGATGGCATAGAAAGTGACGGCCGCCACCGGGAGGTATGCTCCG
>Ga0187819_10001222_pt1 | contig 13308 bp, 17 predicted proteins | sample NC_wetland_sal_i_15_FD_132411 | JGI IMG/M metagenome (GOLD analysis project Ga0187819, IMG submission 132411) | Wetland sediment microbial communities from Neuse River Estuary, North Carolina, USA - SO4_4 | ecosystem: Environmental > Aquatic > Freshwater > Wetlands > Sediment | place: USA... | reverse complement strand
GAATACCCTCTATTCACGTGTCACCCGCGATAATCATGCGCGTCGATGGCATTTGAATACGACACCTTTCTTTGAATCACAGATCCGCCGTCAACATAGGGATCGCCAAGGATCCCCCACCCATCTGTGAAACTTGAGAACCCGTTCATGATCTCAAATTCACTCCCGTTTACCATAACCCCTGATCGCAACACGCCGCCGGACGGTGAGAAGTCCCTTAGGGTTTTATGCCCGTCGATGCCGCATTCTTGGTCGCCTTCTGCACCGGATTTTTCGGTGCGCTTGCCGTGACCGGCATAGGCGTTCGCTTCAAGCGCAAGCTCTGGGTTCTGGGGTGCAGCGGCGCTTTCTCGGGCGCAGCGCTAGGCGTACTCGCGTACGTCTTGTGGGGTTGGTTCACGCACGGATTTGAATTGCTCCAAGTCTGCGTGCCGCCACTGGCAGCGCTAATCTTGGTGCTAGTGATGACGGCGCAGAATTGGTTCGTGTTCTACGAGGATCGACAGGACGTTTTGCAATCGTCGCGACCTGCTTTTGTCATCCTCGCAGCTGCCTTCGCTTCGATGCTCGCTTGGTTCATGGCGGGAAGACATTCCTCTTTCTTCCTCTTGATATGGGCAAGCGCGGGAAGCTTGGCGATACTCTGGTGCCTCGACCCCGTGCAACGATCAATCGAACGCACCGGCAGCGTGGCTCTCGGCACTTTGGTAGGAATTGGCAAGGTTCTGCTTCCGTTGACCGGGATCGTCGTATTTCTCCAGAGGATCGAAGCGGCGGCACCCAAGCCGGAGCATGTCAGCAATGAGCCGGACACCGCTGGTAAGCAGTCGTTCTTAATCAATCTTATCGGTTTATTCTGGGACCTTGGTCGGCTAGTCCTCACAATCCTGATCAACGGCGAGCGCATTGCGCCCCGTCCCCCAGCATTGGACCCCCTTGAAATTCTATGGCAAAAAGAGAATGCGCAATCAATCAATGGCGAGATGCCGCGATCAAAGAGAGATTCCCTCGTGATGATTTTCGTGCTGGCGGTCCACCTGCTGTTCGGTGTGGTAATCGTCAAAGCATAGTCTTAGTGACTTCGGCGCCAGGCGCCCGGCCCTGTCCGCGCGCGGGAGGCCGCCGACAAACTATTCTCCGCGGCACTGGCGTTGCTCGATGGACGTACTGAGAACCTCTTTGGCGACTGGTCGATCGCGGATGTCGATCATCGCGATGATGCTGAAGCGTGATCGACTCGGCGACCCGGTGCCTCAAAGGACTCATCGACTACGCCACTCTGCAATGGCGTCGCCCGACGCTCCAAGAGTGGATCCACCGAATGCGGCCCCCGGCTTATCGAATACTAACGCTCGATCCGAGCCCACGCGCAATCCTGAGTCCGTTCAGATATGCCCTGGCGTCGAAACCGACATCACGGAAATTGTCTGCTTCGCGGCGGACCAGCCCGCACCGCGACCCCTGCGCTAACCTGCCTCGGTCGCCGACCGGCCGCGACTTCCGTGCGTTCGCCCGCGTGCGCCTCACCCATGCATCGGCGTTCGCGCAGACACCCGGACACCATGACATCGAGTCAGGTGCTGGAGTCCCGGCGCTTACGCCATCTCGTCGGAAATTCGTCCGGCCTCACCCTATCGCGGTTATTGGGCCCGCAAAGCGGCCAGTCAGGATCCGCCGAGTTGTGCGTATTGGGGCTAGACAAATAGTTGGGGCCGGCGCAGACGCAACGCGAGTACTAGAGTCACTAACTTGCCGTCGGCGATCTGTCCATGATCCACGTCGGCCGCGAGCTGCGCAAGCGAGCGCTCAACTACCGTGATTCCTTCATGCTCGTCATCTGCGCCGCCACCGTCACTAATACGATCCGCGGAGCTATAAGGTGCGAGGAATAGCGATTGACGTTCGGTTGAGACGCCTGGACTCGACCAAACGCGAGCTATGAGTTCCAGAGAATTGAGAGCGACGCCCAATTCCTCATAAGCTTCACGGCGCACGGCCATCTCAGCGTCCTCATTCCCGATCATGCCTGCGCAAGCCTCCTCCAACACTTCCTCCCCGGACGTGTCAAAAACAGGTGCACGGAACAGACGCACAACCAGTGCCTGGCGGCGTTCCCCGTCGTAGGGTAGAACCGCGGCGGCTTCGCCATGCCGCTCGACCTCACGCCAGACGCGCGCGCCGTCGGTTAGCCGCACTCGGAGGCGTTCGAGCGTCAGATACCCGGTGTATACGGTCTCACGTTCAAGTATTTGGGGTTTCATCGCATCCTCTCTGGTCAGCACGTAGACGCAAGAGCGCCGATTATCGCTGCGAAACAAACCGCCAAGGTTAAGATCATTAGCTTTTGTGATTCATAAGGCCGTCTTTCGAATCTTTTCTTCTCGTCTTTCCTCTCTCGACTATTCCTCACCGGTTGAAGACATAGGCTTTTTTCTCCCGTGAAGCTCGAGGTCAACCCAGACCGGCCAGTAATCGGCGGCCTGTGTTGGATGAATAATCCGTGGGGCAACAAGGATGGTCGCATTCAAGCAAGCGCTGTAATAACTGCCGTAAACGCCTGGTTCCCAACATCACTGTGGCAGATAAGCTAGCAGTGGCACCCCGCCGCGCACCCGGCCAGAACAGGCGATCCACGGCCGATCTGGAGCTCGCCAAGCTTCTCTTGCCTGCGATACATTTCGAGTGAAAGCGCCGACTTCGCCTTGGCGATCGTCGTGTTGGAAATCTCGACCTTCCGTTGTGATGAATAGCCTCGGCGAGCTGCGCATCTGGCTCGGCTTTGCGTCCAGTAGCGAAATAAACCATGGCGCAGGCCTCCAGCTGCCTATCATCGGGCGTCTCCTTTCGGAAATCTGCCGCACCGCGATTCTTCATCTACCCCTTGGCGGCATTCGTTGACAAGGTGCACAGACTGCGACTTAATACTTTCATGATCACGACCAGCACGATTCCCTATCACGGCGATGGCCTCCGCATGCTGGGATATCTCGCCATCGACGATGCGCGCCGCGGTGCGCGACCCGCCGTTCTCGTCGCGCCTGAGGCGTCGGGACTCGATGATTTCAATCGCCAACGCTGCACTCGCTTAGCGGCTCTCGGTTACGCGGCGTTCGCCCTCGATTTTCACGGCGAGGGTGAAGTTATCGCGGATCGCGGCCAGATCGGCGCGCGACTCGAAATGTTCATGGCGGATCCGATGCGAACGCGAAGTCGCGGCCGGAGCGCGCTTGCGGCGCTGCTCGCACAACCGGGCATCGACGGTGCTCGCGTGGCCGCCATCGGTTATTGCTTCGGAGGCACCGTGGCGCTCGAATTGGCGCGCAGCGGCGCTGATATAAAAGCGGCGGTCGGCTTTCACGCTGGACTAGCTACTGCGCGACCTCAGGATGCGAAAAATATTCGCGCGAGAGTCCTGATCTGCAATGGCGTGCAGGATCCTATCGTGCCGCTCGAGCAGCGGATCGCATTCGAACGAGAAATGGAGGCGGGCGGAGTGGACTGGCAGCTGCATCTCTATGGTGGCGCCGGTCATGCCTTCACGCGGCCTGGCGCGGCAGCGTTGGGGCTGTCCGGTTTTGCATACAACAAGAGCGCAGATGAGCGATCGTGGCAGGCAATGCTCAGCTTGTTTGCGGAAACACTGGGCCCGGTGTAGGGGATTAGCGCACGCCGGAGGTATGACTGGCGCACGAGCCACGTCGGGACGCACATGCCTTTTGCCAGAGCCATGCTAAGGTCGCGCCACGAAGTCCGAGCTGCCAATATCCGCATAGACTTCGCTGGCATGCTGGCCGTCTCGCATGAACACTGTAAACCCGCCGGCGTCAAGGCTTGCAATTGCATCCGGAATCTTTCGAAGTATGGTATCCGTTGACGTCGCCACGAAATAGATGAGAAGCTCATGCGGCTGGATCATCTGTTTAACCGGACAAGCTCCATTAGGCGCAATTCCTTGTGATGGAGACCCGAACGCGTGTCTGATCGCTGTTGTTCTTGCTCGATCTCTGGCGGTCCTCTTGACGGCGTCCTCGCAGCGCCTTGAAAGTATCGCACACTCGCAAAACGGTTAACATGTCGCCCGCGAGTCTCCGGCCATCGACCGGATCAGCGCCGACGCAGCTAAATCTTGCGCTCGCCGACGAACCGAGTGCGACGCCCGCTGTAATCGAACGGGCGCAATTGCAGTGCAGGAAGCTCGACGTATGCAAGCGCGCAATTGCTGTCCAAATGGGTGATCTCGAGGAACTCGAAGAAGACGCCACAGCTTAACGATCGGCCCTTTCCGCCGTGTGTGGCCGCAAAACCCCGCAGAGCCGTCAAGATCCTTTCTTTTGGTCCGCTTGCCATTTTGCGACCGCGGCCATCGTATTTTCCACGTGCTTGTCCGGATTCAAGGCCGTGTACGCGTAGATGATCTTTCCGGTCGGCGCAATCACGTAGGAAATCCGATTGGAATAAGGGACTAGGAAAATCTTGGCATCGTAAGCCTTCGATATTGTTAGGTCCGGGTCCGAGGCGACTGCGAATTTATTGCGGCATTCGCTCACCGAAAATCGATTTAGCGTATCGATGGAATCGTGTGATACACCAATGACCGTGGCACCGAGCGATTTGAACCTATCGCTGGCCTCAGCGAATTCATGGGCTTCGGCCGTGCATCCACGAGTAAACGCGGCAGGATAAAAATACAGCACGACCGGACCAGATTTGAGCGCAGCCGCCAACACAAAGGTAAACGGTTTGCCCGCAAGTGTTGCTTGGGTTGTAAAATCAGGCGCGTCAACACCAGGCTTCAGTTCCGCGTATAGCGGGGATGAAAGTACACAACAGGCGAGGCCCACAAGCATAAGGCGCTTCATGACTGATTCCCCCCTTTTTTTTCTAGGATCCCATTCGATCCAAATTCGCCTCGAGATCCGATTTCATACGCGCAGGCATTTTCCATCATTCACACTCACCCCTCCACAATCGCTTGGCATTGGATTCCTTGCCCAAGCAGGCTTGATTGCTGAGCCGTGAAACCGCCACGATCATCGCGCACTCGCCACACGCAGTAGCCGCGCATAGGCCGCCAAGTGCTCGCCAGAAGAACAGCAAAATATGACTTCTTCGAATCCCTCAGTTCGAGCCGTGAACTCCTGAACGACCCGCACCGCAATGGGGGCCGCGAGCTTAAGCGGAAATCCGAAGGCACCCGTGCTAATTGAGGGGAAAGAGACCGATCTGAGATTGTGGGCGGCAGCCAATTGCAGTGAACGCTCGTAACACGAGGCGAGCAATTCGCGCTCTCCCTGCAAGCCTCCGCTCCAGACGGGACCCACGGTGTGAATAATACGCTTTGACTTCAAACGATAGGCACCCGTCATGCGCGCATCGCCGGTTGGACACCCTCCTAGCCGTTTACATTCTTCCAATAACTCGGGGCCCGCCGCTTCGTGGATCGCCCCATCGACACCGCCGCCGCCAAGTAGCTTCGAGTTGGCCGCGTTTACAATCGCATCGACGCTAAGCGTCGTGATGTCTGCTTTTATGGCGCGAATTAGCGTTGCCATAAATCGCGCCTATAGCGGGCGTCGACCAAACCAATTGAATTGATCGAAGAAGACCAATAATCGACCGAGCGCGTATTCAGGCGACTCGACGCGCCGCCACTGGCGCGCTTCAATAGCAGTGTCGACGTAGCAAAATTCAATTTCGGACGCCGATTTAAGGCTGATACGCAGATGCGGAGACTCTTGCGGATTTGTTGACGGTGTCTGAGAAATGCAAAGATCATGCATCGACGTCCACGGGTACAATCCGCTTCCAAAATCGGAGATTGCAATTTCATGAACAAGCGCTCGCATAGGCACAAAAACTGGGTCTTGCCCAGCTAATCCATCGAAGAATGCCACAACGCTCTGCCAGGACCTAACATCTGCCGCCATTGCGATTCCTGTCTAGAGATTCCGAACCATCACCCCACGCCTTCCGGATCCGACATCAAGCAACCGACGGCGGCCCTTTAAGTTCGACGACATTACCTTCCGGATCCGTGACGTAGATGGACGGACCCTCTCCTTCGGCACCGTAGCGAGACTCCATTGGGCCGACCACTATCCCATGCGCTTCGAGTACGCTCCGAATCGCGAATTCGTCGAATGGCTGCACCCGAAAGCAAAAGTGATCAAGATTTCGCCCTTCAACTCCCGGTGCAGCGCCGCCGGCGCTTCCCAACACGCCGTCGGTTGGGACAAGGTCAACCAGGGATCGGCCTGCACGCAGTTGGACAAGACCTATCGAGTCTTGTCTGCGCTCGATCGTGCATCCCAGCAGATCGCAGTAAAAGTGAAGCATCCGTTCCAAGTCGACGACGCGCAATACCAGGTGATCAATCTCGCGAATGCGGACCATGCTTCTCTCTGAGCACGCGATAACCGCCGATCACTCGACAACCGCGACAGCGCGGATAGATACCGTTATCCATGCCACCATGTTCCACCTCCTGTCCTTGGATATCCAATTGTAGTCGCCACAGTCAATCCGTGCGATATCCTCCTTAACCAATCATTTGGGCAGCAAAGCAGCCGCGTCGTATTGCGCCATTACGCATTCCCTGGACGAGAGGTGCCAATGTGGCATTGCGGTATAAAATAAGTTCTGGCATTCGTGAGGGATTTCTCATGCTGGATCTTGTTCTTGCCATCGTTCACCACGGCTTGATCTTCGGAATATTTGGAATTCTGTTTGCCGAATTTATGGCCGTGCGGCCAGGTATGAGCAGTGCCACGGCCGTCCGCATTGCTTCGATCGACTTGTGGTACGGGGTTTTCGCAGGTGCGGTCCTAATCATCGGCTTCTGCCGAGCGATTTTTGCGAGCAAGGGATGGGGCTACTACTCACATAACGCGTTCTTTTGGGCCAAAATCACGAGCTTCGCCGGTGTCGGGCTATTGTCCGTGCCGCCTACCATCGCTTTCATCCGTTGGCGAAAGTTGGGGATTGCACCTAACGACGCTGCCATCGGGAGGGCCCGCCGTTATCTGCATGTCGAACTCGGGCTTTTCGTCCTGCTGCTTATCTTTGCCGCGGCGATGGCGCGGGGTTACGGAGAATTCTAAGTTCAATTGGATCTTTGCGACGCTAAGGGCAGATTGAAACCAAGACCGTCCATTGGCGCGAAAACCCGCGACCAACGCGGTCACCAGCTGCCCGGTCAACTCCTCCCGTTCTCAAGTGGATAGCTGTCCTCGATTGGCCGGCGATCTGCGCGAATCGAAGTCTAAGGCGTATAGAACACCGCCTGGTTAGCTACTGCTCAAAAATTAAGCAGTTCGTACAAACAATTGATTATCGATGGCGTTTTGGTTGCGGCGTCGAGTTGTGCACAGGCTTATCCCCCGCGATTGGGGATATAAGGGTGCGCGACGAGCGACGTATCAAAGATTACCAGCGACCAAATGGCGGCGGCCATCAACCTGCTCCGCAATCGCTCGCAAGGTCGCTTGGAGCTTGGTTGTTCCATTCCTGCACTCATCGATTTCCGCCTTTGTAGGCAGCCACACGTTTTTGAGCCACACGGCAGCTAACGGGTGCATCGACTCATGTTCAACGCCACGAGCGGTGCCCGAATGGGACTTGCCACCATCCATCTCGATCAAACCTAGGTTTCGACTTAGTTCGTCGCGTTTCTCGCGCAATCTTCCCGCCCGCAAATTAACCTCGTCAAGTTGCGCGATCACGTACGGATCGAGATTCCGCACAAAAGCCATTCGTTTGAGCAGCTTAAGGCGAGCTTCAAGGTCGAGCAGTGTCTCTGTTTGTTCCGCAAACAATAGATCATTCGATAATGATCGCAGGACCATTCCCACGAAATGTGTCTCGAACGCCGAAAACTCAGCGAGAAATAGGTCGATCGCGGCTTTCAATTCCAATCTTGGCGTTCTTGGCATATAGATTCTTGTGCTACGCAATCACAGACCTTGCGCATATGGTTGGATTGTACGCTCTATGCAGTCACCCGTTGCGTTCCCTACCCGACAGGCCTTGTTGCGTGAAGCCTCGTTACGTAAGCGAGCCATCATGTTTTCCCGATTCGCAGCGTGCGAAAGATCTCTCGCCCTTCAACGTCTTGCAACGGACATCTATAAGTCGTTCTGCGAGTCACGTTGCGCTGCGAGAATTCGGTGCTCTCAACTATATGATCAAGCAATCAGCGACGCATGTCAGACGATAAACTTTCTCCTATTGTTCAATTTTTCTCGTCCGTCGCGGACGCGCGACGGTCACGATAGCTCTCTGGCACATTTCTAAGCCGACAGTGACCGCTATAACAAAATCCGAGGGTTATTTTTTTGAGCGCCTCTCTTTGTCGCCGATAAGCGACTTCTGGCACCTAACGAGGATCTGCGCGACGATGGCGCCTCCATGATGTACGCGTGGTCGCAAGATCCCAGGACGTCGCGCGTTGTGCGCATGCGGTGCTGGCCGCGATGACACATCGCGTCTGCCCCTCACATCACGTCGACACTTCAGCAGGCCGGGACTGCTTGAGCCGAGCCATCGCGTCACGCATGTTGATTGCGAGGTCTTATGCAGCATTCGCGAAGATCAACAATTCTTTTGATCAAATGCCGCACGCGGCCCCTATAGGGTCCATACTCTGGGCCTCTCAGCCCCATTTGAGTTGGTCAGCAATTTCTTGCTGACGATACGTCAAGGCCTTAAGGATCGAGGACATTTAGTATGGTAACGCCACCGTTATACACAGAGGCGCGGGCCTTGCCCGCATGGTCCGCATTGGCGCGAAGGCGTCGGGAACTTCAAGCCGACGAGATTTCCACCCGGTTGACGTTGACGGAACTTCGTGAGACCAGCGACGAAGAATTTGAACTCATCGAGATGCGCTACCAGCAAGCGCTGGCGCTCATGAATCTTGAAGACCTATTCGCCGAGGGTCAGCTCGAGTGCATATGAACCGCGAAAATCCGGGGAGCTCTACGGACGAACCGCCAGACCTTCGATCAATTTGCACGCGGCGTTAATCGCCACATCGCTCGCGCGGCGTACGATCTTGTCCGCCTTGAGCGTGATAGCCTGACCGGCGGGAAAGGCGACATTGCTTTGCCCATTGAACAATCTGGCCATCACATCGCGCCATTGAGGACTTAGAGCCGTGTCATGCGAGGCCGTCACGGCCGCTAGCGCCAGCGCTGCCGGCGCCGACGAATTGGCGGCGACGGCGCTCTGCGCCAACAAAGCTAATGAAGTGATGGCTTAGGTTAATTGCAGCATGCCGATTCTCCGTTTTCATGTGTCGATCCAACCGCCGCGATGTCCGTCGGACTGCTCGTTGCGCCCAGTCCACAGAGCGCCTCTCACGCGATGCCAACGGTGACCATGTGCCCGCCTGCGCGCTCACCCCTCAGGTCGATCTGATCGTCTCCGGCGATACGCGCAGCGAAACCGGCTCTTAACGGACGGCCGCAACCTTGGCGCGACTGGCGCGCTGCGCCTGCCCACACGCGCCGCATCAGCTCCATGGTGACCAGCGGATAGGCGTACATGTACGCTTCGATGCCGGTGTCATGCGCCTCCCTTTTCTCCACCCTCGACGGCCGCCTTCTCGGCCGCGGTATCGACGGCATCTGGAATCCGGCGGTCCGATCGATACCGCGAGATCCAGGTACAAGGTCGTCCCCTGGTTCATCTCCCCTCCCCCTGACGCCAGAGGGGATGCCCCACCACGGTCCCGGCCGGATTTGGTCGATATTTTGGGCGCCGTCGCCGCGGGCGTCCGGTTCGCGTAAATCGCGAATTCGACGCTGCGGCGCATGGCCTCGAACCCTCGCGCCCGCTCCTCGAGCGCTTTCTGCTCCGCATCGTACAGGTCGGTAAATGCTTTCTCAGGCTGGTAGACAGCTCCCCGACCTGGTCCCCGCCGAAGTGGAAGCGGGTAAAACTGGCGGTACCAACGTGATTGTCGTCGGCGATATGATAGAAATGAAATGTATGACTCGTACCTGATGCGCATGCGAATCCAACGGCCTACATTGAAACGACCATCAAGAAGTCGCCCCAAGGGAGTTCTCTATGACAACTGACCGACTTGACCAAACCACTCGGCACTGGCACATCGGGCCGAAACACATTCTCTTCGGCGTGCTTGGACTGTTGACCCTCTTCGTGATCTACAACAACGAGCGGTTCATCATCGATCATTCGGACCCGCTGTGGAATTATTATTTGCCCGTGCGATGGTTACTTGCCCCTCACGGTCTAACGGGTGCTATCGCCCTTTGCTTAGGCGCATCGCAATTCTCGACGCGGTTGCGGCAACGCCATGCCGGCGTTCATCGCGCTTTAGGCCGTTGCTACGTGATTGGCGTGGCCATATCCGCGCCGCTCGGTATCTACGTCACAATCCTGCGCAATGAGTTGCCACTGAGGATTGCAGTAATAACTCAGGCGTTGCTTTGGTTTCTTACGACCGCCGTAGCGTTCTACTGCATTCGACGCCGCAACTTTCAGCAGCACCGGCAGTGGATGATCCGCAGCTACGCCATAACCCTGATCTTCTTGACCGATCGGGTGCTCGACGCCATTCCAGGACTCTCGGATCTCGATACGGATGCGAGCCCAACGATTGTATGGATATGCAATATCATCGCTTGGGTTGTCCCCACCTTCATCATCTCCTGGCAAAACCTGACTCAGGCGCCGCCCGCCGGGGCAGTTGCCGCGCGTGCGCTGTCGTAGAACTCGGCTGGAGCCATGGAATAAAGGACGCAAAATGAACGAGCCTCCTCAAGATCGATGAGGACCCGATGCCGAAATTCGCGCTCTGCAGAGCAAGCAAATCGCCGCTGCGTCATTGGACCTGTTCGAACATGAACCCTTGCCAGAGAGTTCACCCCTATGGCATATGGAAAACGTATTGATCTCACCGCATTGTGCCGATGAGACCGACAACCCCGACTGGCTAGAGTTGAGCATGCAAGTATTTGTGGAGAATTTTTATCGCTTTCAGAACGGAGATCCCCTAGAGAATGTGGTCGATAAGAGGGCGGGGTACTAATCCGTCTCATTGACTCAACCAACCGCCACTCGCTCAACCCTTATTGGCGATAGCCAGCCCGCGACGCTTCACCTGCCCTGCTCTTGCTGCCATTTAGCCCGCCCCGCGACGGGTGTCCGCGCAACCGGTTCATTACCACCCCGGAGGGCGATCCGGGTCTCAACTACCTCTGCGCCGGCTACAAACTATTTTTCAACCCTATCGATCCCGCGATGCGGACGATGGCAGGCCTGCTTCGCCGGGGCCGATTTGCCGACGAGATCTGCAGTTGCGCACAAAGGTGCCGAGCCCCAACGGCTGATGCCGTCTGATTATCCCTAAAACGACATTTTGAGCAGGCTGGCGACGACGCGCTCCGCCGGCGTCCCGACAATCCAAACGATCGCGAGGGGAGCTGCGGCCTCGGCCGCGACCTGGAGCACCAACTTTATGTCGACCGGGATCGTTTTGAGATCGCGAACCACATTGGCCTGGATGTACTTTTGGCGTCGAGAGTGCCGGATTGCTGATTTCTACGGCCTATCATGTTGATTTTCTTGGCGTGCGGTTTTCAACCAAGTTCGCCTTCGAAAATTCCTGCAAAATCAACGGACGCCGGTGCCACAACGCGATGATCGGATTTTCCAGTTCGGCACGCGTGTGGCTTGCCTGCGGCATCTCGGACTTGCGCAGGGGCTTCGAGGGCTTCGCCGGTCTCCCTGCAGACTCGGCTAACCGAGGAGGATGCATTCTCAGGTCAGATTTAGTATTTTGCGGCGACCATACCCAACCCGACTCAAGGGCCCGATAATCCGACCAATGGAGACATTCCCGGCGTCGATGTTCGCGAGCCTCCAATTCCGAGCGATCGATGAGAAAGAGGAGTGCTCGGGAAATGATGATTTGAGTGACACCGATGAGCGCGGCGGCAATATCAAGAAGCGCGGACAGCCCGCTAGAAAATAGTAAGAAGTATCGGGTGCGCAGGCATTCGAAATGGTTCGAGCTGCCTGAAGATGTACAGCGATAGATGGGACATGCTGTGTCAAACAAGCGGAGAATTGCAAGCAAAGCAGGGAGCGGGCACGCCTTGCTTTTCGCGCGCAACTTTTTCCGTCATCCCCGAATGCTTGGATCAATTGTTCCGAGTTCGCGTTTCTTGATCAAGCATCTTCTGGAGCCGATCGATTGGGCGCAGGCGCGCGTGATTGTGGAATATGGCCCCGGCGTCGGTGTCGTCACTGCAGAGATTCTGCGGCGCATGCGCCCGGACGCTAGCCTTATTGCCATTGAAACTAACACTGATTTCGTGCGCTTCCTGCGCACTTCGGCCAGGGATAAGCGACTTCACGTGATCGAAGCCTCTGCAGAGTTGGTTGTTGAGATCTTACGGCAGTATGGCTATGAGAAGGCGAGTTACATAATCTCCGGCATTCCCTTTAGCACCGTATCCGCATCGATGCGCGAGAGTATATTGCACAAGACTTCTAGCGTCCTGGAGCCACGCGGCTCCTTTCTCGTCTATCAGTTCTCAACCCGCGTTCTGCAAGATCTGCAGCGGAACTTCCGCTATGTCCGCCAGCAGTTCGAACCCCTCAACATTTTGCCCGCACATCTGTTTTTTTGCCGAGACGGTCCGCCCTCTCCACCCCTGCAGAAATACGATTGTCGTGAACAGGGCTCGGGCAGACGAATTGGATCGGCGCATCTTCCCAAAGCTAATTTCGCATCCACAAAGGCGTGGAAGCAAATCATAGGTATCCCTGCAAGGATCTGCCGCTGCAAGGTATGGGCGCGCTCATTGTGGTTGAGTGCGCGCAATGTCTCGCGGCGAAAATCATCAAGCGCGTAAGCGTATCGCACAACTGAAGCGTCCGCCGGAATAGGCCATACGCGTGTCCGGCCTTTCCTCGCCAAGCGGCGCGGATTTTCATGAACTCGAGGATTGGATAGCCGCCGAAGCGGCTGTGGACTCACGACGGCAGGAGATGCAGGCCGCTTTAGCGGAGGAGAAAGCAATTCGTCGCGCGGGACAACCAGACCGCTGATCGAGCGGCACTGGAAAACTGTCGCACTCAGGCGGACGCCGTGGTGCGGGTCGGCGACTTCGTCATCAAGAGGAGGATTTGCGCTGGATTAGCGGGTCTGGGTCGATACGAAGCTAGAAAGTGGCCGCGGTTACGTTGATTTCGTGAACGCCGTCGGCGCGCTTCGATAAACCGGCAGCTGAGAATCTACGATCTCGCTGTTAAGCCGGGGTCGACATGATAGGG
>Ga0187819_10001219_pt1 | contig 13316 bp, 10 predicted proteins | sample NC_wetland_sal_i_15_FD_132411 | JGI IMG/M metagenome (GOLD analysis project Ga0187819, IMG submission 132411) | Wetland sediment microbial communities from Neuse River Estuary, North Carolina, USA - SO4_4 | ecosystem: Environmental > Aquatic > Freshwater > Wetlands > Sediment | place: USA... | reverse complement strand
GCCTAGGCCGAGAAAAGTCGCTATCATCCTTTTTCAATTGGGCGGACCCGACTCCCAATCCGCCGTCGAACCCTTCCTCTACAATCTGTTCTGCGATCCCGATATCATCAATTTCCCCGGAGCGTTCCTTGCCCGCAAGGCCCTTGCAAAGCTGATCTCCACCCGCCGCTCGAAAGTCGTCGCGCAGCACTATGCCGAAATCGGTGGCGGCTCTCCCATCCGTCGCCTCACTGAGCAGCAGGCCCGCGCGCTCGAAGCCGCTCTGCGCCCTCAGCTTGATGCCCGCGCGATCGTGGCCATGCGCTACTGGCATCCGGATACCCGCGAAGCCATCTCCGCGCTCGAAAGCGCTCCCTTCGATGAGCTCGTCCTGCTTCCTCTATACCCGCACCATTCTTTTGCCACCACAGGCAGCAGCCTGAAGGAATGGAATCGCCAATACAGCGCTAAAGTTCCCGTCCACGTCATTGATCATTTTTTCGATCATCCCGATTACATTGCGGGCATCGTGGACCGCATCAATAGTGTCCTCGTGCAGCTCCCTCGCCCCGACGAAGTCCAGCTCGTCTTCAGCGCCCACGGCCTGCCCTTGGCGCTTGTCGAGAAGGGCGATCCCTATCCGCGCCAGATAGAACAAATGGTCCAGCTCGTCCGCGAACTCGGCTCCTGGCCCAATCCCCACGTGCTCTGCTTCCAGAGCCGCGTTGGCCCCCAGAAATGGCTCCTGCCCTCGCTCACAGGGACTATCTCCGCCATGGCCCAGGACGGCATCAAGCGCGTGCTCGTGATCCCCATGTCTTTCCTGACCGAGCACATTGAGACGCTGCACGAAATCAATATCGAGGCGCGCGAACAGGCGGAATCGCTCGGAATCAACGATTTCCACATGATGCCCGCGCTTAATGATTCGCCGCTCCTAATTCGCGCTCTCGCCGACCTCGTCCTCCGTTCCGTCGGTGTCCGGTCCGGCGTCGCCTCCCTCGCATCGTAAGGCCGCGTCTCACCGGGAGTTGCTAGCCGCGGGAAAGCGCAGCAATCCGTCTCGCCGCATTCACGCGAAGCTTCACTTTCTCTTGACACCCGCTTTTCCTCGTCATATAAAACATGGTTCGCAATTGGAACTGATACTTGCACGGTTTTTCCTAAACGTAGTCGCAGGATAGCGAAGCACTCAACCCGGTCTATGGCAGATATTGCTGAAGGCAAAGTCGTAGATTCACCCTCTGCGCCCGCCGCGACGCAGGGGGCGGATGCATCCAGCGCGGCGGACGCTGCTTCGGCGTCGAAAGAGATCAACTCCAGCCGCCGCCGCCTCGTTTGGGCCTGCATTTGGGGCTATCTCGGCGTCAATCTCCTTATGTTCCTCCGGTTTTTCTTTCCTCGCGCTCTTTACGAACCCAATACCATTTTCACCATCGGCTATCCTTCCGATTTCAATCTCGGCATCGACCAGCGTTTCCTGATGACCAATCGCTCCTGGGTGGTTCGTGAGCCGGACCGCATCTTCGTCATTTATGCCAAATGCACGCACCTGGGCTGCACGCCCGAGTGGAAATCCGCAGAGAATAAATTCAAGTGTCCCTGCCACGGCAGCGGCTACGATAGCGAGGGCGTGAATTTCGAGGGGCCGGCGCCACGCCCCATGGACCGCGCGTTCATTCAGCTCGATCCCACAGGCAAGATCGTCGTGGATACGAGCCGCTTATTCGTCGACGATCCTCGCGCGGGCGTGAACCATTTCAATGATCCGGGCGCTTTCCTGAATGTTTAGCCAGCGTCATGTGCTTCACTGGGGGCTTTGCTGATGCCGGAAGAAAACGGCAACAATAAAACGGCGACAAGCGTCCTCGACAAGGCGAAGGAAACCGCTGCCGCTCTCCGCAAAACGCTCGAGGAAAAAGGCAAGCAGCAGCTCGAAGAGCTGAAGGAACCCGAAAAATCTCAGCTCTATCGCTCCATGTTCCGCGTCAAGCACGACGAGGAGCCGCGCAATCGCGCCCTCAGCGTGCTCTCAAACGTTTTCTTTCACCTGCATCCCGCCAAAGTCAATCGCGACGCCACCAAGTACAATTTCACCTGGGGCATGGGCGGCATCACCTTTTACCTCTTCATCGTCCTCACCTTCACCGGCGTCCTGCTCATGTTCTATTACCACCCCACAAAAGTGCAGGCCTTCCGCGACATTCTCTATCTCGAAAACGATGTCCCCTTCGGCAAGCTCCTGCGCAATATGCACCGCTGGGCCGCGCACTTGATGATTATCGCCGTGTGGCTGCACATGTTCCGCGTTTTCATGACCGGTTCCTACAAGCGCCCGCGAGAATTCAATTGGTGCGTCGGCGTGCTGCTGATGGTCCTGACCATGCTGCTTTCCTTCACCGGCTACCTGCTCCCGGATGACCAGCTCGGCTTTTGGGCCGTCACCGTCGGCACGAACATGGGCCGCGCCACTCCGCTGCTCGGCAGCGAAGGCCCCTTTGGCGCGATCATGGGCATGACGCCCTACAACGACGTCCGTTTCGCGCTCTTAGGCGGTTCCATCGTCGATGCGAACGCTTTGCTTCGCGCCTACATCTGGCACTGCATCGCCATCCCGCTGATTGCTGCCGTATTCATGGGTGTCCACTTCTGGCGCGTCCGAAAGGATGGCGGCATTTCGGGCCCCGCGCCAGTGATGCTTGAATCCGAAATCAAAGAGGAGCGCAGCCCGCGGCCGGTCGTCCTGCGTCCCTCTGGCATGAGTTAAGGATCGCGTACCACCGGCACCCTGCCGGCTCTTTGCCTTTGGTTTTAGGTTTGAGTCTTATGGTCTTGAGTTTGGAAGTCTCAGGGGTTCGCTGAATGTTTGGTGATTGGCACCAGCTCTGGGAAATCGCGTCCGCGCCCGACAATGTTCCCATCGTCGCGCTCCTTTTCGTCATGCCGTTTTTCCTGTGGTATGCCCTGAAGCAGGCGATCGAGAACGACCGCCTCATCGCCATTCTCGAATCCGATCCGCAGCTCGCCAAAACGAAATATCGCAAGACGCAGCCCTGGGACCCCAAATGGGACCGCGAAGTCCACACCTGGCCCTACCTGATGCGTATGGAATTTCTCGTCGCCATCATCATCACCGTCATCCTGATGGTCTGGTCGCTCACTCTCAACGCGCCCCTCGAAGAGCCGGCCAATCCAAATGTCACCATGAACCCGGCCAAAGCTCCCTGGTACTTCCTCGGCCTCCAGGAAATGCTCGTTTATTTCGATCCCTGGATTGCCGGCGTCGTCATGCCCACACTGATCATCATCGGCCTGATGGCGATTCCTTACATTGACGCCAATCCGCTCGGCAACGGCTATTACACCTACAAGCAGCGCCGTTTTTCGATCTGGACTTTCCTTCTTGGTTTCGTCGGTCTGTGGATAGTAATGATTATCATCGGTACGTTTATTCGCGGTCCTGGCTGGATGTGGTTCTGGCCTTCACAAACCTGGGACGCGGAACGCGTGGACTACGCTGTCAACCGCAATCTCGATCAGGTTTTCGGCATAGACGGCTCGTGGCTCGCCCCCATCTTTCACACATCGAAGGATCAGGCAGCCATTTGGGCGCGCGTGGTTTTCGGGATTTTCCCGCTCGCCGCGTTTTTCATTGTTGCGGCGTTTCTGGTTCACTGGATCTGCATGCGGACGGAGTTCAGCCGGAAGATTTACAAGCGCATGAGCCTGTTGCAGCTCATCACCATGTACACGTTTCTGATTTTGATGCTTTCCTTGCCCGTGAAAATGCTCTTGCGGCTCGTATTCACAATCAAATATGTCTGGGTGACCCCTTGGTTCAGCGTCTAGCATCCTTTCACGTCCTCGAGGAGGTCTTGGGTGCCTGAGACTCCGCCCCAAACTCCGCAGCCCGATCCGATCACCAGCCGTTCCTTCGCCCTTCCGCTGCTGATCGCTGCGGTCCTCCTTATGCTGACGGTCGCCTGGTCCTTCTATGATGAAGTGTACGGCCTGCGTCCGTGGCGTTCCTATCAGAGCCGCTTCGCCAAGGCCTACTCCACTTATCTCGGCAAAGCCATCGCCCAGCAGAAAAAGGCCGAAGACGCGGTGTACTCTTCGTCCGATTACAAAGCCCTCGCCGCCAAAGCGGATGCGCTCGATAAGGCCGCCAAGGCCCAAGACGACGAAATCGCCAAGCAGATCGCCCTTGTTGACGACCAACGCAACGCCTTGGGCGACGCCTTCAAGGACGCTCGCGGCAAAATAGGCCACCTCGTTTACCTCTACGAAATCGTCCCGGAATCCGATAAGAAAGCCAAGGCGGAGCGCAAAAAAGACGTCGAAGAAGCCCGCACGAAATTGATTTGGAAGGTCGACTGGCCGATCGAGGGCGGCAAAATCCAACAGGACAAGCCCTTCACCGGCGATCAGCTCAACGACACCTTCACCGAAATCATGGCTGCCCGCGCCGCCCTCGTCGCCAAACGCGGCGAGATCGACAAACCCGCCAAGGAAGCCCACGCGGCCCTGGCCCAATATGCGTCGGAGCATTTGCCCGGCCTCAGTTCCACCGCACTAAAGGGCTTGCAGGAGAGCATGCGCGGCTTCGATGAAAGAATTATCCAGATCAATGTGAACCCGTCAGGCGCCACCATCAATAATCTCGGCGGCGCGGGTCTCGTCGATCGCTGCCAATCCTGTCACGTGGGAACAGATCCCAAATACGTGCCGCCACAACTGACCATCACGAAAGCCGACCTCGGCATGGCAAAAAGCAGCGACGCGCCTTTCACCAGCCATCCCGATCAGGATCTCATCACTTGGCATTCTCTTGAAAAATTCGGCTGCTCGCCTTGCCACGGCGGCAACGGCCGCGCCATTGATTCCATCCGGCGTGGGCATGGCCGCTACGAGCACTGGCTCTGGCCTCTCTATTACCGCGAGAATTTCGATTCCGGCTGCCAGCAGTGCCACGCGGCCGACATGGTTACGGAACACGCCACGGCGCTCAATCTTGGGAAGCAGCTTTACCGCCAGAAGGGTTGCATCGGCTGCCACCGCTTCCAGGGCTTCGACAATCAGGATGAGCAGCTCGTCAACGCGCGCCAGCAAATCCTAACGCTCGCGAAAACAAAAACGGACGACGAACTCGAAATCCCGCGCCTGCAAAAACTCGGGGACCAGGCCCCGGACAACGCGTCCGCCCAAAAATATTACGCCCAGGCCACCAATCTCATTGTCGAAGTGAGCCGCCTCGATGCCCAGGCCGAATCCCTCGAGGAGCGCACCCACGACCTTCAGCAGGAAGTGAAGAAAGTCGGCCCGGACCTAAAAGAAATCCGCATGAAGCTCCGCAAGGAGTGGATCCCATACTGGTTGGGTCACACACGCGATTTCCGCCCTGGCACCAAGATGCCGCAGTTCCGCTTTCAGCCCGGCGACGTCGAAGCCATCTCCGCGTTCCTCTGGCAGAACGCCCTTACTGGCCCGCCGCTCGAACATCAGCAGCCGGGGAACGCCGCCCACGGCAAGGAACTTTTTGAATCGCGAGGCTGCCTCGCGTGCCACTCCATGGGCGAGGGTGGTGACAGGGTCGGCGGCAACTTTGCCGCGAATCTCAGCCGCGTCGGCGAAAAGGAAAACTACGATTACGTCGTCCGCTGGGTCCACAACCCCCGCGTGCGCACTCGCCCCTATTGCCCGTACGAGAAGCGCGATCTTGGGCCCGAAGATTACGCCAAGCACGATCTGCCCTACGTCTTCGATCTGGACCACTCGCGCTGTCCCAATGACAATCATGAACTGGTCGTCATGCAGCCCACGGCCATGCCCAACCTGCGCCTCTCGATCGAAGACGCTCGCGATATCGCCACTTATCTCAGCAGTTTGAAGCATGCGGACGCTTCCTATGCCGCCGCGCCCTTCATGGACGACCCGAAGCTCGCCGCAGAGGGCAAGGAGCTTGTTCGCCACTACGGTTGCGCTGGCTGCCATGAAATTGGAGGCCTCGAAGACGAAGGCCGCATCGGCACCGAGCTCACGAACGAAGGCTCGAAGCCCATCGAGCGCCTCGATTTTGCGCTCTGGACCGAAGACGCCAAGCGCGGCATTCTTCCCGATGGCAAGCCCTCCCCCCGCGGCCCCTGGTTCGATCCCAAGGGTTTCTTCGAGGAGAAGCTCCAGAATCCCGGCATCTACGACGAAGGCAAGTATCACGCGAACCCGCTGGACGCCCTGCGCATGCCCAAGCCGAATCTCCAATCGAATGACGAACTGGAAGCCTTGGTCACCATGCTTCTCGGCTCTACCGACCCCACTCTTCCGCCCGAATATATGTATAAGCCCGCCGACCGCCGCCGCTATATTCAGGACGGCTGGTGGATCGTCACGAAATACAATTGCATCGGCTGCCACCAGATTGACGTTGACCAAAAATCCGTCCTGCAAACTCTCCCGTTCTATCAGGGAGAGAGCCATGCGAATTTGCCGCCCGTGCTCACCACCGAAGGTGCGCGCGTCAATCCCGAATGGTTGCGCCAGTTCCTGGCCAACCCCGCGCTCAGCACCACGGACACGAACCGCAACGGCGTCCGCCAATATCTGCAAGTGCGCATGCCCACCTTCTATCTCTCAAATGACGAGATCCGCAAACTCGTCCTCTTCTTCCAGGCGCTTTCGTCGCAGCCGGATCCCTTCATTCCACCCAAGGTCGAGCCCCTCACCGATGCCGAGCGTGCCATGGCCCGCAGCCTCTTCACCAGCCCCGCCGCTCCGTGCTTGAAGTGTCATATGACCGGCAACGCCGAGCACGATAAGATCGCCTCGGCACCGAATTTCCTGCTCGCCCGCGAACGTTTGCAGCCCGCTTGGACCGAGCGCTGGATCACCGACCCGGCGAAGATCATTCCCGGTACCGCCATGCCTTCCGGCCTCTTCCGCAAGGAAGGAGACCGCTGGGTTTTCGCGGGCCCGGTTCCTGGAGCGATGCAGCAGTATCACGGCGACCACGCCGATCTGCTTGTGCGCTATATGTTCTCGCTCACGCCGCAGGAGCAAGGCGCACTTCTTGGGCGCACTCCCTCCGGCGGCGCCAAGTCTTCCGGCGGAGGGAAGTGACCATAGGACGCTGTTCGCCTTTCCCAGCGAACTCCGCGAAGGCTCGGCTGCTCGGTGCATGGGTGTTGGGGCAAGAATCATTCGCTTGATGTCCGGCATTCCGGCGCGGCGGTCCAAAGGCGTTTTGCGGGAATAATTTCGGTCCAAATTTCAACGAGTCTTGTTAAACTGTGCCGTTCGAAATAGGAGGAAATAGCTCGATATGAATACCAAGTCCTTTCATCTCACTCTCTCAGTCGTACTCGCACTCGCCATCATCGGTTGCGGCGGCAGCAAGAAAGAAGAATCATCCGCTCCGTCGCCTGCCGCGTCCGCCCCCGCGGCCGGCAAGACTGTGGACGCAGCCACCGCCGGCTCCATCACTGGCACCATCACCCTCGATGGCAAACCGCCGGTACTCAAACCCATCAATATGAGCGCCGAGCCCTATTGCCAGAAGGCGCATTCCTCGCCCGTCATACCTCCCGAGGTTGTCACCGGCGACAAAGGTGCCCTCGCCAACGTCGTAATCTTCGTCAAGAACGACCTCGGCGACTACGTCTTTGCCACGCCAACTGATTCCGTCCTCCTCAACCAGCAGGGCTGCATGTACGACCCTCACATCATCGCTTTGATGGCCGGCCAGACGCTGGAAGTGAAGAACTCCGACCAGACCACTCACAATATTCACCCCATGCCGAAAGATAATCGCGACTGGAACAAATCCCAGGCTCCCGGCGCTGCTCCGATTGACGACAGCTTCGCCCGCGCCGAGCTGGCCATCCCGGTGAAGTGCAACGTCCACCCGTGGATGAAAAGCTACATTTTCGTTTTCAAGCATCCCTATTTCGCCGTTACGACTAAGGACGGAAAATTCGAGCTCAAAAATCTTCCGCCCGGCACCTACACCATCGAAGCCTGGCAGGAGAAATACGGCCCCATGGACCAGACCGTCACGATTGGCCCCAAGGAATCCAAGACCGTCAACTTTGCTTTTAAGTCCGCCGCATCCGGCGACTAGCCAGTTTTGGTGCTCGATGTAGCTCCGCAGGGGCGAATCACAGACCCGCTCCTGCGGCAACCAATGCTGTGATGGAGTTTCGATCGGGACCTCCGCTCGCTATGGCTGAATCGCAAATCACGCGCGCCGTGCACCGTTTCGCGGTCGTCACAGCCTCCGCCACGGTGCTTCTGCTCGTGGCTGGTGCGCTCGTTACCAATAACGACGCCGCGGACTCCGTCCCCGATTGGCCGCTGGCCTACGGCAGAATCATTCCTCCGCTTATCGGGGGCATCCGCTACGAATACGCCCACCGGGTAATCGCGGCGCTTGTCGCAGCCCTCACCGCGATTCTGGCCATCTGGCTTTCCCGCGTCACGCTGAAGGGCCCCGCGCGCCTTTGGGGCTGGATAGCCCTCGCGCTCGTGTTCGCACAAGCGGGCCTGGGCGGCATGCGTGTGCTTTTAGGTCATCCTGCGCTGGTGGCCACGGCGCACGCCACGCTCGCTCAAATTTTTTTCATCACCCTCGTGAGCCTCACGCTTCTCACGAGCGCTTGGTGGCAGGGCGATCTGCCCCAGCTTGGTGACTTGGGTTCGCCGCGCCTCCGCTCCCTCTCGGCGTGGACCACCTTAGCCGTCTTGATCCAGCTGGTCCTCGGCGCGGGATTCCGCCACGGCGCATTCGGCATCCTCCCGCATCTCGCCGGCGCCGTGGTCGTGCTTTTCCTCGCTGTGTGGACCTCGCGGACGGTTCGCATCCGCTTCGGCCAGGTCCCGGACCTTCGCCGCTGGGCCATCCTGCTGCAAGCATTTCTCGGCACCCAAATCTTGCTCGGCTTCGCGGCCTATTGGGCCGTGGCCCAATCGCTTCAGGCTGTCCAACCGGTGCAGCTCTACGTGCTCATTGAAGTCGCGCACGTCATTATGGGCGCGCTCACGCTGGCCGCGAGCGTCCTGCTTACGCTCGCCTCCTTCCGCCTGATTCGCCCCCGGGCGCAAGTTGCAGTAAGCTCTTCCGCGGAGAAGGCCAGGGCCTAGACCATGAACACGTTGCGCACCGCCGAAATCGCTACCCTCGAAAAGCCCTGGGCGTATGTCGTTCTCACGAAGCCCGACGTCACCTTCCTCGTCGTCATCACCACCGTTGCCGGCTTCTATCTCGGCTCGCGCGGTCCGCTGGATTGGACCCTGCTCACGCACACTCTCCTTGGCACCGTCCTTGTCGGCGCGGGCACGGCTGCTCTCAATCAGTATCTCGAACGCGATATGGATGCGATGATGCGCCGCACCTCGTTGCGCCCGCTCCCCGCCGGCGTTTTGCAGCCGCGCGATGTCCTTGTTTTTGGCGTTTCGACGATCGTTGCAGGCACCGTCTGGCTGGCGCTCGCCACAAATGCCCTCGCCGCGCTGTGCGCTATTTCGACGACCGCTCTCTATCTCGGCCTGTACACGCCGCTCAAGACCCGCACAACCCTGGCCACCGCTGTGGGCGCGTTTCCCGGCGCGCTGCCTCCGCTAATCGGATGGGCCGCGGCGCACGGCTCGATTTCAATCGGCGCGTGGATTCTTTTCGGCATTCTCTTTTTCTGGCAGTTCCCGCACTTCCTGGCCATCGCCTGGATTTACCGCGAGGATTACGCCCGCGCCGGCATTCGCATGCTTCCCGTGGTTGACCGCTCGGGCGACGCCACCTTCCGCCTGATTGTTGCCATGGCCGCCGTGCTGGTCCCCGTCAGCCTGTTGCCTTCGGTTGTCGGCATGTCCGGCATACATTATTTCTTCGGCGCGCTCGTGCTTGGAATGATCCTCCTTCAAGTTTCTCTATGGTCCGGCCTTTCGCGCACCAATAAACGCGCCAAATGGCTCATGCACACTACCGTCGTGTACATCCCGCTCCTGCTCGGCGTCATGATTTTGGACAGGGTTTCTCGATGACCGCCGCGCAGCCAGAAGGGAATTGCGAGTGACGCCCCGTTCCAACTTTCTCGAACTCATCGTCGCCTGCGCCTTCTTCATCCTGCTTTGCGCAGTGGGCATTCTCTGGTCCATCACGAGCGGCCTGCTCTCGAGCGGCATTGACGGCATCATGCTCGTCTTTGTCTGCCTGCTGATGGGAGGCATCTTCAGCCTCATGATTTTCATGTTTCTGGTGCAGGCGCGCATCCTCCCCTCCCTCGGCCATTCGAAATCAAAAGCCGCCGCCCCCGCGCAGAAAGCAACCGCGCAGGCTTCGCAACCCGCGCCGCAGGGAAAATAACCTCCACTCCCACCCCGCGCCATGGCCCTCCTCCCACTTTCCGCTCTCCCTGCCGTAAACGCCGCGCTCAACGCTGCCTGCACCGTCTTCCTTGTCTGTGGCTACTCCTTCATTCGCGCCCGCAAAATCCTCCTGCACAAAATCTCGATGCTGTGCGCCTTCGTTTGCTCCGTCGTTTTCCTCGCCTGCTACCTCTATTTCCATTTTCATGCCGGCATCATCCGCTTCGGCGGCCAGGGCTGGATTCGCCCGGTCTACTTAACGCTCCTGATCACGCATACGACGCTTGCCGTGGTGAATCTCCCTCTCATCCTCATCACGCTCGGCTACGCGCTCAGCGACAAATTCGCCAAGCACCGCCGCATCGCCGTCTGGACGTTCCCCTCCTGGCTCTACGTCTCTGTCACCGGCGTCATCGTCTATTGGCTCCTTTACATCGCCTATACTCCCATCGGCGCCCCGGCCTAGCGAAGAGCCCGCGCTTTCACGAGCTTGCTCTGCTCCGAATCGCCCGCGCCGTCGCCAGAGCCTGCCGCGCCACCTGCGGTGAAAATCCATCCACTCCACGCGCATAGCGGTCCACGTCGGGCAAATCTTCCGCGCGCCCCACAAGATAAAGCGCCCGCAGCCCCTCCCAAACCATGCTCTCGCTTGGCTCGAGCGAAAGCAGCGGCTGCCCGGCTGTGATCGTCGAGCCATTCGGGGCAAGCCATCGCCCCAGCGTCCCGGGAACCGTCGCGCGAACCTCCTTCCGCTCCTCGCCGGACTCCACGTGAGCGACGAGCGTCCCCGGATTCACCACGTCGCCCGGTTTGAGCCTCGTTTCAAGCTTTCCTGCGAGAGGCGACAGCACCTCGTACGGCCGCAGCATGTCGAGAATCTGTGCGTGCCCCGCATCGTCGCCGAATCGAACCAACGAAAGCGCCGCATTCCTCCGCACCATCGGATTCGCATCCGCAAGCAATTTCAAAAGCGCCGCGTGAAATTCCGGAGCGGTATTGTCCTGGCCCATCACCCAGGCATCCGTCACGCGAATCTCGTCCAAAGTATCGCTCGCAAGCGCCGCGACGTTCGGATACCAGCGCCGCACGGCCGCGTCATGCGCCTCGATGCGCGTTTCAATCTGCGTCAGCGCGTGCTGAATCTCGCGCGGATGCGACCGGTCCGTCAGCGCCTTCCCTATCTGCGCATCCGTCATCGGCCTCCCGAACCAGGTGGCGTTCCAAAATAGGTACGGCATCAGCACAAACAAGAAGGTGACAATCAAGACGCCGTACGTCCACCGCCCGCCCAACGATTTCCGCGTCGCCGGCTGCGGCGGTTGTACCGCGCTTTGCACTGCTCCCCGTGCTTCCGATTCTGTATTCATCGCAATGAAAGCTTACAGTGCCGTTGCATGAGTAACAAGAACCGGCCCGATGTTTTCCATATCCCGCCGGCTCTTTATGCGTGCTCTCCTCCTTTGTCCGTGTGGCGGGGCGCTCCTTGGGCCTCGGCCTACCCGTCGAGGCGGCTTTTGTGCCGGCCGATCCTATGTCGCGGGCTGCGCACCGGTACCTCCAGAAACGCCCAAATGAGAGTCGATTTCAAATTGGCACTCGATTGATTGTGAAGGGCTTAGGTTCCATTCTTGATCGACACGAGAGTCGATTTAGGTGCCTATGATTTGTGGCCCTGCATGCCTGGCGGCCAAGCCAGTGGCCCTGCCTCAATGTGGCCAGCAGGCGAAAGGCGGGAGGCGGGGGCAAGGCGGATTGCTGGCAGCCGGCACGTCTTCCGCATCCCGGAGGGAGGGGCAGGCGCAGCGCGTGATAGTTGTAGTCAGCCAGAATGAAATCCTCCAGAGTTAACATCGCATGCACAAATTGTGAGCGCAAGGGAGCGAGCCTGTGGTGTTTTTCCGCGATGGTGGATTTTCACAGAACAAGTGAGAAGACCGGCGGTTCGTAAGGGCACGATGGACTCGGGATGCGGCAGATAATGGAGCCCAGCACCAGCGGCTTCGTTCGACCGGCATCCGCCCACGGATTTTTCCCGCCCGTGTTATAGAATCATCCGCTGAATATGCCTGTCTCGCCCGGAACGCGCCTTGGTCCCTACGAAATCCTTGCGCCGCTCGGCGCAGGCGGCATGGGCGAAGTCTATAAAGCAAAAGACACGCGCCTGGGCCGCACCGTGGCCATTAAACTCCTTCACAGCGCCCACAGCGGCCGCTTCGAGAGGGAAGCGCGCGCCATCGCGGCTCTCAACCACCCGCACATTTGCACCCTCCACGATATCGGCCCCGATTACCTCGTCATGGAGTATGTGGAAGGCTCTCCGCTCCGTGGCCCCATGCCTCCGCAAGAGGCAATTCATGCCGCGCTCGAAATCGCCGCCGCACTCGAAGCCGCGCACGCCAAAGGCATCATTCACCGCGACCTGAAACCCGCCAACATCCTGCTCACGCCGATGGGCGTCAAAGTTCTGGATTTCGGCCTTGCCAAACTCCAGGAAACTCCCGAAGCAGAGGAAACCGCAGCCCACCACACGCAGGCGGGCTCGATTCTGGGGACTGCCGCCTACATGTCTCCGGAACAAGCGGAAGGCAAGCCGGTTGACGCGCGCTCCGACATTTTTTCTTTTGGCGTGGTCTTTTATGAAATGCTCAGCGGACGTCGCCCCTTCACAGGCGACACCCCCATCTCCGTGATTGCAGCAATCCTGCACAAGGATCCGCAGCCGCTCGACGCAGCCCCAGACCTCGTCCGCATCGTCGCCCGCTGCCTGCAAAAGTCCCCGGCCGCACGCTTCCAGACGATGGCGGAAGTCAAAGCAGCGCTCGAAGGCGGAAAAATCACTCCCGTCGCGAAGTCCGGCCCTTCCATCGCTGTCCTCCCATTCGCCAACATGAGCGGCGACGCGGAGAATGAATACTTCAGCGATGGGCTGGCCGAAGAAATCCTCAACGCCCTCACCAAACTCCCCGGCCTCAAGGTCGCCG
>Ga0187819_10001218_pt1 | contig 13318 bp, 9 predicted proteins | sample NC_wetland_sal_i_15_FD_132411 | JGI IMG/M metagenome (GOLD analysis project Ga0187819, IMG submission 132411) | Wetland sediment microbial communities from Neuse River Estuary, North Carolina, USA - SO4_4 | ecosystem: Environmental > Aquatic > Freshwater > Wetlands > Sediment | place: USA: North... | reverse complement strand
TCACGCCCGATCAGGTGTTGGAAGAAGTGCTGCGCGCCGTCGAAGTTCCCAAGTGAGGATTCGAGTTGCCCGATCTTCATACCAGCGATCAGCCCGCAAGCGATCAAGGCGCAAACGATCTGCAGACGCACGATCGGCCGATAACCGATCAGCCCACACTTGTTCCGCCCGAGATCGAGGCGCAGACGCAATCTTTCAAGCGCCTCGGCGTCGCCTTCGGCGATCGTTTCTTTATGCTGCTGTTCGTCGGCCTGGTGTGGCTGGGCCCGGCCTTCATTGACCTGCGGTTCGTCTACGCCATGCTCGCCTGGGACGTCTTTGTTGTGCTGATGTGGCTCGCCGATCTCGCCCAAATGCCCAAGCCGCAACAACTCAAAATCAAGCGAACGTGGAGATCGCCGGCAGCATTGTCGATTTTGTCGGATGTCGACCTGACTCTTGAGAATTCGTCGACCCGCAGCGTCCACGCCAAACTCGTCGACACGGTCCCGCTGCAGTTGCGGAGCGAGCCGGCCACTCTCACCATTCGCGCCGGTGCAAGAGAGGAGGGAATCGCGAGCTACCGCATCCGTCCCGTGCAGCGCGGAGACGCCAAGGTCGGAGACTGCTACGTGCGCTATCAGAGCGTGCTACGCATCGCCGAAAGATGGGCGCTTGCTTCGCTCGCGCAGACAGTGCGGATCTATCCCAATCTGGAAGAAGCGAAGCGCCACTCGATGTACCTGCTGCGCAGCCGCCAGATCGCGCTCGAGAAGCGGCACACGCGCATGCGCGGCATCGGGCGCGAGTTCGAAAGCCTCCGCGAATACCAGCAGGGAGACGAATATCGCGACATCTGTTGGACCGCGGCGGCCCGCCGCGCCAAGCTTGTCACCCGCGTCTACCAGATGGAGCGCAGCCAGACGGTGTGGATCGTCATCGATTCCGGCCGCCTGATGCGGGCGCGCGTGGGCGGCTTCAGCAAGCTGGACCAGGCCGTGAACGCGGCGTTAAGCCTGGCGCAGGTCGCGCTGTACTCCGGCGACCGCGTCGGCCTTATCGCTTACGGCCGCAGCATTCGCCAGCAGCTTCCGGCAGCGAAGGGAAGTTTGCACCTGCGTCAATTGATCGAGCAGCTCGCGATGGTGCAGGAAGAAACTTCCGAGGCCGATCACCTGCAGATGGCGGGCCGCCTGCTCACCGATCAGAAGCGCCGCAGCCTGATCGTCTGGCTCACCGACCTGGCGGAGACCGCGATGACGCCGGAAGTCATCGAAGCCGCGTCAATGATGATGCCGCGCCACCTGGTCCTATTCGTCGTGATCGGCCAGCCCGACTTGGGCGAACTCGCGTCGAAGACTCCGCAGAACGAATCGGAAATGTACCGCATCGCCGCCGCCCAGGAGATGGTCCATCGCCGCGAGTTGCTGCTGGCCCGCCTGCGCGAGCGCGGCGCGCTGGCCATGGAGGTCAGTTCCGGTGCGGTGTCCCCAGTCCTGGTGAACGCTTACTTGCAGATCAAGGAGCGCAGTCAGTTGTGAGGGACCAGCGGCTGGCTCCGTTGCGGGCGGCAATCTAGAATCCCATGATGTTGTAGCCGCAGTCGACGTAGATCACTTCTCCGGTGATGCCGCTGCTGGCGTCGGAGGCGAGGAAAACTCCGGTCGATCCCACTTCGGCGACTTCCACATTTCGTCCTAACGGGGCGCGCTCGGCATGACCTTTGTGCATGTCTCCGAAGCCCGCGATGCCGCGCGCGGCCAGGGTCTTGATGGGGCCGGCGGAGATGGCGTTCACGCGAATCTTCTGCTTTCCCAGTTCGTAGGCGAGATAGCGCACCGAGCATTCGAGTCCTGCTTTGGCGACAGCCATCACGTTGTAGCGGGGCACAACTTTCTCTGAGGCGTAGTAGGTCATGGTCATGATCGAGCCGCCATCTTCCATCAGCGGGGCTGCGGCACGCGCTACCGCGACCAGCGAATAAACGCTGACGTCAAGCGCAATGCGGAAGCCTTCGCGCGACGTGTTGATGAAATCTTCCTTGAGTTCGTCGGGCGGTGCGAAGGCGACCGAATGCACGAGCGCATGCAATTTGCCGTAACGTTCTTTCAGCGTGGCAAAGAGCCGCGCGATTTCCTCGTCTTTGGAAACGTCGCACATGTAGCCTTCGGCTCCGGGCAACGACAGAATCAGGTCTTTGGCTTCTTGTTCCAGGCGCTCGTTCTGGTAAGTGATCGCGAGCTTCATGCCGGCGGCGTGCAGTCCCTGCGCGATGGACCACGCGATGGAACGTTTGTTAGCTACTCCGAAGACAACGGCATTTCTGCCTTGCAAGTCAGAGGACATGGCGGCTCCTAGCGAATTGGACAGGATAGCAACTGAGATGAAAAATAACCACAGAGGATACGGAGTGGTCCTGGCTCAAGTTGAAAACCTTCACCACGAAGGACACGAAGTATCGCGAAGCTCTCTTGGCGAGGAGGTTCCTTCGTGCTACTTCGTGTTCTTCATGGTTATGGGTTTTTCGCTTTCAGTCGGCTGCCATCTCTTCTGGAACGGTGGCTCCAAGCGGCCAGCTCGAAGCGACGAATGACAACCCGTAGACGCAGGCCAGGATCGCGAACGCGACGACCAGGCTTACCTTGTGTGCGACCGCACCTACGATGACGGCGAGCGCAAGTTGCAAGAGAGTCCCGCCGAAATAAAAAGTATTCTGCACGCGTCCCATCAGATGCTTGGGGACCATTTCCATCAGGCTGGTGTTCATGGCCACGCCGCCGACGCCGCGCCCCGAGCCCATGATGAAGTATGCCGCGATGGCAAGAAAGAGAAATCCGGCGATCGGAGCGAAAGCGATGGCGGCGGCAATCAACGCCATCGAGAAGGCCACGGTGCGGCGGCCTCCCAGGCGTGCAATCACTTGCGGGGCATATAAAACGCTGACGAATGCTCCGGTCCCCCAGCCTGCGCTGAGCCAGCCATAGCCCACTGGTCCGGCATGAAAGATGCGGTCGCTCAACGATGGAGTCACTATCCCTCCGGTGGCCATCGCACCCAGAAACAGAGCCCAACTGATTCCAAGCAGCACCACGGCGCGGCGGTCGCGCAGAAAACGCAGGCCCTCGCCCATTTCGTGCCAGAAGCGTTTCAGCTGGCTCTCTGCCGCAACGATGTCGGCGCGCAACTCCGCGGGACGAATCACGACATGCCGCCCCTTGCGAACCGCAAGGTAACAGAGGAACGAGACAACGTAGGTGGAAACATCGATCAGCAGTACGCCGCCGAGACCGATGTGGTTGTACATAAAGCCGACGATCGATCCGGCGATGAGCCATCCGCCCTGCACTCCTGCCAGCAGAAACGTATTGGAGTGCACGAAGCCGCCTTCGGGCGTGAGTTCCTGAATAAGCGCGGTGATGGTTGGCCAGAACATCCAGAAGCCTGCAGCCACCAGCGTATTCATCAGGTAGAGTTCCCAGACCTGTACGCGATGCAGAAAAGCAAGAATCGCTACCGTGACAATAATCATCGCGCGCACCGCATCCAGCCACATCACCAGCCGCCGGCGATCCTCCCGGTCAATAATGACGCCGGTGAAGGGGAGCATGACCATGGCGGGAATAGTCTGCACCACGACGAGCGTCCCCAGAGCTACTTCGGAGTGCGTCGCCTGAAGAATGTACCAGCCAACGGCGGCGGAGTTCATTCCGCTGCCAAACATGGAAATCAGGTTGGCGGCAAAAACAAAACGCAACGGACGATGCCCGAAACTGTCCCGCATCTTTCTACTTTAGCCGAGGTGGATTGAATTCACCACGGAGGCACGGAGACAAAAAGACAAAGAGATGACATTTTGATTTGTGGAACGCGACGCTGGCTCTTGCATGGGAAGCCGTTCGGCGCTAGGATTCGCCTGCTGCTGGATTGTTCAGTCATCTCTCGCGTACGCCGGAGGCGGGCTATGAGACGCTCGAAGAGTTTATTGTTCCTTGTTTTTTCTTTCGCACTGTTTATCTCTCAGGCATGGGCACAAGTGGAGCACATCGTGATTGCCGCCGGAACCGACGAGGATCGCGCGCTTCAGGCAATTTCCAACGAGCAGGATGCAGGGAAGAAACTCGCCATGTATGAGGAGTTTGTGCAGAAGTTCTCCTCCAACCCGCAAGCCGTGGCTTACGGAAACTGGCAGATCTCGCAGGCGTATCAGGCCAGCGGCGACATGCAGAAGGCGCTCGATTACGGCGATAAGGCGCTGGTGGGCGCTCCTCACAACCTCGACATTTTGGTTTCACAGGTCAACGTGGCAGAGCAGGCGAAGAACAATTCCAAGACGATGGATTACGTGGCCCAAGGCGGCGAGGTCTGCCACTCCATCGCCAAGCAACCTAAGCCCGAGGGCATGAGCGACGAGGATTTCGCCCGCAAGGTGACAGAAGATAAATCCCAGGCGCAGAGCAATTGCGATTTCCTCGAGACCAGCGGCCTCAACGTGATCAGCTCCGAAAACGATCCGAAAGCCCGTATGGCCGAAATCGAGAAATACACGGCAGCATTTCCGGATTCCAAATTCGGTGATCAGGTTTCGAATTACGCGATGTACACCTTGGGACCGGGTCAATTGAACGACCAGGCGCGTCTGGTGTCGTTCGCAGAAAAGCAACTGGCCAGCAATCCGAACTCTTTAACGGCACTGTTGCTGCTGGCCAACCACTACGCAGAGGCCAACAGTTCGGCGAAAGCGATCACCTACGCCGAGAAGGCGATTGATGTAGCCAAGGCCGACGCCCCCGATGCGGACAAGACTCGCAAACTCTCCGCCGGAGCGTGCCACAACATCATAGGGTGGGCCTACTTCAAACAGGACAAGACTGCGTCTGCCATTACCGAATTCAAGACAGCATCCGGGTTGCTCAAAGGGATGGACGATCAGCAATACGCGGGCGCCCTGTACGGTCTGGGTTCGGCCTATGCCAAGTTAAACAAGCTGACCGAGGCGCGCGATGCGCTCACAGAAGCAGTCAAGATCCCGGGCCAGGTGCAAGCGATGTCTCAGGACTTGTTGACGAAAGTAAATGCAGCGCGCGCGAAGGGGAAATGAACTGCGTCTGGTTAGGATCGTCTGCATGCTTACAGTTGCAAAAGGCCGTTTCACTGCGGCGGCTTGACCAGATCTTCGGAAAGCAGTTTAGCCTTCCGCGCCAGGATGTGCGCTCGTTGCATATCCCCTTCCGAAAGTGCGTTGCGCGACTGCTCGATGAACTGGCGGATCTGCGTGATGCTGGCCTGTTGGTTGGCGCTGAGCTGTTGGTCCGAAACTTTTTTTAGATTGGCCTCCGTCACGCCCAGCATCTTATTCGTGGCATCCTGCTCCTGGGATGCCTCGTCGCCGCCCGGTCCTCCTGTCAGCTGAATACTCGTCTCCGCCATTCCCCCATGGGGCACAATGATCTTCGCCGGAGGGCAGTTCTTCGGCGCTGCCGGAGTTCCAGAATTCTGTGCCGGCGCATCGCCTGTTCTAGCCGGATCTGATTGCGGTGCAGTCGCCGAATTTGAGGCGGAAGGAGCCGAACTGGCGGGCGCAGGGGCTGAGTCGCAACCGGAGGCAATCACCTTCTTTCGGTGAATTGGTTTTTTGGCAGGCGGATGCGACTGGCTTGCGGCCGGCTTCGCCGGAGTTGAAGTGGGCGCCGACTGCTTTGCGTCAGTCGCCGGGGCCTGCGGAGTGGTCGCCTCCTGACCTTGCGTCGCCGGAGCAGCCGATGGCGCAGACTGATTCGCAGCTGGAGTTATCCAGGAAATGCCTATTAGGAGAATTACGGCCAGAGTCATGCCGGGTCCCGAGTCACCGAAACGGTGTCCTTCAAATCTTACGCCTTCAAATGAGTACCTGCTATTACCGGTCGCTGCAAATTCACACAACTAATCTCGGCGCTGTGAGGTCGCCGCATCGGCGGCATAGTCGGATTCGGCTTCGGCTGCGGCTCCGGCCATCGGAATCCGGAACCGGAACACGGTTCCAGCATCGTTGGATTCGAAGTCGACCGAGCCATAGTGCCACTGCAGGATTTGATATGTCTGTGCCAGACCGATTCCGCTGCCTTCTTTTTTCGTTGTGAAATACAGTTCAAAAATCTTGTCGTGCATCTCCTTCGGAATCCCGCCACCCTGGTCATGGACCTCGGCTACTACGATGCCGTTTTCGCGTTGCGCTGAAATCGCGAGCACCCCTCCGCCGGGCATCGCCTGCACTCCATTGATCACGACGTTCAAAATCGCCTGCTTCATGAGATCAACGTCAACCTTTACCGGCAACCGCACTTCCGGCATATGGCGCTCGATCGTAACCCCATGTTGCTCGGCATCGGGGGCGGCAAGTTGCGCCACATCCTCCATCAGGCGGCGCAGATCGACTTCCTCCAGGTGCAGATCGCGGGGCCGGGTGAAGTCGACAAGCGTTTGCACGACGCGGTCCAGGCGGCGGATTTCGCTGTCGATGATGTCCATGTGGCGCCCCGTGTCGGGCTCCTGTTGTGCCAGCTTGTTCCGCAGCAGTTGCAAGTGAAGCACGATGGCGTTGATGGGATTCTTCACTTCGTGGGCGACGCCACGGGTGAGGCGTCCGCTGGCGGAAAGACGGCGTGACATTTCGATCTCATCGCCAATGCGCCGGACCGACTCCGTGTCGCGCATGATCACCAGCGCGCCAATCTGCGAATTCTTTTCCTGCACAAAATCGAGGGAAACCTGCACGCGCTTTCCCCCAGCCGCCTCAAACTCGCGTTGCGAAATCGGCCGCCGTCGCTCGAAGGCGTCAAGCATCGCCGTCCCGAGCAGGGAATGGCGGTCAAAAACTTCCTGCACCGTGCGTCCCAGCAGTTCGCCGCGCCGACGGCCCAGAAATGCCTCCACCGGCGCGCTCACCAGGACCACTCGCGAATCACGAGCGAACAGCAACAGGCCGTCCTGCAGTTTCGCCATCAGTTGGTCGACGTTGTCCTTGAGGGCCGAGAAAATCTCCTTGCTGTCGCGAATCTGGCGGCCAAGGTTGGCAATCTTCAGCGTAACCAGCCCGTACTCGTCGTGCTCGGACTCGGACCGGGAAAGGTCCACGTCGCCCGCGCTGACGCTGTCGAGATTGCGGCTGATTTCCTTCAGCGGGCCCAGCGCCAGATTCGAGATTCCGGCAGCCAGCAGTATCGAGAGAAAGATCAACGCGACCGAAATGTAGACCGCTCTCATCAGTCGCGCCTGCACCTCGCTCTTCAGGAAAATCGTTTGCACGCCAATGCGGATCGTGCCGAAGGGTGCGCCATTCAACTCGAGCGGATAGGTGACGTCGTAAACCGCGGCCGGGCTGAAGACCAGGCGAATCTGATCCAGAAAACGGGCCCTGACAACCTGCTCAAAATTAGGACGCGGAGTCAGCACCTTGCCGACGAGGCTCTCGTTGGTATGCAGCAGGGCCTTGCCGTTGATGTCAACAATGGAAACGTCGTAGATGTACCGCCAGTCGCCAGGGTCCGACTGCAGCAGGTTGTACAGGTCAACGTCCATTTGCACGTAGTCGGTAAGGGCACGCCGCAGCGCTACCGGGTCGCTGGTGTCGATCTTCGTACTGCTGAAATCGGGAACGGCGTTGCCCACGGCGTAGGCCAATTGAAGGGTCAGACTGGTCGCAGTTTCAAACGCGTTCTCGATTCTCAGCCGGAGAATCTGGGAAATGTACAAATACGAGAAGGTGGTTACCATTGCCGTCACCATGAGAGTGATGACCAGCACGATGATGGTTTTGCGTCGCAGCATGGTGAGAAATCAAGCGGACCGCCTCAATCCCGCGAAGGCCTAGCCGCTGGATACTTCTTCCTTGCCTGTCGCGGTCTCGGCCGCGGCACTGCCATATTCCTTCAGCTTGTTGTGAAGCGTTTTCAGACTGATGCCAAGAATCTCAGCTGCCCTGGTCTTATTGTTGCTGGTGGCCTCCAGCGTTTTCAGGATCAGCATTCTTTCCGCTTCTTCCACCGTGGTGCCCACGCCCAGGCGGACGGCGTCGGGATCGTTGGCCGCCGTGCGCAGCGGAGCCTGGCCGAATCCCGGCGGCAGGTGTTTGGTCTCAATCATGCCGGCATCGCATACGATGACTGCCCGCTCCAGCGTATTCCGCAATTCCCGCACATTTCCCGGCCACGAGTAACTGTTGAATTGGTTGAGCACGGCTTCGCTGACGGCGGTCACTTTGCGCGAATGCTTGTTGCTCATTTCGACGAGCAAGAGTTGCACCAGGCCGGCTATATCGTCTTTGTGCTCGCGCAGCGGAGGCAGGTGAATATTGAACACGTTGAGGCGGTAATACAGATCGCTGCGCAGTTCGCCACGGGCGACCGCCTCATCCGGGACTTTATTCGTAGCGGCCAGCACCCGCACATCGACCGCGGTCTCGACTTTGCTTCCCAGACGGCGGAGCTTGCGATCTTCCAGAACCCGCAGCAGTTTTGCCTGTGTGCCAACCGGCATTTCGCCGATTTCATCCAGCAGCAGGGTTCCGCCTTCCGCCAGTTCGAAGCAGCCGGTGCGGCGTTCCATCGCTCCGGTGAACGAACCTTTTTCGTGACCGAAGATTTCGCTCTCCATCAAGGTTTCGGGAATGGCGGCGCAATTAATGGCAACGAAAGTCCGATCCTTACGCGGGCTGAGTTCGTGGATGGTTCTCGCCACCAGTTCTTTCCCCGTTCCACTGGCTCCCGTGATTAGCACCGATGCGGTGCTGGGCGCGACCATCTCGATCAGCCGGAAGATTTCCTGCATCTTGCGCGAAGACCCGCTCAGGCGCCCGAGCGATCCGGTATCGCGCAGCCTTCGGCGCGTGGCCTCGAGCTCGGCGCGGGTGCCGAGCAAGGCTGATGCGTTCGACAGAATCGTTCGCAGGCGGTTGGTGTCGATTGGCTTGGTGATGTAGTCGTAAGCGCCCATGCGCATCGCCTGCACGGCGCTGTCGATGGTCCCTTGCGCGGTGACCAGAATGACAGCAATGGTCTGAGCTTGCCCGGCCAGCTGGCCAAGCAGTTCGAGGCCGCCCATGCGCGGCATTTTGAGATCGGTGATCACAATCGAGGGAGCCCATTGCGTCGCTTTGTCGAGCCCCTCGGCTCCATCGCGCGCCGTGTCGACGCGAAAGCCCCACGAGGTTACCAGCTCCGCTAACCCGGAGCGCTCGTTCTCCTCGTCTTCGACAATCAGTACTTTTTCGTGGCTCATCTTTCTCGCTCTTGCTTTAGTCCTCGCCTAGCGCCCGGCTGAGTTCGCGGCCTGAAGGGCGTGTGCGTCGAATCCCCAACGATACGCGGCCCTGCTCCCGCTCGGCAAGGTCTGGGCCGTACAAGCGACAGACCGCGGAAAGAACGGACTATGGAATCGCAATTTGAGACGGCTGACCGTGATTTAGTTGCGCGCCCTGGCAATATTCGCCGGCCGACGCTTCGCTTTAAGCTGCACTTGCGATAGAATTTCCCGTTCCCAGGGTTTCGTTACTTCCACCAGTCTTGCCCTATGTTTTAGGAGCACCCGTCTTCGTAGGCACCCCTGCGAACGATCACATTTTGGAGGCCTTATGACAATGAACTGGTCAACACGTGCCCGCCGCACGGCGACCTGCGTGTCCGCAGTGATGGCAATGGTTTTAATCTCCGGTGTTGCCTTTGCGCAGAGCGATTCCACTCCTAAGTGGGATGTGTTCGCCGGATACCAGTACTTGCACCCCGGTGGTACCGTTCCGGAATCGACAAGCGATCCCAGCAATCCTACGCCCTTCACGCTTCCCGGGATGTCGAAGGGCGTCGGCGGTGCGTTCACCTACAACCTCGATCCGCACTGGGGAGGAGAAGTCGACGCTGGCTACAGCCGCGACACCAGTTCGGCCTCGTCAGAGTGGACAGTGAGCGCGGGACCCAGGTTTATCTGGCGGACCGATTCCGCGAATTTCTTCCTGCATGCTCTCGGCGGTTTTAACCGCTTGACGTACGACTCGGGATTCGCCACCCACAATGGTATCGGCGTAATTCTCGGTGGCGGCATGGACCTCCCTCTCACGAAGACGTTTGCCTGGCGGTTGTTTGAAGCCGACTACGTCTGGGCACGCCACAATTTTTCCAGCTTCGCGGCTCCCCAATTTCCCGATTTGCGGCGTCCAAGCCTGGAAGGCGTGCGGCTCCGGACCGGCATTGTCATCAGCTGGGCCGGCGCCCCGGCCGTTGCTCCGGCTGCTAGCTGCTCCGTGCAGCCGACAGAAGTCCTGGTCGGCGAACCCATCACGGCTACTGTGACCGCCTCCAACTTCAATCCGAAGCATACGGTGACCTATAGCTGGAGCGGCAACGGCGGCCAGGTGACCGGCAAAGATACCGGCGCCAGCATCGATACCAACAACACGGCTCCGGGCACCTACTCGATTACGGCGCACGTGACCGATCCAAAGGCCACGAAGAATAATGAAGCCACTTGCTCGGCGACCTACACCATCAAGCCGCTTCCGCCCAAGAATCCTCCGACTATGTCGCTGTCGGCCAGCCCCGCGGACCTCCTCCCCGGCGGAACTGTGAACTTGTCGGCCAATTGCACCAGCCCCGATAGCGTGCCGGTTTCGGTCCGGAATTGGACGTCCACTCTGGGCAATGTTTCCGGCTCCGGAAGCTCAGCAACCCTGGACACCACCGGTCTGCCGCCTGGCCCGGTGACGGTGACCGCAACCTGCTCTGACTCGCGTGGTCTGAATGCGCAAGCCGCCACTCAGATCACGATCCAGAATCCTCCTCCGCCGCCGCCCAAGGTGGACAAGGCTCTGGAAGCCCGCCTCACACTGCACAGCGTGTACTTCCCAACCGGAATGCCGCCGGTAAAGGATCCGAGCGCCGGGCTGCTTCCCGGACAGCAGAAGACCCTGGCGACTCTGGCTGCCGACTTCAAGAAGTATCTTGAAGCCAAGCCGGACGCCCACCTGGTCCTCGAAGGTCATGCCGACGTACGAGGCTCCGCCGCTTTCAACCAGGCACTCTCGGAGCGCCGCGTTGCTCGCGTGAAGAGCTTCCTCGTCCAGCAGGGCGTGCCTGAGGCCGACATTGAAACCAAGGCCTTCGGAGCTCAACACAACCTCACGCAAGAGGAAGTAAAGAGCTCGATCGAGCAAAACTCTGAGCTGACCACCGAAGAACGGAAACGGGCGCTGGTAAGGATCGAAGTCATCAAGCTGGCCAGCAATCGCCGTGTCGACGTGACCCTGAACTCGGCGGGCCAGACCGAGACCTCGGTCCGGCAGTTCCCCTTCAACGCTGCCGATGCTCTTTCTCTGATCGGCGGCCGGGAAAGCGAAGTCAAGAAGGCTCCGGTCAAGCGGGCACCCAAGAAGCCGGTGAAGAAACAGTAGCGTCACCTGCTCACAACATAACGATCGACAGCGGAGGGCATTATTGCCCTCCGTTTTTTCTGCTCTGAAAACGTCTTTCCTCGCCCGATAAATCGGTGGCCGGAAAAATCTACACGAACTCCACGAAAGTGCTATCGCCAACTCATTGATTTAGTGAGACTGTGTCTGGTATTCGGGTTGCCACTTCCAGCTTTGAGGGTACGGCGAGAATATGACTCCGATGAGCCCATTTCGCAGGCATCGGTCGTTGATTTGGCCGATGGTCTTGGCTGTGCTCTGCGCGCTGCTCTGCTCAGTGGGGTGCTCCCGTCCAACCGGAGTCCCAACGGCAGGCACGGCTCAGGCAGATCAGACTCCCTTTCATGATCACGGGAGCAGCCCCGCCGGTGAGGCTGCGGGCGAATCCTCGGCAACACAAACCGGCAGATTGTCTCAGAATGGTCTTCCGTTTCACGATTCCCAGAGTCTTCCCGCAGGCACGCTGCTGACTGTTCGTCTGAAGGCACCCCTGACCGCCGGAGACTCCGTGGCCGAAATCTCCTTCGAAGCCGTGGTCGATGAGCCCGTGGTGATCGAAGGCAACACGTTGATTCCGCGAGGCGCAGCGGTGGCTGGCCGTATAAAATCGGCACGCGTTTCCAACCTGAAGCCGAGTCGTGGCTATGTGCGCCTGGCGCTGGAATCGATCCACATTGGAGGTCTGGATGTGCCCCTTCAAACCGTCAGCCTCTTTGCCCGCCAAACCCCACAGAGCGATGCCGTCATCCGCTTAGAAAAAGGTCGTCGCCTCACTTTCCGCCTTACCGAACCGGTTTACCTCACGACCCAGCGTGCCCAAGCTGGCCGCTGATCTTCCGCCGAAACCTTCCGACCGAGTTTTCCACAGAAAGATTTCCCGTTTTAGTGACATCTGCCCTTAGCACTCACAGGGTCAACTCTCTATAGTCAGCTGAAATGGGTGATGAGCCCTCGACGAAAAGAGAGGCTTTCCTCCTATTTTGGGAAAAACGAAGGTATGGAGTGCCGCGATTACTGGTTCCTTTCGGAACTGCTTCCGCGCAGAGTAATGATATGAGCGCTGCCGCTGAATTCGTTAGGACGCCGGAAGAGCCCAAAGCGGAACTTTTCCCACTCTTCAAAAACTCCCCTCTCGGGTTGGCGCTCTGCCGGGATCACGGCAGCATCACCGCCCTGAATCCGGCACTCGAACGAATACTTGGCCCAGGGTTGCGAACGACAGAGCCGCTCACCTTCGCAGATCTGATCCACGAGGAGGATCACCTGCAAAACCAGCAACTTATTGCTGACCTGTTTGCTGGAAAACGTGAAACCTTCCAAATCGATTCCCGGACCATTGGCACCGACAATCGTCCGGTGCGATGGACGGCCTGGAGAGTAGAGGGGGCAAACGGCGCGCCCGATTGTGTCGTGGCCATCGCCGAAGATCTTCCCAGCATCACCGCCACCGAACAGCGTCTCCGGCAAGCCGAGCGGCTGGAAGCCGTGGGACGGCTGGCTGGCGGTGTCGCGCACGATTTCAACAACCTCCTGACCGGAGTGTTGCTCTATTGCGATCTGCTCATGACGACCCTGGAGCCGGGCCATCGAGCGCGCAAATACGCGGATGAAATCCGCAGGGCGGGTATGCAGGCGACGGGCCTGGTGCGGCAATTGCTCGCAGTGGCCCGCCCCACGAGTTCCCAACCTCGCTTGCTGTCCCTGAACGAAATCGCCGAAGGCATGCGCAACCTGCTAGTCCGGCTGATTGGGGAAAACATCGAGTTGAAGCTCAGCCTTGATCCTAATCTGGGCTTGATCAAAATGGACCCGACCAACGCGCAGCAAATTCTGCTCAACCTGGTGCTCAACGCGCGCGATGCTATGCCGTGCGGTGGGGCGGTCGCAGTCGAGACCAGCAACTGCAAC
>Ga0187819_10001215_pt1 | contig 13331 bp, 13 predicted proteins | sample NC_wetland_sal_i_15_FD_132411 | JGI IMG/M metagenome (GOLD analysis project Ga0187819, IMG submission 132411) | Wetland sediment microbial communities from Neuse River Estuary, North Carolina, USA - SO4_4 | ecosystem: Environmental > Aquatic > Freshwater > Wetlands > Sediment | place: USA... | reverse complement strand
CCGAACTGACGGACAGGTTGCCACCGCCGGTCCCAGTGCCGCCAGCCGAGGATTTCGCCGCGTGACGGTGAATAGTATCGCAATGCTCGTAGTGTCCCAGTCCGATTAGACGAGCATCAGGATTCTGTCTTCGCGCCCTTAGCGATCCTTTGCGTACTTCGCGGTTAAAAGCTCTTGACCGCAAAGGGCGCAAAGATGCGCAAAGATCGCGAAGAAAACCTGGGCATGAAATCAGGCGCCGACCCTCTGCCTGCTCGCTGGACACATCCAGATTGCCTGCTATAGGCTGAATCCTTCGCTTGGCTAGGCCGACCGTCACCAACCGTTCGCGGCAGAATCATGAAGAGAGCTGGAGAACTCAGAACCCTCACACCGTATCGCCTTTGGTCCCTGCTGCCGCGCATCGAGGCCTCGCAGTTGCCCGATCTGCTGATGTTCACAGCGGGCATTGCACTCTTCTACGGCATCCTGATGGTGGCGCGGACGTGGTTCGGTCCGTTTACTCCTTCTGTCGAAATCTCCCGCAGTGCGCTGGCGCTTCCCGGATATGCCGCATTATCCTTGCTGCGCATCACCATCGCCTATGTCCTGAGTCTGGCTTTCGCACTGGTGTATGGCTACATCGCCGCTTATAACGTGAAGGCTGAGCGTTTCATGCTTCCCCTGCTCGATGTCCTGCAATCCATCCCCGTGCTGAGTTTCCTGCCCGGGGTGATGCTCGCCATGGTCGCGTTGTTCCCGAGCCGTCAGTTGGGTGTTGAATTGGGGGCCATTCTTCTCATTTTCACTGGCCAGGTCTGGAACATGGCGTTCATTTTCTACGCTTCACTCAAAAGCATTCCTCGCGAAATGCACGAAGCGGCTCAGATCTACGGATTCAGTTGGTGGCAGCGTTTCACCGAAGTGGAACTACCCTATTCCGTGATCGGGCTGGTGTGGAATTCGATGATGTCGGTGGCCGGCGGATGGTTCTTCCTCATGGCCTGCGAGATGTTCGTTCTCGGCTCTCGCGACTTCCGGTTGCCGGGTCTGGGTTCGTATCTGCAAACCGCAGCCAGCGCGGGAGACACGCCGTCTATTTTGTGGGGCGTCGCGACTATGATCGCGCTGATCGTGTTGCTGGATCAATTTGTATGGCGTCCGGTAATTGCCTGGGCGGAGAAATTCAAAATGGAGCAGGTGGAAAGCACCGATGTGCCGCACTCATGGGTCCTCGATCTTATGCAGCACTCGCGGGGCCTGGCACAGTTGCGCAAGAGAGCGCTCTTCCCGCTACGTGAAACTCTTATGTCGTATTTCTCCAAGAGGCATCGGAATCAGCCGGGCGCCGAACAGCGAGTGGCGTGGAAGACGTGGACGATTCGAGTGCTTGGCGTTCTGGCTCTGGGCTCGATCGGCTATGCCGTGGCCCGGGTCGCCATTCTGCTCACCGGGCTCCAGGGCTCCGAAATGAGAGAGCTTGGTTTCGGCTTGGGGGCAACTTTCTTGCGGGTCAACGTTGCATTGTTGATCGGTGCAGCCTGGACGATCCCCGTCGGCGTGAAAATTGGGTTCAATCCTCGTTTGGCGCGCATTGCACAACCGCTCGCGCAGATAGCCGCTTCAGTTCCGGCCACCGCGCTGTTTCCAGTCGTCCTGCTGATCCTGATTCGCTTGGGCGGAGGGCTCGGCGTCGGCTCGATTGTGCTCCTGCTGCTCGGAACCCAGTGGTACATCCTGTTCAACGTGATTGCCGGCGCCATGGCTATTCCTACCGACTTGAAAGAAGTTTGCTCGGTATGCCACATCAGAGGCGTTGAACGCTGGCGCAAGCTGATTCTCCCTGGAATCTTTCCTTATCTCGTGACTGGCCTGGTGACCGCATCGGGCGGGGCTTGGAACGCCAGCATCATCGCCGAGTATTTCCACTTCAAAGGGCAGATTTTCTATACCACCGGCCTGGGCGCCACCATCAGTCAGGCGACGGACAGCGGAAATTTTGATCTGTTGATCGCATCGACCATCGTCATGGCTGCGGTGGTCGTAACTGTGAATCGCTTGGTATGGCGGAGGCTCTACCGTCTCGCCGAAACCCGGTTCAAGCTGGAAACGTAGGATTTACCTGAACGCGCAAGCTCCAGGCCTGATCTAAGAGATTGCCAGATTTGCCGGTTCGTGAGAACAGGCACGAACCTTTCTCTTCTCTCCTAGTAGAACCAGTGAGGCCGCCAGGGCTGCATTCTTCTGGTCCGAAGTCCAGGGTGGCCCGATCGATTTTCCTAGCGTCCGGATCTTTTGTTCGAGCCTGATTTTCGCGGCCTTCCCCAGTACGGTCGTGGCACAGTCACTGAGGTCTCGCGCTCGAAAACCAGCAACGGGAGCTCCAAGCTGACAACACGCTGCCCAGAAAATTCTGCGGAAGAACTCCCCTTCGGCGGTGTGGATCAATGGATGAGAACTGAGAATAGAGTCGAGAGAGGAAAGAGGCCGGCCCGCTCCAAGCAGAATGGCAGAACCGACTAGGGGTTTCTTCTCAGACTGCAGTCTTTCGACGATATCACGAAGGGTCTTTGCTGCGAGCCGGGATGAAGCTGCCGCACAGTTTCCAAGATACTTCTGAGCTTCCAACAAGCCGAGGTTCTCTGCGAAATGATATGGCTGTTTCGAGCCCGCGATTTCGTCGCTGGTAATTTCCAGCCGAGCCCGATGGAGAATGGTTAACGTTCCGCCGTCTGACGCCACCGCCACCAGCGCGCCCCAACCCGAATGGACCTGGATACCGATTGCTACGTTGTCCATAGCCGATGACTACTGCAGAAATTCTTACTTACACTCTCGTCGGCATCGGACGATAGCACAAGCGTCTCGACAAAAAAAGCCGGGATCTTTCGATCCCGGCTGCAGTTGGCTGGTCGCCCGGATTAAACTCGGAGGCTCGTTTCGCGCTCTATTTGTCTCAGCACTTACGCGCTGAAGCACGCGGGAACTCGCCCAGATCCTTCGCGAGGCAAAAAGCGAAGAGCGCCTCTCTCAGGATGACAGCCCAATGTTTACGCGCTCCGTCGCGGACGCACGGTCAAATCCCTGACCTGCGTCAGAATGCTCGACATCTGCATGCCATTCAGTTGGTTCACGAAGGGCAGCAGCTCCGCGATAAACTGATCCTGCACCAGCTCGCGAATCTCTTCCTGCCGGTTACGCTCGCCGCCGCTCAGCAAATCGGGCACGGTGACCTCCAGCGCTCGCGCCAGCCGCTCCAGCGAAGAGAGCGTCGGCGTAGCTTTTTCGTTTTCAATTTTTGAAACGTAGGTCCGTGGCACTGACATGCGAGCTGCCAGTTGCCGTTGGCTGAGCCCATTGCGCAGGCGCATGGAACGGATCGACGCTGCCAGATTCAGATGGCCACGGCCGTGGCCATTGGTCGGCATCATCTGCGGCGGGGGAGCGGGCGCGACTATTTCCGGCTCATCCTCGTCTAATGACCCGTGGCAACGGCGACAAAGATTGTTAGTGGTGCGAAATTGGACCAACAAGCAACGATCACAGCGAACTACTTCCCTTGAATCTACCGGGGCAAGAGTAGTGGCCATCTAGGTGTGGGAGGGCCAGAGCGGGCTTCTCCTTTAACCGAACAGCTGGAACCAAGCTAGGTACCGGTTCCGAACCTGCAGCGTAATCTGAGGTACAACCCCTGTGGATGTCAAGTGAAATCTGGTACTAAACACGAAATATGTTGTGGGAAAGCCAAAATGAACCCACGAAAACCAGGAGAAAACAGGTAAAAAACAATGATGGATCGCGAATCGGTGTGGTGTTTACTAACTGAGTTCACTCAGTCAGAAAGTTTGCGCAAACATGCGTTGGCGGTCGAGGCTTGCATGCGTGCGTACGCCCGAAAACTTGCGGTTGCCTCTGCGGAGGATGAGGAGCTTTGGGGCGTGGTCGGGCTGCTGCATGACTTCGATTATGAAAAATATCCCAGCGCCGAAGATCATCCCTACAAGGGGAATGAGATCTTGAAAGAGCGCGGCTACTCGGACGAAATCCGCCGCGCGATTATGTCGCACGCCGAGTACACCGGAGTGACTCGTGACAGTTCGATGGAAAAGGCGCTCTTCGCTTGCGACGAGCTCGCGGGATTTATCACTGCCGTGGCGCTGATTAAGCCGGGGAAGTCACTGGCCGAGGTAGATGTGAAGTCAGTCCGAAAGCGGATGAAAGACAAAGCCTTCGCCCGCAAAGTGAATCGCGACGACATCGTCAACGGTGCTGTGGAGCTGGGCGTGGACCTGGATGCGCACATCGGGTTTTGTATCGAGGCCATGAAAGGGATCGCAAAAGAGCTGGGATTGGACGGTAGCGCAGCGAAAGCCTCCTGACGATGTAGGCGCGTGCGTCCTCGCCCGTGCGGGGCCCTCGGAGAAACACCCACCACAGAGGCACAGAGTCACGGAGGAAAACCAAGGCAGGCGGGGCTCCGCCCCGAAGATGTAGGTCCCCATTATTCTCTGTGCCTTTGTGACTCCGTGGTGAAGTCGCTTTACCGCAGCGCCCCCGCCACTTTCCCGCTCGCAATCAACTCCGCGATCCTCACAAAATCCTGATACATCACGCGGTCTTTATCCATTGTCGGAGAGACCGACCGAATCGCCTCATGCGCTGCCTGCCCGCGCTTGCCAGTCTTGAGCGGGGCAATGAAATCCAGCGCCTGCGCCGCAGCCATGGCCTCGATCGCCAGAACATTCCGCGCGTTCTCGACGATCCGCTTCAGCTTCAGCGACGCCGTCATCCCCATCGAGACGAAATCTTCTTTGTTGCCGGAGGTCGTGATCGAATCCACCGATGCAGGATGCGCCAAGATCTTATTCTCGCTGACCAGCGCCGCCGCGGTAACCTGCGGCATCATAAAACCTGAGTTCAGTCCTGCGCCTGCGGCAAGAAACGGCGGCAGGCCTTCATTCAGAGCCGGATTGACCAACCGCTCCAGTCTTCGTTCCGAGATGCCGGCCAGCGCGCTCAGAGCGATTCCGAGAAAATCCAGAGCGAACGCTAGTGGTTCGCCGTGAAAATTTCCGCCGGAGAGAACATCACCCTCACCCTCTGCGGAGCTTCGCTCCGCCCGGACGGGCGAGACGCCCATTCCCACATGAGCTGGGAAAACCAAGGGATTATCCACGGCGGAGTTCATTTCAATTTCCATCACCTCGCGACAATGAGCCAGCGTGTCGCGGACGGCGCCGTGCACTTGAGGCATGCAGCGCAACGAATAGGCGTCCTGGACCCGGTCGCAATCGCGATGCGACTCGCGAATCTGGCTCCCCTCAAGCATTTTGCGCAGATTGGCGGCCGTCGTGAGTTGCCCACGGTGCGGGCGGGCTTGGTGAATGCGTTCATCGAACGCCACATCCGTGCCCTGCAGCGCATCGAGTGTGAGTGAACCAATTACGTCCGCCGAATCCACCAGCGTCTCCGCCGCCAGCAGAGCCAGGATTCCGACCGCCAGCATTCCCTGGGTGCCGTTGATCAGCGAAACGGCTTCCTTAGCTTCAAGCACGACTGGCTTGACTTGGGCGCGGCGCAAAGCTTCGCCGCCAGGAATGCGGAGGCCTTTGTCGTCCACGCACTCGCCTTCTCCGATCAGCGCCAGCGCCAGGTGCGCCAAGGGAGCGAGATCGCCACTGGCCCCCACGCTGCCCTGCGACGGCACGAACGGGGTGACACCGCGATTCAGCATCTCGCAGAGTGTGTCAATGATCACGTCACGCACGCCGGAGTAGCCTTTGGAGAGGGAATTGGCGCGCAGCAGCATCATGGCGCGTGTTTCGGCCACGGAGAGCGGTTCGCCCACGCCTACTGCGTGGGAACGCACCAGATTGACTTGCATCTCGCGAATCTGCTCACCGGCGATGCGCACATCGCTCAGCTTGCCCACGCCGGTGGTGATGGCGTAAGAAACTTTGTTGCCGGTCACGAGCGCATCGACGACACCACGCGCCCGCCCTACAGCGGTTCGCGCATCGGGATCGAGCAGCACCGGCCGGCGCTCGACCGCGACCTCGCGGACGGCCTCAGGAGTGAGATCGCTACCGTTGATATGAAGCGCTTTCAAAAGAGTGTTCCAGTGCTAGGCATCACTTTCCCACCGCCGCACGAAACGCCTTCAGGTATTTCTCCGGCAACGGCCTCACGGACATGGTCGAATCGGTCACAATGTGTGTGGTCTCACCCTCGGCGAGCAGCGTGCCGTCGGTCGCGCGCAGCAACTCATATCCAAAATGCACTACCGACTCCCGTACGTTCTTCAAGTGTGTCCGCACGATGATTTCGTCATCGTAACGCGCGGGAGCCCTGTAGCGGCAGCGCGCATCGGCCACGGCGATGAAGCAGCCGTCGTTGTGCTCCATCTCGCGATACGAGAATCCGAGCTGCCGCAACAATTCAACGCGGCCGATTTCGAACCAGATGAAATGGTTGGAATGATAGACGACGCCCATCTGATCGGTCTCGGCATAGCGCACCCGCAGGCGGCTTTCGCTGACCACCGGATCATTGTTGCCGTTGCTCACTTGCCACTCCATTTTGGTTTGCGTTTCTCCAGAAACGCGGAAACGCCTTCGCGGAAATCGTCGGTGGCGCGAATCTCCGCGTTCTCTCGCACTGCGGTTCGGATTTGTGCGTCGAGTTCGGCGCGGGCGTAATCGCTTAGCAGGCGCTTGGTCGAAGCGAGTGACGCCGGGCTGTTCTCCATGAGTTGAGCTGCTAATTCACGCGCGCGTTCCATGAGCTTTTCTGCTGAAACGATTTCATTGATCAAGCCGATGCGATGTGCCTCGTCTGCACCGATGATCCGGCCCGTCAGCAGCAGATCGCGAGCCTGCTTTTCTCCGACTTGGCGCAGCAGAAAAGTGGAAACGATTGCCGGGACGAATCCAATCCGAACTTCGGTATAGCCGAACCTGGCTTCCGGCACGGCGAGGGTGAAGTCGCACAGCGTAGCCAGCCCGCAGCCGCCGGCAATTGCCGCTCCGTTCACGGCTGCGATGGTTGGCTTGGAGAAGTCATAGAGCGAGCGAAAGAGGTGGGCCATCGTCTGGGAGTCTGTCAGGTTTTGCTCGGGCGAGCGGCCGGCCAGCGCTTTCAAGCTCTCTAAGTCCATGCCGGAGCAAAACGCTTTGCCGACGCCGGTGAAAATCAGCACCTGTGCCGACGACTTGGAGACTTCGTCCAACGCGGCCAGCAAGTCTTCGATCAACTCATAGCTGATGGCGTTGCGCTTGTCGGGCCGGTTGAGCGTGACGGTGGCGGCGCCGGAGACGTGAGTCAGTTGGAGTGTTTTATATTCCATTCCTCTCAATCCGCCGCGTGGGAATTTGTATACCGTGCCCCGATTTCTGCCGTCGCCCGCAGCAGTACGTCAAGCGGTTTCAGCGATGGCAAAGCCGCGCCCCGCGCCGCAAGAGCTTCAACGACCTTTTCCGTCGGAATATTCCCGACCAGAGAATCTTGCGCGAAGGGGCACCCGCCCAAGCCACCCAACGCCGAATCAAATCGGCGGCAACCGGCATCATAAGCCGCCACCACTTTTTCCGCGGCTTCATCGGGACGGCTGTGCAGGTGAACACCGATCTCCAGGTAGTCATACTTGGAAACCACTGCGGAAACCAGTTCGCGAATCTGCTGCGGCCCTGCCAGTCCAACCGTGTCGGCCAGGGAAATCATACGCACACCAAACGATTCCAGAAGATCGACCGCATCGACGACTTCTCCTACATTCCATTCGTCGCCATAGGGATTGCCGACCGCCATCGAGATATAGACCACGGTGTCGAGGCCCGCGTCGTCGCCCTTGCCTTTGATCTTCTCTAGTTCATCGATGGCTTCTTCGAGCGTCTGGTGCTGATTGTTTTGCAGGAACGTCGGCGAAACCGAGTATGGGAACCCGAGCGTGCGGACTGAATTCGTATCAATCGCCCGTTGCGCGCCTTTTTCATTGACCACGATTCCGATGATCTCCACATCATCTGGAGGGTCCAGTTCTTTAAGCACTTCTTCCGAGTCAGCCATCTGCGGCACTGCTTTGGGCGAAACGAACGATACGGCATCGATGTGCTTGAATCCCGCGCTGATCAAGGCTTTCAGGTAGTCCACCTTCAGGTACGCAGGAATCTGCCCCTTCAGCCCCTGCCAGGCATCGCGCGGACACTCGATAAGTTTGACGGAATCAGACATAAAAGCGGCCACGGATCACCACGGATCTACACGGATTCAGCTTGCTCGAATCCACGAAGATCCGTGAAATCCGTGGCGAAAGGATTCATGTTTGCAGCACGCCCACCTTGAATTCCGGCACTTCCGGGTTCAGTGCCGCGGCCTCCAGCGCCTGCGTGATCGCATCACGCGTTTCAATCGGATCGATGATCTTGTCAAGCCACAGCCGGGCTGCACCATAGCGGGGATCGGTCTGTTCGTCATAAGTGCGTTTCACGGACTCATACAGCTCTTTCTTGTCTTCGTCGCTTAACGTCTTGCCGCTGCGTTCGAGTTGTTTGATTTTGATTTCGACCAGCGTTCCCGCAGCCGCATCGCCGCTCATGACGGCGTAGCGCGCGGTCGGCCAGGCAAACACAAAGCGCGGATCGTAGGCCTTGCCGCACATAGCATAGTGCCCTGCGCCAAACGATCCCCCCACAATGACCGCAATCTTCGGCACCACGGAGTTCGCCACAGCGTTCACCATCTTCGCGCCGGCTTTGATGATGCCGCTCCATTCCGCGTCGCGCCCAACCATGAATCCGTTTACGTCATGCAAAAAGACCAGTGGGATCAGGTTCTGGTTGCAATCCATGATGAAGCGGGCAGCCTTTTCCGCCGACTCGGTATAGATCACACCGCCGAACTCGATGCGCTTGTGGCCCTCGTGGTCGATCTGCTGCGCATGCAGTTTCTGATTAGCAACGATGCCTACGGCAAATCCGCCGATACGGGCATAGCCGCAGAGCAAGGTCTTGCCGTATTCCTGCTTGTACTCGTCGAAACGGCTCCCGTCCACGATGCGCGCGATGATTTCCTTCATGTCGTAGGGGCGTGCCGGAGAAGAGTCGTAGATGCCGTAGATTTCCTCTGCCGCCAGCGCAGGATCCTCCGGCTTTTTGCGGTCCCAGGGAGATTGTCGCCGATAGCCCCACTTCTCCACGAGCGCGCGAATCCGCGCCAGGCAAGCTTCATCATTCGGTTCACGAAAGTCCACCGTGCCGCTGATCCCGGAATGCATGGCGGCTCCACCTAACTCCTCGGCGGAAACCTTTTGTCCAATCGCCGCTTGTACCAGGGCCGGACCGGCGAGAAAGAGGCCACTTCCGTCGGTCATAAGCACGTGATCGCACATGACAGGAAGATATCCGCCACCCGCCACGCACATGCCCATGATGGCTGCGATTTGCGCAATGCCCATGGCCGACATCACTGCATTATTACGGAACACGCGACCGAAGTCATCGGTGTCGGGGAATACGTCCTCCTGCAAAGGCAGAAACACACCCGCGGAATCGACCAAATAGATGGTCGGAATCCGATTTTCAATCGCGATGTTCTGAGCACGGATGACTTTCTTCGACGTCATGGGGAAAAATGCGCCAGCTTTTACCGTGGCGTCGTTAGCGATGATCATTGCCAGGCGGGTATGAATCCGCGCCATCCCGGTGATAACCCCCGCTGCCGGCGCTCCGCCCCACTCTTCATACATGCCGTGGGCCGCATAGGAACCAAGTTCGAAGAAGCTGCCAGCGTCGACCAGAAGATGGATGCGTTCGCGGGCCGTGAGCCTCCCTTTGCCGTGCTGACTTTCGATGGCTTTGGCGCCTCCGCCTTCACGGATCTTCTCTTCTTCGTTGCGAACCTGAGAGACCAGGTCGGCGAGAAACCGCATGTTGGCTTCAAAACGCGGGGACGTGGGATCCAGACGCGTTTCGAGAACGCTGGAACTCGGGGGCGAGCTGGAATCGGTACGATTCGCCATGAGGGAAGAACCCGAAACTGTTTACGGTATAACAGCCGAGTCGAAGTGCGCAAACCGGGGCTTTTCACCACCGAGTCACAGAGACACAGAGGAACGCAAATAATTCAAAAACCATACTTCGGTTATCTCTGTGTCTCAGTGCCGCCATGGCGAATTCCCCACTGAAGCCAGAATACGGCTGACCGCCTACGCCACCGGAGCCTGGACGTGCTTTCAGCGCTTTGCGGCACGACCGAAGTCGTGCCCGTCCCAATTCGATGTGTCGGCCCTAGCTAAACGCTAAGAGCTTAAGAGCTGGAGAAGCTATCTTCGCTCGATCCACTGTTGCAGGCGGCATCCATCCTCTTCGAGCAAGAAACTCCCTGCTCCAAAACATTCTCCGAAGATACGATGCGACTCGGGATCGCGCGCGGCCCGCGTGATCCATTGCTTGCCCACGTCATATTGGCCGGCGGTGAACCACTTCTGAGGCAACACTTCAACCAGTCCCGCCCGCAGATAGAAAACGTAGAGCGCAAATGCTGGATCATCTATGCTCTTCGCCGGATAGCTGGTGGGAACGATCAGTTCATCCACAGTCTGCAGTTCGGGCGGAACCTCAATTTTGTGCGTGGAGGCCCCAAGGGCTGCCGTCTCAAGCTCGGCAACCGGCGCGGTCGCCGCGTAAATCCGTTCGGAGGACTGCTTGAACCATCCGGCAATCTCGGCAAGATCGAAAGCTTTGAGCTGATCAGGATCGAAGCATACGAAACGAATGTTTCGTCCTTCCGGACACCAGATGCCCAGCCGGGCCGGTGGAACGAGAAAAGGACGGCAGTAAGTATTCAAGGCCAGGCGTGGCTTGTCCGGTTCCTGCTCCAGGGCCAGCGAAACCACGTAACCGAGCGGCCCCTGTTCGCCGTGATGCGTCCACACGAAACGCTGTCCGGCTGCAGAAATCGGCGCGGGATAAGTTTTCCAATACCAGGGAGTCGGTCCGATAGTGCGGGTAAGAAGATCGCGCAGGCGAGAGGTGCTGATCTCTGCCATTTAACCGGTCGTGGGCACGCTACGTGGCTTGATGTTGGCGCGAATAAACTGGACGATATCGTCCATGGCAGTACCAGGCTGAAAAATGGCAGACACGCCGATTTTCTTGAGATTGTCGATGTCTTGATCCGGAATGATTCCGCCCACGATGACCAGCACGTCATCCATTTTGTTCTGCTTGAGCAAGTCCATCACGCGCGGCACGATGGCGTTGTGTGCGCCGGAAAGAATCGACAGCCCGATGACGTCCACGTCCTCTTGCAGCGACGAATTTACGATCATCTCCGGCGTCTGACGCAATCCGGTGTAGATGACTTCCATTCCCGCGTCCCGCAAGGCGCGGGCAATCACCTTGGCGCCCCGGTCGTGGCCGTCGAGACCAGGCTTGGCAACCAGCACACGGATTTTCTGCTCAACGGGCATTTGGAAACTGCTTTGCCTCGGACGACGCGGATCGACTCAGATTCCGAACCTTCTAGAATACAACACTGACGTACTTCCGACCCACAAATCACACGACGGTTCACGAACGAAGGCCCGTTTTGAAAGCGTGAACCTCCGTGTCCTACGAGGCTAGATGGTTTTGATATCCAAACTTCGCCACAAATACCAGCAAGCCACGCTGCGATACGGCTCCCACGGCTTTGCGATCTTTTCCATCTGCGCGGGCTTGGGCAGCTTGCGCTTGCGGTAATGCTTCTTGATTGCCGTTTGAACGCCGAAGTCGCCGGTGGGCAGTACGTTTGGCCGTTTCAGAGTGAACATCAGAAACATGTGCGCCGTCCAAACCCCTACACCCATGACCTGCGTCAGGTGTTTGATGACTTCGTCGTCAGTCATCTCCGGCAGACGGCCGAAATCCAGCTCGCCACGAACCGCGCGTTCGGCCATGTCTTTCAGGTAGGAAGACTTCTGCTTCGAGAGTCCGACGCCCCGCATCTGCTCGTCCGTAAGCTTCAGGATGCCTTCCGGAGTGAGTGGCTCGCCAGCCAGGGCCGCGAACCGCTTGAAGATCGTGACCGCGGCTTTGCCATTCAACTGTTGATAAACGATGGCTTCGGCTAGGCTATGAAACTCGGGCTCACCGAATTCCATGCGGCAGGGGCCAACCCGTTCAATGATGGCGCGCAGGATGGGATCGGAGTTCTTAAGATGATTGACAGCTTTTCGCATGCGAAGATTTGACGAAAGTCCGGTCAAGAGGATAGCAGACTTTGTGTGGTGCGAGCACAGGAGTTGCTTAGGACAGGTACCGAATCGTCTGCTCGATCAGTTCCATCGTGCCGCGGTAAGGATCGCCCGGGCGGTCCCATTCCATCGAGCAGAAGCCTTTGTAGCCACTCTGCTTCAGGTATCGGAATGTCCGGGCCATGTCTACCTGGAAAAGCTTGCCTTGCTCGTTGGTTTCTCCATCTTTCACGTGACAGATGCCGTAGGCGTGCCGGAACATGGCGTCGATCCCGTTGTAGGCGTGCTCTTCATTGCCAGTGGCGAGCGTGTTGGCGAAGTCCGGGAGCGCGTGCAACCAGGGACTGTCCACCTTCTCGATGACCTTCACCAGAAAAAATGGATCTTCGCTGAGGGGATTGTCGTTCTCCAGGTTGATGACAACACTCTTCGCTGAAGCGTGCTCCACCACACGAAGCAAACTGTCAGCAGTGCGTTCGGCGTCCGGTTTCGAGTCCTCAGCGGTTGGAATGTTGATGCGAATGCTTGGCGACCCGATGGCCGCCGCTGCATTCACCCATTGCTTGCTGAACTCGATCGCCTTTTCACGCTCGGCGCGATCCGCCGCGTACGGGCTGTGCTCGCCATCCACTGCGATGTTTACAATTCGGGCCCTAGCCTTCTCAACCGCGGCCCGAAACTGCTCCAGATATTTCGGATCGGTAGAAGGAAAATGTCCAGTCCACGGCTCAATCTTATTGATGTTGAACTTGGAGATGACGTGCGCCGCGAAGTCTTTCAGTTCGATGGTGGGATTACCGCTCTTGTGCTCCGGTCCCGCGATGAACTCCCGGAACGGATAGGAGGCGATGGCAATACGTTCCCGCGGCTGGGAAGGGAACTGCAGGTTGGGGCCGGAGTTTGTGCTGGCGCGCGCCAGTTCGGGCCACAGCCACACGCCGAGTGCTGTGGTTACAGACTGCCTTAGGAATCGTCTTCGGCTAGGGTCGTCCAAGCCGCGCTAGTGTAGCAGAGAGCGGCGCGGGCACGCCCTACTACGTGATACTCGCTTCCGTATAGGTCCCGTACACTTCTCTCAGCGCATCGCAGATTTCGCCCACCGTGGCGTAAGCTCGCACTG
>Ga0187819_10001214_pt1 | contig 13333 bp, 9 predicted proteins | sample NC_wetland_sal_i_15_FD_132411 | JGI IMG/M metagenome (GOLD analysis project Ga0187819, IMG submission 132411) | Wetland sediment microbial communities from Neuse River Estuary, North Carolina, USA - SO4_4 | ecosystem: Environmental > Aquatic > Freshwater > Wetlands > Sediment | place: USA: North... | reverse complement strand
CGTGCGGTTAATGCCCCAGCGAGTGCCCATTTCGCCCCAATGAAGGATGAACTTCTGGGCGGCGGGAGAGAGCGATTTGGAAGTATCTGTCATTTCTGCCTGTACAGAACTTACAGTATTGCGGAGCGTTTGTCAAGCCCTTTTCGGCGGAACCTAGCGGACGAGTTGAGCGATGTTAGGTGGATTTCCGGCGGTCTCGAATTTCCGTGAGGTGCAGGCGCAGCGCGACGATGATCTCCTCTCGCTGGCCGTTCTGGATGTTCCTGCGAAGTTGCTCGAGCGCGATGTGCACGACGTCGTTGTGATGCAATTCCTCGGGCGCGACTTCGTTGCTCAGCTCGAGCCAGATGCCGTGGAGCAGATCGATTTCCTTCGAGGTCAGCCGCGGAGCGTGCGGGCCAAGATAGAAGACTTTTTCCTGACCGCCCGGCGAATAGATTTCGAGCGTTAAATTGGGCCTCGGTTCACTCAACTTCTCCCATGCCAGGCCGGCCATACGAGCCTCGTCCGCGATCGATCTCCAGGACGACAATCCCAGCGCGATTTTGGACGACTGAAGATTTTGGGCCGCGCGCAGGATGCCATCCCATTTTTCCGTCGCCGGCGCGACAGCAAGATGGATGGACTTGCCCCTTTTCTCAGCCAGGGACAGTGCGCGTGTAAACAGCTCCTGTTCATTGATGTTGAACAAATCCTCCTGCATGAGTTCTTCGCCCCCCGAGCCTGCGCGGCCAAGGACTCGAAGGTGAAGGACCACAACGTCCTGTTGGCGGGGATTCACCCGGTCCAGCACGGCACCCAGGTTATAAAGCGCGTTAGAGTTCCGGATCATCACGAGTTCGTTCCCGGGACGCACGCCTAAAGAGGCAGGAGTCAGTTCCCCATCGGCCTCGAGATTAAACATGTCGAGTTCTTGATGCTTGACGCCATGCTTAAGAGTGATCTTCTCGGAGATTTCGAACACCGTGAAGAAGATCACGGTGAACGCCACGCCCGCGATGGTCGCCACCTGCTTCGTAAAGAGATTCATGATGCTCAGGGCAAAGAGCGTCAATGTGATCAATCCCAAGCCTACGGGAATCTCTGTTTTGCCCACCGTGAAATTCAGAGGGACACGAAAATCCCGCTTGCCTGGCTGCCGATACCGAAGCACCAATACCGCCAGCCCTTTCATCGAAAAGCTCCACATCACACCGAATGCGTAAGCTTCGCCGAGGACAAAGATGTCTCCACGGCTCAGGATGATGGTGAGGAGTTGGAGGCCCACCACGAGGTTGAGCATTCGGTAAGAAGTTCCGAACCTGGGGTGTGGGTGGCGAAACCAATGCGGAAGGATGCCGTCCTCGGAAACGCGGTTCAAGACGCCGTTCGAGCCCACGATAGCGGTATTGACGGCCCCCGCCAGCATCAGGACGCCGACGATCACCACAAATCCCTCAAAGGCCAGCTTCAAATTATAGGGGCCAACGAAATTCACTGCCAGACCGCTGATGAGATTGCCGAAATATTGCGGCCGAACCGCATCCGGAATGATCATGGAAGCGAAAAAAGAAACGCCTGCCGTGAAAATAAGACTATAGACGAATATGACGAGCCCGGCTTTTTCCAGGTTGGGCAGTTTGGGATGCTCGACTTCACGGTAGACCTGGGCGAGCGTTTCCTCGCCGCTCATGGCCAGAACGGAATGCCCGAGTCCGATGAGGATTCCAATAAACGCGACGGTATGCGGCAGATTGCTTAAGCGCAGCCAGCCCAGGGCTTCCGGCGCAAAGGTCAGATTGGCCTGCGTCGGAAATGGCGGGAGATGAGCGCCACGCACCCAAACGGTCAGGACGCACCAGACAATCATGACGACCACCATAACGGTGGTCACGTACATGATCCGCAGCGCTTTCCCGCTGGACTCCGGAATCCCCTTGATATTTTCCCACCAGAAATAAACCGTGACGGCGATCGCAAAGATCGCCGAGGTGGAATTGAGAGGAAGAGTCAGATTGAAATGTATACGCGCGAACAGTTCATTTAGAAATCCAGTCAAATACTGGCCTGCGGAGACGCCGCTGATGGGTCCGGTCAAAATGTAGTCGAACATCAGCGCGGACACGGAAAATTTTGCGAGGGTGCTGCCCATCGCTTCCTTGACCACGCGATACACGCCGCCGCGCACAAACATGCTACAGCTCTCGATGTACATGGATCGCACGGCATATGCGAACAGCATGATGGCCAGAATGAACCAGGGAGCCGCCTTGCCGATCGCTTGCTCGGCGATTGCCCCCGCATAAAAGGCGGACGATCCAAGATCATTGAGTACGATCGCTGCCGCCCGCCAGAAGGAAATGAAGGAAAGCATGGCGGTCGTCGCAATCACCACTTTGGGAAGGGCGCGCTTCTGAGCGGGATCCGAAGTCTGGGGAATCTGGTTTGATGACATATCTGTTTAGACTGTGAACCTCTGCAACGCTGCGAGCGCCGCGGGTGCTTTCTCCTTCATCGGTAAAAACGAATTGCTCAAGCCGCGATTTTGAAAAGAGAGCCGAGTCGGAGGCCAAATTCGTGTCAGCCGAGAGCTTCAAGCATGCGCCCGCTCTCCGCGAGGGACGCATCTCGGCCTTTCCGAAGCCTTCGATAGAGAATTCGGCCTAAATAAATACATTAAACTTCATAAAGAACTCATAAAGATTACCACTGTTTAGGGTGCCGAAATTGGCGGGCAACCCTTCACTTCGCGCAACCAATTGACAAATAAAGAGTTATTAATGGCTGGTCCAGCCCAAATTCATGCACGGGGAACCGTCTGGGCGCGCTCTTGACGGGCAAGGAACATGCCAATTCGTCTCTGTTTACACGGGGGAGAGCTACATATATATATTTAATAGAGTCGTAAATTTCCGCATGCGCGGTTTTGCGAACCAGCGCCGCAATCAATCCTGCACACGGCTTAGGGAGCCGCGGTTCTGATGGTCACCACAGCCGCAATTTTATTACTCGTCGCCGCGATTGCCTCGAGGTACGCCCTTGCATTCTTCAGGCGCCAGAGGAATGGCCGAGACGCGGCGGAAAATAAGATAAAAGGCTTCCGCCCGCACATCGGTTTCACGCGCCTCGACGGCATGGTGTCCCTCTCGCTTCTGCTCGACAACGAATCCAGCGAACACGTGTGGGCGGAAGAAATCGAGATTTTTCTCAGCGATCTGAAGGCGGATCAACAAGCTTCCGAACCGTCCTGCCGCGAAATCCGAAAAATTCGGCAGGTGGTCCGCTCCGGAGACATGTTGCCGCTCAGTTTGTGTGAAGCGATCTACAAAGCGGCCGGGGATCCTCAGCGCAGGTATAGTTGCGTGTTGTCCTCGGCCCTGCGCTATCGCATCGGTGAAGAGTGGTTTGAGAAAAACCTGGAAAACTACAGGATTCGGATGGCCGGACTCACCGCATCCGGCATTTCCCGCGTGCGCAAACCTGTTCCTTCGATTCAGGCTCAGGAAGAATCCCGGAATGTCCCCGCGATGGCGGTCAAATTAAAATAAAATCAAGACGCGGGAACTTTGCCGGGCTGGCCGATTAAAGTTGCCGGATCGGCGCCCTTCCTGGGGCGGAATTTTTGCGTTCTCCCGCCAAACGTTTCGGCTGCGTACAGGTTTCCCGCGGAATCGACCGAGAACTGGTGGACTCCCCAGAATTGTCCCGGAAACGAGCCGTATGTTCCCCAGGAGTAGAGCAGCTTCCCGTTCAAATCGTACTTCAGGAATTTGTTGTTGACGCCATCGGAGACCCACAGGTACTGGTCGGCGGTCATCATGATGTCGTAAGGGGAGCGGATATTATCCCACTCGTCGAGGTATTTTCCGTTCTCGTCGAAGATCTGGATGCGGCTATTGGAACGGTCCGCGACGTAGAGGCGTCGCTTGGCGTCGATGGCGATGGAATGCGGCAGGTTGAATTGGCCGGGCGCGGAACCTTTCGTGCCCCAGGTCATCAGGTATTTCCCGTTCTTATCGAATTTCACAACTCGCGTATTCACGTAACCGTCGGTGATGAAAAACGTGCCGTCGGGGAGCCAGGCGATGTCCGTGGGGCGCGCGAAATGTTTGTCGTCCGAGCCACGAACGCCGTGCTCGCCCAAAGTCAGAACGAGTTGCTTGCCGTCGTGTGTAAATTCGAAGATTTGATCGACTTCGTCGTCGACGATCCACACGTGCTTTTCAGGATCGTAGGGGCTGATGCGCACCTTGTGCGGCCCGCGTCCGCCCGCAAAGAGATGGTCCCACTGCGTCCAGTCCTCGATCAGCGAGCCGTCCGCATCGACGATCAAAATGCAGTGCTCGAGCCGCGGCTTGCCCTGGGTCGCCGGAACGCCGAACGCGCCGTACCCGCCAGTGTAGCCTTCGGGCGCCTTCTCAGGGACCGGCAACTCGCCACGTTGAAGGAGGATGACGCGGTTGGGATTCTCCGCGAAAACGCCGCCCTGCGATCCCCACGTCCAGCCCGGATGACCCAGCGGCTTTGGCCAGCCCGTGACGACTTCGTAGGGGCCAGTTTCATTTTCGCCGCCCTTTTCCTGCGCCCACGCGGCCATTTGCCAAGCAATAGCGGCCATCCAGAACACACCCAAAGCAATGCCTGCACGCATCCCGAATTTCATTTCATCCTCCCATAAAGCGGGCTTTCAGGCGCGAACCAGCCCCCGCACAATGAATCGCCGCAATCGAATGTCCAGGGCTCGCGTCCCAGCCCCCTGTTTGCTGTCACGCTTTTACATTGGCATCCCATTCCTGTCCACACAAACATTGCTGGTAGCTTCATTGCACCCGGGGAACTGCGGAAACATTTGTTATTGGTCGCAATTTGAGTTGTCCGATTTGCCGTTGGGAAATTTGCTATACGCCATTCAGGAGAATGGCGTTCCCGGTGGCCAGGATCACGCGGGGGAATTTATTACGCGAAGGCGCAGCCTCGTCGCGCGGATGTAGGCGTTTACGTAGCCGCGAAAATCGGGGTACTTGTCGGGAAGAATGCGGCTTTGCGCGAAAGACACAGTCTGCGTGGCCACCAAATCGTTGCCGCTCATCGTGTATTCGATTTGCACTTCGCCAAACTCTGATTTAATCGAAGTCTTATCCGGAAGGCGCTCGACGCGCATGCCCGCGGCCAGCACCACTCGATAAACGCACTTCACGTGGTACGGGGCGCCAACGTCCAAGGGCAGCTGGCGCGGCCTGGGAGGAACTTCGGGAACAGCGATTCCGCTAAGAATCAATGGCTGAAAGAACCAGCTATCTCCGGTGGAGGCCGTGACAAAATTCCCCGCAAAGGAAAATTTTTCCGTGATCTGCTGGCGATTGTCTTCGGTGCCGGAAATGGACGCCTGGCGGAACGAGGCCTCGTTCACGTACCGAGTCACTCTCTCCTCAAACGCCTTCAGGATCTCGCTCTGTGAACGTCCCCGGTAAAAGGAATGGCGCCTCGAATTGGAAATCCCGAGATACTTGGCTTCGACATCCGCGGCGCCGGTTCCATCGGATTGCAGACGAATAACAATGGCGTACTCAGATCCGTTTTGTTCCGGCGGCGTTTCCGGAATGCGTTGAAGATCGCCGCGATCCGGATAGGCGATCAGAGCGAAGACACCTTGATCCATTTCAGGGAGCTGGCCCAGCGGGTCGGTCTCCGAAGTCGGATCCATCCACAGAATTTGATTTCGCGAATCGTACGCGGGAAACTTTTCCACCGCGGAACGCAGACCGGCGGGGACTGGGAACGCCACAATCATGTGATCGAAGGTCGCCAGGGTGGGAGCGTTTGGGTCCGCTTCGACGTCTCCGCGAGTTCCAACCAGAGCAGGGTACCCGCGCAGGCCAATTTTATCGAGCATGGAAATCAGCAGCGTCGCCTTGTCCTTGCAATCTCCATACCTGTTCTTATATACATCAGCAGGAAGATGCGGCTGGTAGCCGCCGATGCCGATTTCAATGGCCACGTAGCGAATCTGACGCGACACGTAAGTGTAGAGGGCGTCGATTTTGGACAACGGATCAGATTCACCGGATGCAAGAGTCGTTACCTGCGATGCAATTTCCGATTCCGGTTTTTCGCCCGGGTCAAACAGCGCGTGGTAAGAGTGGCCCGCCTCTTCCCAGGATTGCAGCGCCGCCGGCCCCTTCGGATCGTAATTGACGAAGACTACGGCGGCGAGCGAGGAAAAGGGCGGCGCATCGGATTCGTCCGGGATGGCTGGCCGGTTTTGCGTCCGAAAATCCGCTCCATTGGACGATTGGCTGAGGACTTCCACCCTGTCGGGATGATTCACAAACCAGTGCAGTGATCCGGAAGGCACGGAAACATGCACTTCAGCTTGCCGGATGGGGATTTCCTGTTCCATCTGGAATTTCTCACCGCCAATGGGAAGCTGGCCTTGCGTCACGATCTCGCAACCCACAAGCGATCCATCCTCCGCACCAGGGATTTTGATCATCTTCACACGGTCGTCGGAGAACACTTCAAAATCCGCGACATCGGCCATGGTGATCAGATCTTTCTTCCCCGACTGTGTCACACGCCCGGAGGGAGAAATCGTCCAGGTCTGAATGGAAGTCACTTTCCTGTCGTTGTTTTCGTATCCGACCGCGTCAAGGTATCTGTCCGCGGATCGCCGGTTCAGGATTCGCAGGGCGCGGCGCTCGGTCATGACAAACTTTCCCGTCGCGTCCACTGTGAAATCGGTCCATTGGCCGACGACGACCGCGGCGCTTCCGTCGCCGAAATGGGCAAGGTCCATGCGGCCCGCCGCGGCCAGCCAGTCCGGCGCGGTATCGGCCCGGCTGGTCGAATGGCTGCCCAGGCACAGCAATACCGCAGCCAGGAACAGCCTCGCCAAAATGGGGTGGCTACTGCTCCCGGAGAACGATGACTTCCTGATCGTCTTTGGCAATCTCATCAAAGAACTTCTTCGCGCCCAAATATTCGACACTAGACGACAGAAAAACCTTTTTCAGATAAAAAGTGCGCGTGCATGTCACCGCCGTGTCGGTCTGCGTACAAGAACGAGAGAATCCTCCGAGGTCGTTTTCGATTTTTACTTCCTTGGGTAGTTGCTCCACTTTTATTTCCGGCGCCAGCTGCCAGGTACTCGTGCTGATCCGCTTTTCAGGATTGTTGAATCGAACCGCCGAGTGGCGCACACTGGCCGTGAACCGTGGCCGCTGATACTGATCGTCCATCCAGGGATTGAGCAACAATTCTCCGGGCCCGGATTCGTTGATCAGTTTTTCGCGCAAGTGCGCCTTCAAGGAGAAAGGCTGTGAAGAATCCCGAAATTCCGGATGCACGATCTGGGTCACCTCGGCGTCGGAACTGCCGTAAGCAAAGAAATCGTTCAAGCGCTGTTCCAATTTCTCGGGAGCTGTCTCCATCAGGTCGGCGCGAAATTCGATGGCCTCGGCGCCCTTCAGGTCGATTTCGGAGTCGCCTTCGGCCGTCCAATCTTTGCCAACATGCATCGTCACCTTCCCACTGGAAACATTCTCATCAACGGTCCCGGCGGGGATCGCGGTTGGCTGTGCTTTGCTTCCCTTCACGGCCAAACCCTGGATGCCCCGGTCGAACCAGGGTACTTCTCCAAAGGGTGCCGCCGCATCCGCGGGATCCGCGAAGATGGCGCCATCCTTAAAATTCAAGCGCGTAATAATTCTGGAGAACTGGCTGCGATTCGGAAATCCGCCGATCAGGGTCTGCCAGTTGCGCGTGGCAACCAGGACCATGTCCGAATCGACTTTTACTTCCTTGAGCATCAGGCCAAACAGTGCGTTGATTTCATCCGGGTCGCCTCGTTTGGCGACCAGGATATCATCGGCGGCGCGGCCCAGGTAGACGCCTGCTAGATTGCTCGAAGTAATGTTCTGCTGGATATACTTGTAAATCGCTTCCGCCTTCTTCTGCGGATCGGGGAGCTTTTCCGCCAGTTCCTTGGCTTTGCTTTTGGATTCCTTGTCGTTCTTTTGCATGTTAGCCATTTCTTCCGTCACTTCCTTGCCGACGTCGTCCCAGTTGGTGATTAGCGGGTATACCGCTCCTTCGAAGCCCAACTGCCTGGGAGTGAAAAGGATCATTGTGGCCAGGTCGCGAAAAGGAAGTGAAAACGGTTCGCTCAAGATTGGCCGCAAATTCTTGACGGAGAAGTCGAATTGCGAACCATTCACCGTTTGGCTCTGTGTAACCGCAATCTTGTTGACGGTGGTATCGAGAGGAAACTGCGCCATGGCCAGCCGCGGCCCAATCGTAACCTTGAGCGAAGAATCAAGCGTGCCCAGCTCACGCGTATCGAAGATCCAGGGAGAAGGATAGAACCAATCCTCGTTTTCCTCGATCTGATACTCGATAATCGCTCCCGGTTGCACGGATGGGAAGGTAAAGCTGGATTCCAGGATGGCGAAATTCTTTCCCTCCGTGTAGGCCTTGCCTCGGAATACCTTGGAAGAATCCAGCGGGATAATTTCACCCGAAGGAAGGATCGTGCGCCCTTCGATCCGGGACATTCTCACGAATTTGGATGCGTCTATGGAAACATTCCCCGCGTCTCGCCCTGCATCGTTGAATATTTTGATTCTCACGTAAATCTGAATCCGAGTGGTCCAAAACAGGCTGGACTTCTCGAGGACGTCCATTTGCCCGCGTTTGAATAGCACGACGGCCCCCGCCCCCGGGTCGAGCGGGTTCGATTTCATGTTCTTTTCGGCGTCCGTCACGGGATCCCAGTCGAACGCGGCCGCACGCGGAACTTGAAATACGATGGCCGCAAAAATAATCAGCCGGCAAAGGGCTTTCCGACTCACCATGAGTTTCCTCCGCAAACACAGGGCGCCAATCTTCTATCAAAGGGCCGCGCTCAGAGAGAGTACCGGCCTGCGCCGCACCGGGACACGAGCATCATTGCTCTGGTGGCTGATGAGCTACTATTCCGTGCAAGATCACGTCAAGTTAAATATAATCCACCTCTAAAAGCTACTCGCCTATTTTCTGAGGGACCGAATGAGCGTCTGATTGCGCCGGATCAGGGATGGCATCGACCTGTGAGTCCTGCCTGCGCGTAGGGCGAATTCTTCCACGGGAAGAGTCATCAGTCTACTTGGGATGCGATTTGGTATTTTCCGAACCAGAAGAAATATTGCTCGCACTTCGTGATTCGTGGCTTGCGAAAAATTCCATAAGGCGCGCTTCGGCCCAGAAGCGCTCGTCTCCCGCGTAACGCGAAATGAAGGCGCAATGACCTCCGCGTTCGGGCGCGATTGCACGAATATGCGGATTGTTCATCAGCACGGGATTGGAAAAACTCGCGAACGGCACGAAGGGATCGTCCTGTGATGTCACAATTAGAGCGGGAACTTGAATTTCTGCGGCGACGCGCAAGGCGCTGGACCGCGCATAGTAGTCCGTGGCGTCGCGGAAGCCGCAGTATTTCGCGGTGATCTTGTCGTCAAATTCGCGCATCGTGCGCACGCGAGCCATCGCCCTGAGATCGAATTTTCCTGGAAACAGCCTGGCTTTGCGCCGCATCCGGCTCTTCAGGTTCCGCACGAAGTGCTCCTGGTAGATAAAATTCTGAGGTAAGGCGACGGCATCGGAGCACACGCCCAGTTCAATGGTGGGGCAAACCCCCGCGACCGCGCGCAACTGCTGTGGAGCCCGGCCCGCGAACTCCCCGGCCATCTTCAGTACCAGGTTTCCGCCCATGGAATATCCGGCGAAGAAAATTTCCGGAAGCGAATCTCGCTCGACAAGTTCGGCGAGAACGGCGCGATAATCCCCGGACAAGCCCGAGTTGTAAAGCGTGGGGGTAAGAGACTCCGTCCCGCCGCAATTCCGCTGATTCAGACGCACGGCGTTCCACCCGGCTGCAAAAGCGCGTTCGGCTAGCCCGAGCATGTAACCCGATTCGCTCGATCCTTCCAGGCCGTGCACCAGCACAAGCGTCGGCCGTTCCCGCGGCGCAGCCTGCCAGTGGCATTGGCCGCGAATTCGAGTGCCGGGCTCGGTTTCAAAATCGCGAGCCACGCTCCGCGGCAAGCGCGGAAATCGCCGCGGTAGAAATGCAGCAACAAACGTCTGCGCGTGGGGGTTGCGCAAGAGCGGATGCGGTTCGAAGGCCTTCATCGGAGCACCCATATTACGACAGAATCCCCGGCTGTCGAGGCGCGCGGGCGCGCTTGATTTCGAGCGGCGGCGCGCATAGAATCAAATTTCACACATGAGTCTCAGGCGTCGCGAATCCTCCCGCATAGTCCGCCCAGCGGCCTGCCGCTGGGCTGTGTTGTATTTGGGGGCTGTTTTCCTATCGTTTAAGGAGAAGTGAATGGAAGGACCGATTCTCGAAGGACTGACGTTCGATGATGTGCTGCTGGTGCCGGGAAAGTCCTCGGTCCTGCCCACCGAAGTCAACACCCAAACGCAGCTGACCCGCAAAATTTCCCTGAACATTCCGCTGGTATCGGCCGCGATGGACACGGTCACCGAATCGCGCCTGGCTATCGCCATGGCGCGGCAGGGAGGGCTGGGATTCGTGCACCGCAGCATGACCATCGACCGGCAAGCCGAGGAAGTGGACCGGGTGAAACGCTCGGAAAGCGGAATGATCGTCGATCCCGTGACGATCTCGCCGGAGCTGACCGTCCGCGAGGCCATGGACATAATGGGTAAGTACCGCGTCTCGGGACTCCCGGTGACGCGCGGCGCCCGCCTGGTGGGCATCCTGACCAACCGCGACCTGCGCTTTGAAAAAAATCTCGACCAGCCCGTCAGCGCCGTGATGACCAAGGACAACCTGGTGACCGTGTCCGTGGGCACCACGCTGGAAGAGGCCGAACGAATCCTGCAAATGCACCGGATCGAAAAACTGCTGGTGGTCGACGCCGATTTCAATCTCAAGGGACTGATCACGGTAAAAGACATCCAGAAAAAACTGGAATTCCCGAGCGCGGCCAAGGACGGGCAGGGGCGCCTGATGGTGGGGGCGGCCATTGGCGCAACCGGCGATTTTCTGGAGCGCGCCGTGGACCTTGCGCGCGCGAAGGTCGATGTCCTGGCAATCGACACGGCCCACGGGCATTCCGCGCGCGTCATAGAGGCGATCCGCACGGTCAAGAGCAAGCTGCCTGACATGCAATTGATCGCCGGAAACGTCGGCACCTATGAAGGCGCCCGTGACCTGATCGCGCTAGGCATCGATGGAATTAAGGTCGGCATCGGGCCCGGATCCATTTGCACGACCCGCGTGGTGACGGGAGCGGGCGTTCCGCAGATCACCGCCATTTTGGAGGCCGCGCGTGCGGCGAAAGATACCGGCGTACCGGTAATCGCCGACGGTGGCATCAAGTACTCCGGTGACATCAGCAAGGCCATCGCCGCGGGCGCGGCGGTCACCATGCTGGGAGGATTATTTGCGGGGACGGAAGAATCTCCCGGCGAAACGATTCTTTATCAAGGTCGCACGTTCAAATCGTATCGCGGGATGGGTTCGCTCGGCGCGATGCAGGCGGGGTCGGCGGCGGCCGACCGCTACGCTCAGGAAGGCGCGCCGCGCGGCAAATCCGTGCCGGAGGGTGTCGAAGGGCGCGTGCCATATAAAGGATCTCTGAGTGCGCTGGTCGATCAGCTCGTGGGTGGGCTCAAAAGTGGGATGGGGTATTGTGGCGTGGCCACGCTCGCGGAATTGCAGGAGCGCTCACGTTTTGTGAGAATCACGGTCGCGGGGCTGCGCGAAAGCCACGTCCACGACGTGATCATTACTCGCGAAGCTCCGAACTACCAGGTCGAATAGTGCGGCTCTCGGACCCCACGAAGTATTGGCTGAAGGCTGTCGCTTGGGCGTGCGTTATTTCCACTCTTTCGACCGATCCTTTTTCCAGCCGGCACACTTCCATCTTCATTGTTCCGGTGCTGCGCTGGCTATTTCCTAATGCCAGCGCCGAAACGATCGATTTGATGCACACGATCATTCGGAAGATGGCGCACTTCATGGAGTATTTCATCTTCAGCGTTTTTCTGATGCAAGCGCTCCGCGGCAAGGAACGCGGGTGGCAATTGCGTTGGGCGATCTGGGCGGTGATCATCGTCGCGGGATATGCGTCGCTCGATGAATTCCATCAAGTGTTCGTGCCCAGCAGGCACGCTTCGCCATGGGATGCGCTGCTCGATACGACGGGCGCAATCGTCGCGCAAGTTGTCTTATGGATTTGGTATTCGCGACGGCGGGAAGCGACTGGCGACTAGTGACTCGCTCGGACTGAATTCAAGCGAAGGGTGACTGGTGTAAACCCTCCGGCTGACACACAAATCACTGCGCCAAATTCTGTTGAATCAAGCGGAAATTGCGAGTCAGGCCCGCGCAAAAAAGAAAGGCTGGCTTCCAGTAACTCGGCAAGGTTTTGCACGAGTCGCGGGTCACCAGCCACGAGTCACGGATTTTCTACGCTCCGGCCTTCTCTTCCTTCTTTTCTTCCTCGGCGGCTTCGGGAGCGGCTGCTTTTTCCTTCTTTATCTTTTTCTTGAGCTTGGAGCCCAGCAGTTCGAGGATGGCCAGCTGCGCGCCATCGCCGATCCGGAAGCCCGCGTGGATGATTCGCGTGTAGCCGCCTGCTCGATCGGAAAAACGCGGGGCGATGTCCGAGAAGAGTTTCTTGGTGGCCCCGGTCGTCATGAGATAGGCAGCGGCTTGGCGGCGCGATTGCAGCGTGTCCCGCTTGCCGAGGGTGATCATATTCTCGACGAGGGGCTTCGCAGCTTTGGCGCGCGTGACCGTGGTGGTGATGCGTTCCTTCTCGATGACGTTGGTCACCAAGTTGCGAAGCGTGGCGCGGCGATGCGCCGGCTGGCGTCCGAGTTTCGATCCATAGTTGCGGTGTCGCATACGTGAGTGCCCCGGGCTCTTACAGGCCCGCGGTTTCCTCCGGCGTCAGGGGAGCAGTCTGGCTCGGCAGCGGCGGCCAAATGATGCGGCCGTGCTCGTCGAACTTCATGCCCAGGCTCAGGCCCATCTTGTTCAGAATTTCCTTGATCTCGTTCAGCGATTTCCTGCCGAAGTTTTTGGTCTTCAGCATTTCGTTCTCGCTCTTCTGCACCAGCTCACGGATCGTCTGGATGTTGGCGTTCTTCAGGCAATTGTAGGAGCGCACGGAAAGCTCAAGTTCCTCGACGGAGCGGTCCAGGTGCTCGACGCGCGGATCGTTGTAGGACTCGACCGATTCCTCGATCACTTCGGGCTGTTCCTCGAAGTTGATGAAGATGCTCATATGGTCCTTAATGAGCTTCGAGGCCAGGCCGATGGCGTCCTGCGGGGTGATCG
>Ga0187819_10001212_pt1 | contig 13344 bp, 12 predicted proteins | sample NC_wetland_sal_i_15_FD_132411 | JGI IMG/M metagenome (GOLD analysis project Ga0187819, IMG submission 132411) | Wetland sediment microbial communities from Neuse River Estuary, North Carolina, USA - SO4_4 | ecosystem: Environmental > Aquatic > Freshwater > Wetlands > Sediment | place: USA... | reverse complement strand
GCAAGTCGTATTCCTCGATGAGCCGACCGCCGGCCTCGACCCGCAAGTCCGCCGCGAAATTTACATCATCATCGAAGAGCTGAAACGGGACAATAAGACTGTTCTGCTCACCACGCACTATATCGAAGAGGCTGAACGCCTCTGCGACCGCGTCGCCATTGTGGATTACGGCCGCGTGATTGCCATCGGCACGCCCCGCGAGCTAAAAGGCAAGTCCGCCGGCACCACGCGCATCGAAGTCCGGCTGGCCAAGCCGATGACGGATGGGGCGCTCGCGCACCTTGATGGCGTCGCCGATTGCCGCGAATTCGAAGGCACCTACGTGCTGCATTCCCGCAGTTCCCCGCAGACCATCGTCGCGCTCGTAAAGCAGCTCGAAGCCGAAAAAAATGAACTTCAAAGCCTGGAGATGTTTTCGCCCTCGCTCGAAGACGTCTTCATCGAGCTCACCGGGCGCAGGCTGAGGGATTGAAATGATACCGAAGTCTTTGACCAATACATGGAGGCTGACGATCGTGCGCATCCGGCTGGCGATGCGCAATCGCGCCTTCTTTTTTTTCAGCCTGGTGATGCCGCTGGGATTCCTTTTCTTTTTCGTGCCCGTCTTGGCCAGAGGCCGCCAGGAATGGATTGCGTACATTCTTGGCGCCGTGCTCACGCTCAGCGTGATGGGCAGCTTCTGGGGCTTGAGCGTGCAACTTGTGACGTTTCGCGAGCAGGGCATCCTGCGGCGCTTCCGCCTCGCGCCGTTGGGGGCAGGCCCCATGCTGGCTTCGAGCATTCTCTCGAATTACCTGATGATTCTGCCGACTGTCTTCATCGAGATTCTGGTCTGCCGCTGGGTATTTCACATGCAAGCCTGGGGTAATTTGTGGGCTGTCCTCGTGCTGGTCACCTTCGGATCGGCTGCCTTCGCGGCCTTCGGGCTGATCGTGGCCAGCGTCACCAACACCATGCAGGAAACCCAGATGATCAATAACTTGATCTGGACTGGATTTCTGTTTCTGTCCGGTGCAAGCGTCCCGCTGGCCGTTTTCCCGCTGTGGATTCAGCGGGTTTCGTTTTTCTTGCCGGCGACCTATCTAGCCACCGGCCTGGAATCCGCCACCACCAACCTCGCCACTTTGGGCGAGGTTACGGAGGACGTCGTGGCGCTGGCCATCGGGATCCTTGTCGCCTTCGAAATCTCCCGCCAGCTCTTCCGCTGGGAGCCGGAAGCAAAAGTCCCGGGCCGCGCCAAGCTGTGGGTTCTCGTGGCGATGATTCCCTTCCTGGCGTTCGGAATCTATGAAAATATTGCCGGCACGCGCCTCCTCCGCATTCATCAGCAATACCAGATGCTCAGAAATCGAGAGATGCCGGAGCAAACGCACCAGGATCGCTGATGGAAGACGAGCCTTAAAATCTCATTCGGTCAAATCCAAACAACCGACTCCAACATCGAATCCCAGAGGAGGAATCAATGAAGGCAATTCGCGTCCATGAATTTGGGGGACCTGCGGTGATGCGTCTCGAAGAGGTCGCGGCCCTCACGCCGGGCCCGGGACAAGTCGTTGTCCGCATTCAGGCCGCTGGCGTCAATCCGGTGGACACCTACATGCGCGCCGGCACCTATCCGCGCAAGCCTGCGCTGCCTTTCACTCCCGGCATTGATGGCGCCGGCACCGTCGAAGCCGTCGGAAAGGATGTCAAGAAATTCGCGCCGGGCGATCGCGTATATTTGACCGGCAGCCTCACCGGCACTTACGCCGAGCAGGCCCTCTGCGAGGAGTCCACGCTGGTCCCGCTCCCCCCGCACGATTCCTTCGCCCAGGGCGCAGCGATTCATGTTCCCTACGCCACTGCCTACCGCGCGCTCTTTCATCGAGCGCATGCCCGCCCCGGCGAGACGGTCTTGATCCAGGGCGCCAGCGGAGGCGTGGGCATCGCCGCCCTGCAGCTTGCGCGCGCCGCCGGCCTGCGTGTCGTCGGCACGGCCAGCACGGACCGCGGCAGAAAACTGGTCGCCGCCGAAGGCGCGCATCAAATCCTCGACCACAAAGACCCCGACCATTTCGAAAAGGCGCTCGCCGAAACAGGCGGGCGCGGCTACGACGTAATCCTCGAGATGCTGGCCAACGTGAATCTCGCCAAGGACCTGACCATCCTCGCGCTGCACGGTCGCGTTGTCGTGGTCGGCAATCGCGGAACCATCGAAATCAATCCCCGTGACGCCATGGGCCGCGACGCCGCCATCCTCGGCATGACCCTGTGGAATATCTCGCAGCCGGACCTCGCCAGCATCCATGCGGCCATTGTCGCTGGCCTTGAGAACGAAACCCTCCGGCCGATTGTCGGCCAGGAGATGCCGCTTTCCGAAGCGCCCCGCGCGCACGTGGCCGTCCTCGAGCCGGGTTCTTATGGCAAAATCGTCTTGTTTCCCTGAAATCGCATGTGGCTTCTATTCACTGTAGTGACAGCCTTATAATTTCCATCGAACTCTAGTTTTTAAAGGAGGAAACTATGCAGCGCACGGCCACAGCAGTTTGGACTGGAGCATTAAAAGACGGCAAAGGCGCCATCTCCACCCAGAGCGGTGTCCTTTCCGAAACTCCCTATTCCTTCGTCACTCGCTTCGAAAACGGCAAAGGAACCAACCCCGAAGAGCTCATCGCCGCCGCCCACGCCGGCTGCTTCACGATGGCGCTCTCCGCGCAGCTCGGCACCATGAATTTCACGCCGCAAAGCCTGCGCACCACGGCCACTCTGTCCCTAGAAAAACTCGATGCCGGTTGGACCATCTCCAAAATCCATCTCGACGTCGCCGCCAGAATCCCCAACATTACCCCCGCGGCCTTTGAGTCGGCGGCCTCCAGCGCAAAAGCCAATTGCCCGGTTTCCCGCGTCTTGAAGGCGGAAATCACCATGACTGCCAGCTTGGAGCAGGCCGCTTGATTCTGCCGGCCATCACCGGCGTATTAATTATCATCGTCGTCCTTTGGGACGCCTTTGAAACCATCGTTCTGCCTCGCCGCGTTTCTCGCTGGTTCCGGCTCACGCGCATGTTTTATCTCTCCACCTGGATTCCCTGGCGTGCCCTCGCGCGGCAGATTCCCAGGACCAAGCAGCGCGAAACCATTCTCAGCTACTACGGTCCCCTGTCGCTCTTGGTCCTCTTCGTCATTTGGGCCGCGGCGCTGATCTTTGGATTTGGATTTCTCTATTACAGCGCCGCGGTCCATCACGACGTCATATTGTCCTCGCTGTCCACGGCGATTTACATGAGCGGAACAACATTCTTCACATTGGGCTTGGGCGACGTCGCCCCCCATTCGCCCGCCGAGCGCGTTCTGGCTGTGTTCGAGAGCGGCCTCGGATTCGGATTCCTCGCTTTGGTGGTCAGTTATCTCCCCGTGATTTATCAGGCCTTCTCGCGCCGCGAAGTCAATATCGTCCTTCTCGACGCGCGCGCCGGTTCCCCGCCCACGGCTGCCGAGCTTCTCCGTCGCCACTCGGGCCCGCACGGCAAAGACGCCCTCCAGGGGCTGCTCCATGATTGGGAACGCTGGTCCGCGCAAATCCTCGAAAGCCATGTCTCCTATCCCGTGGTTAGCTACTTCCGCTCCCAGCATAGCAATGAATCCTGGCTTGCGGCCCTCGCCGCCATTCTCGACGTGAGCGCTCTGCTGATTGCCAACGCCGAGGACGCCTGCTCACGCCAAGCTCGTCTTACCTTTGCCATGTGTCGTCACACGGTTGTGGATTTGGCGCAGGTTTTCTATCGCAAGCCTCTCGCAAGTCCCGCCAATCGCCTGCACCCCGAAGATTTGGAGCGCCTTCGCGAGGCGCTGAGGCAAGCCGATTACCCAATGCAAGGCACGGAGGCTGCCGATCAAAAGCTTTTGCATCTCCGCGAAATGTACGAGCCCTACCTTCAGGCCCTGGCAGCCTATCTCTACCTGGACCTTCCTCCCTGGATTCTCTCCAAGGAAATCTCAGACAACTGGCGCACCAGCGCCTGGGGCCGCATCTCCGGTTTTTCTGCCGCCCGTCAGGAGGAAGTCACCGTCGATGACCATACTGATTAGGCCGCATGCCTGACGCACGAATTTCACAAGCCTTGAATCCTCTTCCTCTCTTCCAAATCCAATAGGAGCGACACTCAATGGCCAAACACTTGGAAAGGCTCCAGAAGCTCGCGCGCGGCGAGGCCCATCCTCCGTCCGTCGCCAAGCTGATTGGTTTTCGACTCACCTCCGTTCAGCACGGCGGTGCCATCATCGAACTGGATGCCGATGAATCCCACTCGAACCCCATGGGAACGCTCCATGGAGGCGTCCTCTGTGACATCGCCGACGCCGCCATGGGCATCGCCTTCGCCTCCACGCTTGAAGACGGTGAATCGTTTACCACCCTGGAGCTGAAGATCAATTTCCTGCGCCCTGTCTGGAAGGAAACCCTTCGCGCTGTCGGAAAGGTGATCAAGCGCGGCCGAACCGTGGGCATGGTTGAATGCGATGTCACAAACTCCGAGGGCGACCTGGTCGCGCGCTCTTCCTCCACCTGCATGGTCCTCCGCGGCGAACAGGCGCGCGGACGCTGAGTGACTCGCCGGCCTACCTAAATGTCGCTCTCGAGAACAGCATCACCACCTCTGAAATTGTCTCAAACGTGGACGCCACCATCCCACGACCGGACATGCGCACTCAAATGCCGCGCCTTCGTTCGCCGTAAGCACCAGAGAGCAAATCGCTTAGCTACATATGGCCGCGGAGGGCGTCTTGCTCCTCTTCCTCCCCCTCCAAGCGGGGCGGTTTGCTTGGTCGAGCCAGGCGTTGGACGGAGGATCGGATGAATTCGTACCTTCAAGATCTGCGTTACGCATGGCGCATGCTGCTGAAGACCCCCGGCTTCACTTTGGTCGCCATTCTGACGCTCGCCCTGGGCATCGGCGCCAATATTGCCGCCTTCAGCATTGTTGACGGCATCTTGCTCCGCCCCCTCCCCTTCCCGCAGCCTGGCCAGCTCGTCCGTGTTTATGACGAATTGCGCTCCTCCAATACGAAGGACGTGGGCATGTCCGTCCCCGAATACTGGGATTACCGCGATCGTGCCGGCGTATTCCAAGACATCGCTGTCATTTGGCCCATCCCCGTCAACCTCACCGGAGTTGACCGGCCGCAGCGCATCGAGGTCCTGGCCACCAGCCCGAACTATTTCACCATTCTAGGCGTGCAACCCCAGCTTGGCCGTGTCTTCACGATGAAGGACGACGTCCCCGGCTTCGTCGAAGCTGTCGTCCTGAGCGACGGCTTCTGGCGCCGCGAATTTGGAGCGGATCCAAATATCCTGGGAAAGAGTCTCCGCCTTGACGGCGATCTCTACCGCGTAATCGGCGTCATGCCTCCCAGGTTTCACCATCCCGGAAAAACTCTGGAAACGGAGGAAGACGGCTTTATCGCCGCCGGCTATAACGCGCTACCGTTTCCCGTGCCCCCGCCGCGTTCCGTTCGCATGCTTCCCGGCGCCATGGCGCGTCTTAAGCCCGGCTTAACCATCTCGGAAGCGCAAGCTCGTCTCGAGGCGTTCGACGCTGGACTGACGCGTGAATATCCTATGGATTATCCGCTGGCCGCAGGCTGGGGTCCGCGCCTGATCTCCGTTCGGCAAGACCTTACCGGCGGTGTCCGCGCCGAACTTTTCGTGCTGTTCGCCGCCGTCGGATTTGTGCTCTTAATCGCCTGCGTCAACCTGGCGAATCTCCTCTTGGCGCGCGCCTCCGGCCGTCAGCGTGAAATTGCCATCCGGCTCGCTCTCGGCGCGGGACGTGCACGCCTGATCTCCCAGTTGCTCACGGAAAGCGTACTTCTCGCTTTCATATCCGGCTGCGTTGCGCTCGTCACGGTGGTGTGGCTAAAAGGCGCCCTGCTGAAATTCGCTCCCGCCGATCTTCCCCGGCTGAATGAAGTTGCCATCAACCCGGAAGTTCTCTTCTTCGCGTTCCTGGTTTCCATTCTTACCGGCATTCTCTTCGGTCTCGCGCCTGCTCTCCAGGCTGCAAGTACCGACCAAGTCGCGAGCCTCCGGGAAGGCAGCCGCGGCTCAGGCGCGAGCAAGGGCCATGCGCGTGTCTCTCGCGCGCTGGTCGTCTCCGAGGTTGCCCTTTCGCTGGTCCTCTTGGTCGGCGCCGGCCTTTTTCTGCGCAGCTTCTGGCAGATCCTTCAAGTCCGTCCGGGTTTCAACCCTCATCAAGTCGTCACCGCGCAAATCTGGATGGCCGTCCCCAATGACCCGAAGAATGACCCATACGCAGCCGTCCCCAAACGGGCCGCTTTTCACCGTGAACTCCTTCGCCGGCTCTCTGCCCTCCCGGGCGTCCAGGAAGTTTCTATAGGCAGCGGGGCAAGCCTGCCATTGCTCCATGCGCGGAACGTTTTAACTTTCGCAATTGAAGGCCGCCCCGCAGACTCCGAGCGCGCCCCGGTGGCGGAATTTTCCTCTGCGACTCCATCATTTTTCCAGACTCTTCAGACCCCCATTTTGTCGGGAAGAAATTTTACGGATTCCGATGATGATACGGCCATGCCCGTCGCGCTGGTGGATGAAACCCTCGCGCGCCGTTACTGGCCCGACGAGAGCCCCATCGGCAAGCGCATCAAGACCGTCTTCATCCGAGCCACGAACCCCTGGTTCACCATCGTCGGCGTCGTCGGCGATGTAAGATCAGACTCCCTCGTGACGCCCGGCGCCCCGCACGTCTATCTTCCCCTGTTTCAGAATCCGCCCTACAACGCCGTCATCTACATTCGCACCGCCGGCGATCCAGGCACCCTCAGTGAAGCCATTCGCCACCAGGTAGAAGCCGTCGATCCGAACGTTCCGATTTACGCCATCCGGAGCATGGACGATGTGATCGTACGATCCACCGCCGAGCGGCGTTTTGCGCTCCAAATTCTGGGCTTCTTCGCCTGCGTCGCCCTTCTGCTCGCCGCCATCGGAATCTACGGCGTGATGGCCTACACCTTCAGCCAACGATCTCACGAAATCGGCATTCGCATGGCTCTCGGCGCGCAGCCCCGCGACATTCTGCGCATGGCGCTCAGCGAAGGAATGACGCTCGTCGCCATCGGCCTCGGCGCGGGCCTCGTCGGAGCGCTGATCCTCACGCGCTTCCTGCGCACCATGCTTTACGCCGTCACGCCCAACGACCCTCTCACTTTCGTAGCACTCGCCGCGCTGCTCGCCGGTGTCGCCTGGCTCGCCTGTTTCATTCCCGCGCGCCGCGCCACGCAGGTGGACCCGCTCGTCGCCCTGCGGGAGGAGTAATCCGCCCCACCCAAAATCCGCCCGGCCAATTTGGTAGCGGCCGCGCGCCGTTTGAATTTCCTCTTTCCGTTGGCGCAAAAATCCCTATGCTATAATCCGCTCAGCGCGACGGTTGGAGCATTCGAGTCAGTGCGGAGCAGCCTGATGCCTATCCCCAAAACTGAAAAGATCTGGCACGACGGCAAGTTCATCAACTGGGACGACGCGAAAATCCACGTCCTCTCCCATGTGGTCGGTTACGGCTCGGCCGTCTTCGAAGGCATTCGCTGCTATCAAACCACGCAAGGCCCCGCCGTTTTCCGCCTGCGCGAACATATTCAGCGCCTTTTCAATTCCGCGCGCATCTACCGCATGGATATTCCCTTCACCCCCGACGAGATTTCCCAGGCCAATCTCGATCTCGTCCGCATCAACAAAATCGGCGCCTGTTACATTCGCCCCACGGTCCTTCGCGGCTACGGCAACGCGGGAGTCAGCCCCGAAGGCTGCCCCGTCGAAGTCTATATGGCTTGCTGGGACTGGGGAAAATATCTCGGCGAAGATGCGCAGCACACCGGCGTGGACGTCTGCGTGAGCTCCTGGAATCGCCCCGCCCCCAATACGCTGCCTCAAATGGCCAAGGCCGCCGCGAATTACATGAATTCCCAGCTCATCCGCATCGAGGCGAAAGCGAATGGCTACGCCGAAGGCATCGCCCTCGACGTGAACGGCCAGGTCAGCGAAGGCTCCGGCGAGAACGTTTTTCTAGTCATGGACGGCACCGTCATCACTCCGCCTCTCTCCAATGGCGCTCTTCCCGGCATCACTCGCAACACGGTCATCACTCTCTGCCGCGAATTCAATATTCCTGTCGTCGAGCAAATCGTCCCGCGCGAGATGCTCTACATCGCCAACGAACTTTTCTTCGCCGGCACCGCCGTCGAAATCACGCCCATTCGTTCCGTGGATCGCGTCACGGTCGGCAACGGCACCCGCGGCCCCATCACCAAGCGCATCCAGGACGAATTCTTCGCTCTCACCAGCGGCACTAAGCCCGAGCGTCACGGCTGGCTCTCGCCCGTCGGTGTTCCTGTCGGCGCATCGGTCCGTTGACCCTTTCGGCCGGCGCTTACTTCACCGTCAAATTCGAAAAATACCCGTCCGTCTCCACGGAAGTCCACAGCGCGATCTGCCCGCGGCTCTCGCCCAGCTTTAGGTCGTTCACGATCAGGCATGGCTCGGCGGCGCCGTTCACATAGAGCTGCGCCTTCGTGCCCGCCACCACGATTTTGATCTTCGTCCATGCCCCTGCTTCCATATCCGCGTACGATTCATAAGCGCCGGGATTCTCCGCTCTCAGCCGGTTCCACGGGTAGTCGGGAATTGACATGTACTGCACCGAGTGGTTGCGCCGCAGTTGATCCTCGGCCCTTCCGTTCGTGGGCCGCAGATAGAAGCACTCGAATTTTTCCCCGTGCCCTGCAACCCGGAACGCAATTCCAATAAACCCTCGTGCGTCGGCCGGAGCCCCCGCTGCCGGCATCCCCGCCACTTCCACCTCAATCGTGCCGTCCTGGAAATCGGTGCCGTTGAGAATGGCCAGCGGTTCCTTCTCTGCATAAGCTGCCTTGTCGTAATTCTCCGGTTTCAGCAACCGCACCGCCCTCCGCCCGCGATACTCCGCCACCTCCCCTTTGATGTTTATCAACTCCAGCCCGCTCAGCGATTCCAGCCGGAATTCCTTCGCCGGCACTCTTGTTTCCCGGCCAGACGTCGAGCACGAAAAGAAAACAAATCCCAACGCAAGCAAGCATCGAGCTGGATTTTTGCGCATGGATCCTCTTTTCCAGAGCGAAATTTTCAGCCCGGCCTATCCGATAGACGCCGCGCATCTCAATCTGTTAGCGTCGCCGCGCGCCGCCCACCGCACGCAACACCTCCCATATCGCTTTTTCTGCTCTTGTCGCGCGGCTTTCTTTGACTGCCCTCCTCGATTCCAGTAGAATCGCGCCCGCTCCACTACGGTGCTCCTCATTCCGGCGCGGTCGCGCCAGTATTCTCGCGGAGGCGGTTCGTGTACAGCCTGACGCAAAAACTCTTCGCAGAATTCATTGGCACCTTCACTCTCATCTTCATCGGTGTCGGATCCATATGCGCCGACCAGTATCTCCGCGCCTCAGGCCAACCCGGTGTCGGCCTGCTCGCCATCGCCGCTGCTCACGGCCTCGCCTTCGGCATCATGGTCACCGCCGTCGGCCACATCTCCGGGGGACACTTGAACCCAGCCGTCACCATCGGCTTTTGGGTCACCAAGCGCCTAACCACCCTGCAAGCCCTTTCTTACTGGTTCGCGCAACTCCTTGGCGCCGCCGCCGGCGCTTATCTCATCATCGCCATCGTCCCCGACTCCGTCTGGCGCCCCGTGGGTCTCGGCACTCCGGATCTCACCGCCGATTTCACGCGCATGCACGGCATGGCGCTCGAAGCCGCCACCACTTTCCTCCTCGTCTTCGTTTTCTTCGCCACCGCCGCCGACGCCAAGGGCGCCTTCAACAAAATCGCCGGCTTCGCCATCGGTTTCACCATCACCATGGACATCCTCTTCGCCGGCCCCTTTACCGGCGGCGCCATGAATCCGGCTCGCGCCTTTGGCCCCGCCCTCGCTTCGCATCACTGGACGAACCACGGCGTGTACTGGGTCGGTCCCCTTTTCGGAGGTGTCCTCGCTGGCGTAATCTACGATCGCCTCTTCCTCCGCGACCAACCCCCTGCCTGAAAAACCCCGCCTGAGAACCCCGAGCGGGCCTGCTCTCCGCCTCCCTCGGGTTTGTCTCCTCCACTTCCTGTGCCTCCTATGCTTCCTGTGCCGCTGCTTCATCCCCCCTGTCCCAAAGGTCAGGTTGCCAGCGTAGAACGTCCCCTCCCTCGTTTTCTTGTCACACCTAATTCCGCGTGCTAGCTTGGCTGAAGCCTCTCGGTTGGGAGCTGATTCGTGGCCATCAATATTGACGATCTGTTGCGCCGCGCGGTTGAAAGCCGCGCCTCCGACCTGCACCTGAAAGTCGGCAACCATCCCTATCTGCGCGTGGATGGCATCCTCAGCGGCCTCACAGACGTCCCCCGTATTACGCCGGAAGAAATGCTCTCCATGGCCTTCAGCATGATGACCAACCGGCAAAAGCAAAAATTCAAGGAGACCGCCGAGCTCGATATGGCTTACGGCGTCGCCGGCCTCGGCCGTTTCCGCGTCAACGTTTTCCAGCAACGCGGCAACGTCGGCATGGTCCTCCGCGTGATTCCCACAAAAATTCGCACGGTCGAGGAACTCGAGCTTCCGCGCATCCTCACCCAGGTCTGCGAGGAGCAGCGCGGCATGGTCCTCTGCACCGGCACCACCGGTTCCGGCAAATCCACCACGCTCGCCGCCATGATTGACCGCATCAACTCTCTCCGCGCCGAGCACATCATCACCATCGAAGACCCCATCGAATATCTGCACCGCGACAAGAAAGGTTTCATCAACCAGCGCGAAGTCGAGGTGGACACCTCCTCCTTCTCAACCGCCCTCCGCGCCGCGCTCCGCCAAGACCCCGACGTCATTCTCGTCGGTGAAATGCGCGACCTCGAAACCATTTCCACCGCCTTGCTCGCCGCCGAAACCGGCCACCTCGTGCTCTCCACTTTGCACACACTCGACGCCACGGAAACCATCCAACGCATCATCGCCGTCTTTCCGCCGCCCGAGCAAAAACAGATTCGCTTGCAGCTCGCCGGCACTCTCAAGGCCGTCATCAGCCAGCGCCTGGTCCGCAAAAGCGATGGCCAGGGCCGCGTCCCCGCCGTCGAAGTGATGATCACCACCGGCTACATCCGCGATTGCATCATCAATCCCGATAAGACCCGCATGATCCGCGATGCCATCGCCGCCGGCACCAGCCAGTACGGCATGCAAACCTTCGATCAATCGATCTTCGATCTCTATTCCCGCAACCTCATCACTCTCGAGGAAGCTCTCATGCGCGCCTCGAACCCGGACGATTTCCGCCTCCGCGTCCAGGGCATCCGCTCCTCCGCCGATTCCGCCCGCGAGGAGATGGAGCGCGCCATGACCGAATTCGAGCGCCTCGGCCACCGATAGATTCGAGCGGCTGTCTTCGGATTTGTCTCCCCCCATCAGTGTTTATCTGTGTGCATCTGTGGTTAAATCCCCACGTGCGTTCCCGCTCCTCGGCCCCTAAACTCTCGACCGAGCACCAGCTTTACCTTTCCGCGCAACGCGCGCTTATGCGCCGCGCCTACTCTCTCCACGACATGCGCGCCTATCTCGAACGCCGCGCCGAAAATATAGAACTCATCCCCGCCGTCATCGCGCGCCTTCGCGAGCTCCACTATCTCGATGACGTCCGCTACGCCCTCGACTTCGCCCGCAGCCGCGTCCATTCCCACCGCGGCCGCTTCCGCATCGCCCGCGAACTCCGCGCCCGCGGCGTCCCCGACGCCCACATCGAAGCCGCGCTCAACGCCGTCTTCGCCGAAACCGACGAAGCCTCCCTCGTCCGCGCCCGCCTCAAGCGCCGCCTCGCCCGCCTCCGCGGCCCGCTCGACCGGCGCAAACTCGCCTCCCTCTATCGCAGCCTGCTCACGGCCGGCTTTTCCTCCGATGTAATCCGCGCCGAACTCCGCACGGTCACGCGCGGCGATCTCCCCGATATTTCGGACGCCCCGGATTCCGATTCCGAATCCTAAGGCCATATCACCGCGCCCTAATCGGCCCCACCCAGCCGCCGGGAACGCATAAATTCAACTTTTTCCCAAGAGAACTTTTCCGCGCGGCTGCGTCTAACTACGCCAGCACCTCCTGCGACAGCCAACAGGGGGCCAAATTCACCCGGGAACGCGCGCGGGCAAAAATTAAAGGAGCACGAAAAATGAAGACGCTTTCCCTTGCAACTCTGGCCCTCACTCTCGCACTCATCACCGGCCTCGGAGCCGCTCCGGCCTTCGCGCAGGCGCCGGCCGCTGCCCCGTCCACGGACAAGACCGCGCCCAGCTACGACATGAAAGCGCAATCGCTGCTGGATCTCGATATCCAAGACAAGAAAGTGATCAGCCTGGCCGAGGCGCTGCCCCAGGATAAATTCACCTGGCGTCCCTCCCCCGACGCGCGCTCGTTCGCCGAAGTGTTTCTGCACATTTCCGGCGAGCGGTACTCGATTCTCGCGTTGGGTGGCGCCACACCTCCCGCCGGCTTCGACCTGAAGACCTACGAAGAATCCACCACGGACAAAACCAAGATCCTGGCCGAATTGAAAAAGTCGGGCGCTTTCATGATGGCCACCGTCAACGCCATGTCCAACGCCGATTTCGCAAGGGCTATCCCCAAGCTTGGCCCCGACGCCAACGCCGGCGATGTCGTCTACATCCTCGTCGCCGATTGCCACGAGCACGTGGGCCAATTGGCCGCCTATGCCCGCGAGAACGACATCGTCCCGCCCTGGACCATTGCCGCGCAAAAGGCCGCGAAGGAAGCTGCCGAGAAGAAAGCTGCGGAAGAAAAAGCCAAAGAGGCCAAGCAATAATTTTTGCTCCTGCCTGGGGGGAGTCGCGACGGCTCCCCCCAGCGGTGTCTCCCCGAGTCGCGTCCCGTCCACTTGGAATCGCATCCATCCCAGGAAAAACTGTTTTTTGTTGCGGGTAGAAACTTGTGATTTCCTTTCATTGCAACTAGTTAGCTTGAATCCTACCTTGGTGAATGTTGCTGGTAGAAATTCAGTGGCTGATGGCGAGTGGCGGGTGGCTTGAAAGGTGACAACCGATAGCCATTTTTCAATCTGGCCAACGCTGGGAGAGGTCTTGAGAGAGGCGGTTCGGGCTGGGTTCCGAAATGGGACGAAAATGGGCGGAAAAAACCCAATAAGTTGGCTATTAGGAAATGGTCTTGTGATTTGTTTACTATGATTTGCGATGGGTCTCAATCGACCTGGTTTGCTATTAGAAAATCTGTTCAGAGTTGAAAGTTTAGGGTTGAAAGAGGCGGGAGGCTGGCTGAATCGGTGACCG
>Ga0187819_10001210_pt1 | contig 13355 bp, 14 predicted proteins | sample NC_wetland_sal_i_15_FD_132411 | JGI IMG/M metagenome (GOLD analysis project Ga0187819, IMG submission 132411) | Wetland sediment microbial communities from Neuse River Estuary, North Carolina, USA - SO4_4 | ecosystem: Environmental > Aquatic > Freshwater > Wetlands > Sediment | place: USA... | reverse complement strand
TTTTTTGCGCGCTCATGAGTTCCCTTGTAACACTGGCGAGTGGTGTGTCAAAAAAGGAAGGGCCCCCTTCGCGTTTGGCGAAAAGGGCCCATGGTTGCGGGGGTTGGATTTGAACCAACGACCTCCGGGTTATGAGCCCGACGAGCTACCAGGCTGCTCCACCCCGCGCCTTAGATACTACGCGACTCGCCACGCTTCTGCAACCGCACCCCGATATTGGCGCGACGAGTTGGCAGATCGATCCACGCTGGCTGGTAAATCGTCAACAACGCGCGACCAAGACCGAACACGTTGCATGACGGGCCAACGTCTCGGCCACGCTCCCGATCAGAAAACGGTCGAGCCCCTTGCGCCCGTGAGAACCGACAACAATCAAATCAGGGTTCCAGACCGATGCGAAGTCGAGGATCTCACTTCTTGTGTCGCCAATCTTCAGCTCGGTTCGCACCTCACAACCCACCTTCACAAACCGATGGTTGACTCCTTCCAGAAACTCTCGACCTTCACTGAGCCTTTTTGCTTGAGCAGATTCGAAGGCTGCGACCTCCACAACATAGTAGTAGGAGACGGGAAGCAGTGACTCGACGACATGCAGCACGCAAATCTCATTGAGTTTCGGAGACATTTCCCGAATTACAAGATCAATAGCCGCTTGCGAGGATTTTGAATCATCCACTGCGAGCAAGATCCTCATACCCGTGCCTCCTCTTCCGAGACTAGCGGGTCCGCACGATTTCGACAGAGCATGGCGCATGCCGCGCCACAGATTCCGCGACACTGCCCAATAGGAAACGGCCCACTTTGCCGCGCCCACGCGAACCCAGAACGATCATGTCCGCAGGCCAGTTTTGAGCTGCATCGAGAATGCACTCGCGGATATCTCCCACGGCGATCTCGGTGTCCGCCTGAAAGCCCGCAGCCTGAAGCGTCTGAGCCGCTTGCTTAAGAAAATTCTCCGCTATAGCCCTCTGGTCCTGAAGTTCGGGTGCGTACCCCGAAGACATTTGTGGAGGAACTGCAAACGCAATCGGCTGCAAGACATGCAGAACTCGAACTTGCGTGCCTTGAGAATGAAACTGGGACGTTACTGATTTCAGAGCAGCTTCTGAGTAAGTCGAATTGTCAATTGCCAGCAGGATTCTCATGCATTCCTCCTTCCAACATATTCAGTCGCTTTGTTCCGTCCACCTCGCTTCACATCTGTAGTGTTGTCCCGCGCGGCTGTGTGGTCCGTGCCTCGAATCACGAACCTCAGTGACGGATATCACGAACTCCTTTTTCGCCACCGAAGAGAGTGGGAATCTGCTCTCCCGAGCGAGCGCAAAAGGCGGGAATGAAACATAGGAAATCCAGAAGGGCGTGGAAGACCCACATTGTCCAGTTGGAAGCGTCCATGAGTGGATTCCAGTGATTCCCGTCACAGCGAACGGTGATTTGGGTCATCGCATATCCCCTGGAATCGGCGCAGCCTTGCCAATTTGAGGTGAGCGATGATGATCGCCAGGAGGGAACAATTGGTCGAGCTAAAGAACATTCTCTATCTGACGGATTTTTCGCAGCCCTCGGAGCAGGCATTGCCATACGCGATCGCGATGGCGCGCAGATACGATGCCAAGTTGCACAGCCTGCATGTTTTCATGCCCGCTCCGTACGCAGGCAAGACGCCGGGGATGGCCGCTGCGGGTATGGAAGCTGAAGAGGAAATCGCCCGCAAGGAAATGCAGCGGATCGAATCACAGCTTTCCGGCCTACAGCACCAGGAGATCGTGGAGAGTGGGCTGGGTGTCTGGGCGACGGTTGATCAGACCATCAAGGACTTCGCTATCAACCTCATCGTGATGGGAACGCATGGCCGCACGGGTCCGGAACGGCTGCTATTGGGGTCCGTGACGGAAGAAGTGTTCCGCCGTGCGCATGTTCCCGTGATCACGATCGGCCCCGGCGTGCGCAACGGGGCGCATAGTGGCGGCAGATTTCGTCGTGTGCTCTTCGCGACGGACTTCGCGCCCGCATCCGTAGCGGCAGTGCCCTACGCCGTCTCGCTTGCGCAGGAAAACGAGGCAAGACTGTTGCTCTTGCACGTAGTGCGAATGTCGGACCCGCCAAACGACGCTGCACGGTTTGAGATGTCGGTTGCGGAAATGATTCATATTCTCTATGAGATCGTTCCGCAAGACGCGCAGCTTGCGATCCCGCCACAAGTTGCAATCGAGTATGGCAATCCCGCGGAGAGAATTGTTCACGCAGCCAAAACCCGCGGCGCCGACGTAATTGTGTTAGGGGTCCGCAGTGCCGCGGAACACTTGGGAGCGGCAACACACGTGCTGCGCGCGACGGCACACGAAGTGGTGGCCCATGCATCGTGTCCGGTGCTGACCGTGCGCGGTGAATAAGCCTTCAGTCTCTGTCCGAATATCTCAAAGCGATTAGTAAATCCGTGACTTTTGAGTGAGTCAGAACGAGCCCTGATTGAGTGGCTCGCTCTGGTCGCGGAATGGCAACTTGAACTTGCGGGCAATTTCCGGCCAGAACTCGCGGAGTACATCAAACCCCATATCCTCGGAGACACCGAACCCCACGCGTTGCGCCGCAGGAGTGAAGCCGCGCCGGTTACCCGGATGATAGGTATTGCTGAGCGCGACAGCGCTTGCCGTGCCCAGCCACTCTGTGAAATTGAAAACGGGCGCGCCATTGTCCCGGTGCGCGATAACTACGTGCCCGATTGCGTGAAGAAAACGGCTTCGAGTCGCCCCATGCATCATACGATAGTAGCGGGGGTCCTCGGTAAATAGTGCCGGGTAAGCAAATTCCTTGAAAAACTCACCTGATGCTTGATCGATGAAGCTGGCTCCGAAGCGTTTGCCATATCCCTCGGCGCCTTGTCCGAAGCGGCGGTCGGAATTTTGCGCCTGGCTAAGGCCTGCATAGAAGCCGGCGTAGATAAATGTAACCGGATCAAAAGTATCTTCAACGAACAGAAGGAATTTGCCTTTCGTATCAAGGACGCAGAGAACTGCTCCGGGCTTGTAATTCGGAGGGTGCGGCGGATGCGCGGACCTGCGCTCTAGCCTCCGCCCAAATGCGCCCACTACCTTCTGGAAAGGTCCCTGATAATCTCTATAAGAAACCATCGGCGCCGGCTTCACACACGGATTCGCCGTGTTTCCGTCTTGCACTTCTTGCTTTGAATCTGGCGCCTGGGCCGCCTGTTGCGCATTCGTCGCGACGACCCATGCCAATGAAACCAAAGCCAATCCGGCTGCTCGAAGTCTCTCCGGGTGACGAGCTGTTCGCACGTGCCTCTCGCTCGCTAGAGTCATCTTCGAGATCCTGCCTACCCGCCTCGCGATGTCACTGGGTGGTGATGAAACCAAGGACCCCCTGAACCCACATCGTGAGCTAGGTCGACACATTCGTAAGTGATCTGGGTCACAACCCGGTCGACAGGAAACAGAATCTCGCGCTTCGGTACCCCCAATATCAAGCTACCTTGAGTGTAACAGCGGGGTTCTTCCTGACCGCCTTGCGTATCTCAATCTCCAGGAGGGAGCCTTGCTGCCTCAGTTTCGCAGAGGAGGGATCGAATTCCCCTCCCAAGGGCAGCACGTGATAAACCTTGTCTTCCTTTCCACGCTCGGATCCTTTCTTTCCCACCAGGATCAGGCGATTTGGTTCAACGCAAACTTCGACCTCCTGCTCCTCGATGCCCTTGAGCGCAGAAGAGAACAATGAGACGACGATCTCGTCTTTCGAATCCGCAAGCCCGCACCAAAGCGGCTGAAGAACTTCGCTCTCGGCAAGACGCCTGTTCTCTTGGTCGTGCCCCGGGAGGCATCCGCGACGTTGAAAGATTTCAGAGGCACGCTTCGCAATCGCCGCCGAAATGCCTTCATGGCACTCTGCGGCATTGCCGATTTTCGCGACAACCTGTTGTCCTTTCCCATGTGTGAGTGGTTCTAGTTGAGTATTCATTTCGCTTCCCCCCAAGCCTTCCCGCCTCTTTACATGTAGCCAAATGTCGGAACCAGCGCAATCTCGCACGTCACGTCTGCACGTGACCCGGCGCACAGCCATGGCCGTTGGCGGGAATGTAGTCCTTCTGAGCAAACCCTGACCTGCCAGCTCTAAGGCGGGCCTGAGCGCTGTCACCTGTGCAAGGAAGTCGAGCTGGGAATCCGCCACTGTCTAACACATCAAGCAAGCCAATCCGCGAAACGAAATCGTAGCTCGCGCATGGCCACATCATGAAGACCATGAATCACCGGCTGGAGTGACGCAAGTCACAGCAGGAAGCCAGACCTCAGCGTCTAATGTATCTGGATGGGAGGTGACATATGAAAGCCGTGGCAGCTCGTACGCGCGTCGAATTCAGGAACATTCTGTTCGCCACCGATTTCTCTCCGGCTTCGAATGCAGCCGCCCCGTATGCCGCAGAGTTGGCAAAGCGCTATGGAGCAAAGCTATACGCATTGAACGTCAGGCCACCAGTCATCAATCCTGCAACCCCACCTCTGACATGGCGCGGTTTGGAAGAGGCAGCAAAGATAGAGGATGAGCAACACAGACAAGATCTCATAAACACGTTCGCGGGTAGCCACCCGGAGATTCTGATCCAAGAGGGTGACCTCTCGGTGAACCTCGCAGCGCTTATCGAGGAGGATAAGATTGACCTAATCGTGCTGGGGACACGAGGGCGATCCGGAATAAGAAAATTCATCCTTGGCTCGACAGCAGAAGAGATCTTCCGGCAGGTGCCTTGCCCGGTGTTGACCGTGGGACCAAACGCAGCTGAATCCACGAAGCCAGGCGGCGAGATTACCAGCATCCTCTTCGCCACGGATTTCAGTGCGGAATCGAATGCTGCTGTGCCTTACGCTGTTTCTCTTGCTCAGGAATGCCAAGCTCGATTGACACTCTTGCATGTCATTGAAACGCCAAAGCCCGAGGAACAGGTCCAGCCCGCAGATTTGGTGAACTCATCCACCCATCTGCTGCGAAAACTCGTGCCAGCCGAGGCCGAGCTGTGGTGCGTTCCTGAATTCGTGGTTGAGCGCGGCGACGTGGCCGAAAAAATACTGGAAGTTGCCGCGAGCCGCAAAGCAGAACTGATTGTGCTTGCAGTACATCAGCCAAGCAGGTTTTTGGGTGCGGCTACGCATCTGCCATTCGCGATCGCGCACAAAGTCGTCTCCCATGCCGCATGTCCAGTTTTGACGGTTCGCGCCTAGCTCCGTTCGCAGGCCTGGCTGGTTAGGTGCGATGGTGCATGGTGATGGAAAACTTGAGGGATTAAGGAGGGTAACAACAGGACGAGCGAAGTAGAGGAGAATTCTCATGAGAGTAAAAGAAGTGATGATGAGAACGGCAGCAAGTTGTACTCGTGAAACGAATCTGGGGGCGGCGGTCGAAATCCTTTGGGATCGAAACTGCGGGATCCTGCCCATCGTCGACCCGGAAAACAAAGTTGTCGGCGTCGTGACGGACCGCGATATCTGCATAGCTCTGGGAACTCGGAACCGCCTGCCCGGCGAAATCACGGTAGGCGAAGTAGCAACCGGGAAGTTGTTTGCATGCGCGCCGGATGATGACATTCGCGCTGCACTGACCACGATGGCAAAGGCCAAAGTGCGGCGTTTGCCGGTCGTGGCGCCCGACGGAAAGCTCGAGGGCCTTCTCTCGATGGACGACGTTGTGATTCATTCGGAAGCCGGCACGCGAGGAGGGACTGGCCAGATTTCCCATGACGACGTTGTCGGGACTTTGAAGGAAGTGTATCGACCCGAGCTCCCGCAAGCAGTTAGGCGCGGAGCGGTCGCAGCATAGTCGCTCTCGAAGTGTGCGCATGACTCGGAAAAGTGAACCAAGCGCTTTTCCCCAGCGCATTTCGAGCGCGTTGGGCCCGCTCTCGAGTTGGGCGCGGAGCGTGTGGTGTCGGAGGGCCTTTTGCGGGCGATTGGGGATTGTCGGCTTTGATTCGGCTGGGGAGACGATATTTTGCTCCCTGCCGGAATCAACGCGCTGATCGGGCGCGTGCAGTAGCCTCTTTTCAGAGAATGAAGGGGTCCGGCTAAAGCTGATCAAAATGCTGCGGCCAGGGTGGTATTGCTCGCCGCTGGGTGATGTCTGGAGAGTGAGGTCGACCGAGGGAATAGAAATGAAAACATCGGATGTGGCAGGCCAACTCACCTTGAAGAATATCCTCTATGCCACGGACCTTTCCGCGGCGGCCGAAAGGGCTCTTCCTTATGCGCTGGAGATCGCCCGGCGATACGGGGCCACGGTCTATGCCACGCACGTGATCCAGCCTGATGTCTACCCTCTGGTCCCGCCGACCGCTTGGCCCCAGATGGCTGAACAAGAGGAGGTATTCCGGAAGGAAAGCAGGAAGGGTTTGGAGGAGCAACTGCACGCAGTGCCGCATGAAATCATCTTCGAGCAAGGGAAGGTATGGCACACGCTCTCTGAAATCATCGAAGAAAAGTGCATTGATCTCCTGGTGTTTAGCACGCACGGTCGGACCGGTCTCGATAGGGTGCTATTTGGGTCAGTCGCGGAGGAAATCCTACGAAAAGCATCCTGCCCGGTTCTGGCGGTGGGTCCTGCGGTCACTGACAGGCCAAAACAGAGGGCGGAGCTTAATCGAATTCTCTACGCGACCGACTTCAGTGCCGAATCGTTGGCCGCCGTTCCTTATACGGTTTCACTCGCGCAAGAGCATAGTGCCCGGCTCATCTTGCTTCATTCCATTGAAACCAAAGACGACGCTCCCTCGATTTTGTACACCCTTCGCCAATTAGTTCCGTTTGGAACCGATCTCAAATGCGAACCAGAGTGCGTGGTCGAGCATGGAGCACCCGCAACTAAAATCCTGGAGGTCGCAGAAATGCGCGCCGCTGATCTGATCGTTCTCGGCGTGCACCGCAACAAGGGGCCCTTGCAGAAGCATCTGATGCGCTCAGGCGTATTGCGAATCGTATCGCAAGCAAAGTGCCCAGTCTTAATCGTGCGCGGATGACCTGCTGCAATCCAGTGCAAAGTCCGAAGTTCGCCTCATGAGATTGAACAGGCGCCTCACCCCTTCTCTAGATTCAAACCGCGGCCTCCTTTCCCCGGAAACTCGCATGCGATATTATGCGCGTATACTTGGATGACTCGCCCCTCACCTCAGAAGACACCACCATTCCAGGCTTTAGCCGAAAAACTCTTTGAATTTTCTCCGGATGCCATTGTGGTAACTGATAGAGACGGACGAATCGCCGAAGTAAACTCCCAAGTCGAAAGATTCTTCGGTTATAGCCGTGCGGAGCTCTTGGGTCAGCGCGTGGAGACCCTGGTTCCGGAGCGATTCCGCGAGACCCATCCCCATCGCCGGGAAGAATATTTCGCCCATGCTCGCACTCGCCCGATGGGTGCCGGTTTGGAGCTTTATGGCAGACGCAAGGACGGCTCCGAATTCCCAGTGGATATCATGTTGAGCTCGGTTGAAACCACGGAAGGCCGGATCGTCCTGAGCGTGATTCGCGACCTCTCCGAAAAGGTGCGCATCCAAGAAGAATTGGAACGTAGAGAACGTGAAAAGCGCTACCTCGAAGAGGAACTCGACACCGTGCATATGTTCGAGGACATCATCGGGGAGAGCACAGGCCTACGAAAAATCCTGAAACAGGTGGAGACCGTCGCGGCGACCGATGTGACCGTCCTCATTCTCGGAGAGACCGGCACCGGAAAAGATCTAATCGCCCGGGCGATCCACCAACTGAGTTCCAGGCGCAAGCGCACTCTTGTGAAACTGAATTGCGCGGCGATACCGACGGGGCTGCTCGAGAGCGAGCTCTTTGGCCATGAAAAGGGCGCCTTCACGGGCGCCATTGCTCAAAAAATCGGCCGGTTGGAATTGGCTCACGAGGGCACGTTATTCCTGGATGAAATCGGCGACCTTCCGCCGGAACTTCAGCCCAAGATTCTCCGCGCGTTGCAGGAAAAGGAGTTTGAACGGCTTGGGGGCGGGCGCACGATTCCGGTTGATGTGCGGCTCGTCGCTGCCACAAATCGCAATCTGGAAAAGATGGTCGCGGAGAGGGAGTTTCGGAGCGACCTTTACTATCGCTTGAGAGTCTTTCCGATCACGATGCCTGCGTTACGCGAACGCCGGGAAGATATTCCCTTGCTGGTCCGCTATTTCGTCACCAAGCATGCCCGGCACATGGATAAGCAAATAGAATCTGTGCCTTCCGACGTCATGAAAGCGCTGACGCAGTGGGACTGGCCGGGCAATATCAGGGAACTCGAGAATTTCATCGAACGGGCAGTGATCCTCTCGAAGGGGCCTGCATTGCGAGTGCCCTTGGCTGAACTCGATGCCCCCCCGGAAACATCATCGAAGAAGGATGCGACACTTGAAACCACGGAACGAGACCACATCCTCCGCGTCCTCCGCGAAACCAAAGGCGTCATTGCCGGCCCGAAAGGCGCCGCGGCGCGCTTGGGCCTAAAAAGAACGACACTGAATTCCAAAATGAAAAAACTGGGGATCGAACACAGCGACTTCCTGTAGTCATTGCTGACGGTATTTCGTCAGTGCCCGTCGTCACTCAGCTTCGTGCTATGCATCGCACTGAATTTCCTGCCTGCTAAGTCGTTTGCTGCCAGAATAAACACTGCCAAAACGGAACAACTGACTTTGGCTCTTCGCGTGCCACAAGTTGAGGCGTGGCGCAGGAAGAGCCAGCATCACGTTGAGAATCACAATCCAAGACGGGCCAGAATCGGCGACCCTAAGACTTGAAGGAAGAGTTGTAGGGCCATGGGTGGATGAATTGGATCGGGCCTGGCGAGGTCTGGCCACTTCACTCGGCTCGAAGAAACTCCTGGTTGACCTCTGCGGAGTCACCCACATGGACCTGGATGGAAGACAGCTTCTTGCCCACATCCACAAGGTGACCGGTGCGGATTTCCTGGCTGATACGCCGATAACCAAGTATTTCGTAGCGGAAGCACGTAGGAAGAAGAAAGGCGCGAAGAGGGAGGCACAAGAATGCGAGGACCATACGGCTTCGAATTAAGCGAAAATTGCCAAACGTGCAAACTCCGGAAGGCCGGCTTCTTCTGCCAGCTTGCGCCCAAAGCAGTGAAGGATTTCGATGCTGTCAAGTCCGTCTCGGCATATCCTGCCGGTGCGGTTCTGTTCATGGAGAAGCAGGATTCACGCGGCGTATTTCTGCTATGCGAAGGCGAGGTGAAACTCACGATTAGTTCCAGCGAGGGAAAGACGCTCATCCTGCGGATTGCCAAGCCGGGCGAAATCCTCGGCTTGATGGCTTCTATCTCCGGGAAGCCCTATGAAGTGACCGCGGAGACAATCCATCCATGCCAGGTCGCGTTTGTTCGCCGCGATGATTTTCTGCGCTTTGTGGCCCAGCACCCTCAGGCTTCCGATGCGATTGTCAAGCAGCTCAGCTCGAATTACCACGGGGCTTGCGAGCAACTGCGGACCGTGGGTCTCTCATTGTCCGCCCCCGAAAAGCTTGCAAGATTGCTGCTCGAACTCTCCGAGGGAGCGGAAGAAACCAAATCTGGAATCCGCTTCGTTCTCCCTATGACGCACGAGGAAATTGCGGAATGCATCGGCAGTTCCCGGGAAACCGTCACGCGCACGTTGAGCGAATTCAAGAGTAAGCAACTCGTCACGTTGAAAGGTTCGACGCTCCTGATTTCAGATAGGGCCGCGCTCGAGAGCTTTGTGACCGCCTAGCAAGTTCCGAGAAAGCTCTCTTGCGTGGGCGAAATTTAAGAAATGCCCCGCATCCTTCAGGGGTCGATATCTGACGACAAGTAAAGATTCGTGTGGCGGCACCGCACCGGTTTCGGCCTATCCATGGAAACGTCTAGCCGAGGATTTGTGACTGCGAGCCTGAGACTGCGACTCGTCGCAGAAGCATTGTGTGCCGCTCCTGCGCCTTTGTGCCCGGCGGAACGAAGAGTGCATGAAATACGCCCGAGCCACCCTGGAAGAGTCGCAACGAGCGCGAATCATGTTTCAGATGTCCAATCATGCGCGCAAGTCCCTCCGCCGCGGCTCGTGACAAAGTACCGTTCGCCCTCGAGAGGGAATAGTGTTCCACAGAAACAGCCCCCATGACAGTCCTGCCAGCCGAGATTCGATAACCAAGAGACGTTTCAGCCACCTGAAGTTTATTCCCGCTGGCATTTGAGTCCCTGCGAAGTCCCGCGCCTTGTCGTGAGATCTCTAGATGCTCGAGCGCATCAATAATCTCGTCCACGTGGCGCGGGTGGAGCATTTCGAATCGTCCCGAGCCATCGAAGCGTCGCCACGCCATGGCGAAGACCATGCACACCGCAATGCCTATCGCAGCGAGCCCGTGCCATCTCGAAGCCGGAAGGATCGCTCTTCGTTCGGCGAAAGCGACAACTATAGCTAGCAGCAGGGAAGTCCATTGCGCCTCAGAAAAGCCCGCGAAGTATAGCCGAGCCGCATCCCCGCGGGCAAATTCGATAAAAAAGCGCCCGAGAGCATAGGCCACGATATAGAACGCCAGCACAGCCCCCGGAGGAGCCTCCTTCCACACGATCGCGGCACCAAGTGCCACCAGACAAAACACTAAAAGCGATTCGACACCCTGGATGGGGAACAGCCGCACACCAACATAATGAGAAGGGAAGTCGAATTCCGCATGGCTTTCCCTATACCGAATTCCCCATCGTGATGGCCGCCCATGACAGCAGCCGACGACCAGGCACCCGATGCGCCCCCATACATGGAAGACTCCGCATCCTAGAATCGTGATGTCCATATATCGGAGCGCAGGCCGATGCAGGATCCAGGGTATAGTCGCAGCCACGGCAAGGACCGCGATGACGTCGCGGTAATAAATCAGCTTCTCATGTCCCGTCAGAACCTTCGCCGCCATCCCGGTCCCGAGTAACGCCACAAACGACGCCAACCCAATTGCTGCCATCAGGGCAGGCGAAAGCTCAACGTGCGCCGCGATTGCCGCCGAAAACGGCAGCGCAATGGCCAGGCCGACGAGCCCGCAGGTCTTGAAGGCGCTGCGTGGCCGGGAAAACCAGCGGGCGAAAGAGCTTTCCTCCGCGGCTGTCTTGATTCGAATCAGGCGCTCGCGGGGCTTTTGCGGTCGATGTGTGTGTAGCACGGCCTGTTCCATGGGATCATCGTTTCTTCAGTTTGGTTAATACAGCGTCGTACGGGTTTTGGTTACCCAGGCTCATCATGTTCTGGTTGGTCCAATCCCAAAGATCCTTGTAGATGCGCGCGAGCTTCTCGCTGTGCGAAGCGAGCACGGTCGTGCTCATCCGCGATTGGAATAGCGTCGAGCTATTCACAAAGCTGGCCATGAACTCGCTGGTGTTGTCGAACGCGTGGCCGACGACATCACCGCGAGGATCACCGAGGTAGCGGGATTCGTCCGCCACATCCATGCCGCGAATGTCGCCGGTTCCTTCGGGGTCGCCGATTGGAAATCTGTGGTGAAGTTCGCCCCAAATGTTATTGAGCTTCGGGTCAGTGCTGAGCGCTTTCTCCCACTCTTCCTGGGTCCGCGGCTTATTGTGCGGATTGTACGGCTGGACCAGCCCTTCCGTAATCTCTTTGAGATCGGACGCCTCTTTGAGCTCTGCGGCTTTGTTCTTGATGTGATCCGGCACTTTGTCTTTTGGTGGAATCAGGCCGGCAGCCTGGAACATCGTGTGGGTGAGCTCGTGGATCATCATCGATTTCTGTTCTTCGTCAGTCATCTCGACGGGCCCGCTGATGTGCAGTTCCCCTGTGAGGGGACTGTATTCTCCTTCGGAGTGGACCAGATCCTTGATGAGTTTCAACCCCGGCACGCCGGCCGCTTTCAGCGAGTCAACCACACTCTTAGTGCCTTTCCAGCGATTTAAAGTGTCCAGCGCGGCTTGCAGCTCGACATCCGTGAATTGGCGGCCGCGCTCGACGACGTTTACTCCCAGAGCTTGAATCTTGGCCAGCAGAGCGACGCGATCCTGCGACGGTGCCGCTGCGGACGCGGACGTGGAGGTGAATCGCGGCCCCTTCAAGCTGAAATGCGAAGTCGTGCCGCCCTTTTTGTCGTTGCGCGTCAGGTCCACATCCCCCGTCGGCGTGACGGCCACATTCAGTATCTTTGACCAAGGCCCGCCGAGAACTTTGCCCGATGGATCGGCAGCAACCTCAGCCGAGTAGTCTGTGAAGATATAGAGAGAGAATGGCGAATCGGGCATGTGGTAGCGGAATGCCTCCTCGAACCGTTTTCCCTTGGGGCGCAACGGCGCGATGGTTCCGGCCTCCCGCTCGGTCTCAAGGCCTTCGGGCCGAACTTCCAGCGCCGGAGGCTGACGCAAGATGAAGCCGGCGGCCGACTGGCTTTGTGCCATGCCGAAAATATTGACCATGTAGGGGAATGCGAGCAGGTCATCGTAACTGACCGAGAAGGCAGTTTGATACTGGGGGCTTCCGGCCCAGCGGATTGTATCGATTTTCGTTCTCTTAGGTGGTTTCGAGGTGTCATCGAGCGGTCTCGGAACCCGCCGAGTTCCCTGGTTGGGAACGGTGTAGAAGAGTTCGTCGCCCCGCCTTTCAATCGTGATTCCATGGTTGCGCCCTGTGGGATCGCTGACCGTCTTTCCATCAGACAAGTCCTTAAAGGGAGTACTCACGGAATCAATAAACTTTGGAGCGGCGGGCTCGACCTCGGCAGGTGTGACCGGCGCGACCGGTGCCGCCGGTTGCTTCACTTGCCCTTTATGCGAGCAGCGCTGGAGGCGCAGACCGCCGCGGAGACGCGGACGCACATTCTGATAAATGGCGCTAATGCCGGCGGAGGCGCCGAACCACGCCGAGGCCACTGCGCTAGCAGCGGAGAAATTCGCCTCCCGCTCGTACTGAGACGATTCCTGTGCGGCCCTGCTGATTGGACCTCCTGTGTGTCGAGCGCCCTGCTGCTGTACAACATGGGCAAGTTCATGGGCGATGAGGGCGTCGCCGATGAGAGTGCCGGGCCGGTATTCGCCGGAAGCGAAGGCCACATCAGTCCCGATCGTAAAGGCGCGCGCGTTGAGATTGGACGAGAGAGTTGCAGCGCGCGAATCCGTATGAACGCGCACGCCCGAAAAATCGCAGCCGAAGGCGGTCGACATCTGCGATTGCACGCGGGAGTCGAGAGAATGTCCCGTGCCAAGCTGCGAGCGGGCCGCGCCGGCGTCGTGTGCAGGAGCGGCGTCGGCGCTAGCCCCATATCCGTCAACCTTGCGGGAGATGACGTGATAGTCCGAGGCGACGGGCTTTGCACCAGGCCCGGCGGATTCGTCGGGTGGGTGGC
>Ga0187819_10001209_pt1 | contig 13366 bp, 8 predicted proteins | sample NC_wetland_sal_i_15_FD_132411 | JGI IMG/M metagenome (GOLD analysis project Ga0187819, IMG submission 132411) | Wetland sediment microbial communities from Neuse River Estuary, North Carolina, USA - SO4_4 | ecosystem: Environmental > Aquatic > Freshwater > Wetlands > Sediment | place: USA: North... | reverse complement strand
GGGTGAAATCTTCGATCGGCGAAGACGCGTCAGGATGGCGGAGCATGCTTTTCGGAGTGAAGACGACGAGAGGCTTGCGCCAGTGACGCAGGGCCTGGCGGCGCAGAAGATGGAAATATTGCGCGGCGTTGCTCGGCTGCGCGATTTGGATGTTGTGCTTGGCGGCGAGCTGGATGAAGCGCTCGACTCTTGCACTCGAATGTTCGGGGCCCTGGCCTTCGTATCCGTGGGGGAGAAGCATCACTAGGCCGGAGAGGAGATTCCACTTCGCTTCGCCGGCGCTGATGAATTGATCGATGATGGCTTGGGCGACGTTGACGAAATCGCCGAACTGGGCTTCCCAGAGGACGAGCGATTCGGGATAGTCGCGGGAGTATCCGTACTCGAAGCCGAGGACTCCGGCTTCGGAGAGCGTGGAGTTGTAGATTTCGCACCGGGCTTGACCCAGGGCGATGTTTTCGAGCGGGACGAATTCGTTTTCGTTTTCGATGTCGATCAGGACGGAGTGGCGCTGGTTGAAGGTGCCGCGTCGGGAGTCCTGTCCGCTGAAGCGCACGTGGGTTCCCGCTCTGACGAGGCTGGCAAAGGCCAGGGCTTCGGCCATGCCGTAGTCGACTGGGCGCTTGCCGGCGCCCATTTCGGCGCGCTGTTCGAGGAGCTTCTTTACTTTGGGGTGAATGTGGAACGTCTCGGGATACGTCGTCAGCTTGGTGGTGAGTTCGGATAATTCTTCGGGAGAGAGTCCGGTGGCGACTTCGTATTCGTCGCGGTGCAGGCCGCCGAAATAGTTGTTCCAGTATTTGGGGAGTTCGCGCAGCAGGGGCTTGGATTTAATGCTGCCTGCTTTTTTCTGCGCGACTTCGAATTCCGCTTTGATAGCATCGGCCTTGGCTTGCGCGTCGGTAGCTCCGATATCTTCGCCGTAGATTTGCCAAAGCGGCGGGTGCTCCTTGATTTTCCTGTAGAGCAAGGGCTGAGTGATGGTGGGATCGTCGACTTCGCTGTGTCCGTGGCGGCGGTAACCGATTAAATCGATGACGACATCAGTGCCGAACTTGTAGCGGTACTCGGTAGCGAGGCGGGCGACGCGGACGACGGCGTCGACGTCTTCTCCGTTGACGTGGAAGATGGGAATCGACTGGCGGCGGGCGATGCAGGCAGCGAAGCGCGTGGAGTGTTCTTCGGTGTAGTTGGTGGTGAAGCCGAGGAGATTGTTGACGACGACGTGGATGGTGCCGCCGACGGTGTATCCGGGAAGGTCGGCGTAGTTCATGGTCTCGGCGAGGATGCCTTGTCCCGCGAATGCGGCGTCGCCGTGGACGAGGAGCGGAAGATATTTTTCGCGTCCGCCTTCGCCGGTACGGTCCTGCTTGGCGCGGGTGCGACCAACGGTGACGGGATCGACGGCCTCGAGGTGACTGGGATTTGAGACCAGGTGGATGTGGACTTTGCCGCCGCTGCGCGTGATGTATTCGCCGGTCGCGCCCATGTGATATTTCACGTCGCCGGAGCCGAGCACGCTGCGCGGGTCGACGTCTTCGAATCCGGCGAAAATCTCTTCGGGCGGACGCTTGGCGACGTGGGCGATGACGTTGAGGCGTCCGCGATGGGACATGCCCATGACTAGCTCGATGGCACCTTTTTGCGCGGCGCTGTCGAGGACTTCGTCAACCAGCGGAATGAGGGCGGTCACTCCTTCCAACGAGAAGCGCTTGCTCCCAAGATAGCGCTGCTGCATGACCTGCTCAAAAATGTCGGCGCGGATCAGGAGGTCGAGGATGCGCTGCTGGACGTCTTCTGTAACTTCGAAACCCTGCGACGGCGCTTCCATGCGCTCGTAGATCCACTGGCGGCGCACGGGAGAGTAGATGTGGTTAATTTCCACGCCGATGGTGCTGGAGTAGATGGCACGGGCTTCTTTTGCGTATTCCCCCTCGCGCTCGAGCTCCGGAGTGTAGCGGGGACGCAGGAAGCCGAGAGGGTCGAGGTCGCCTTCGAGGTATCCCCATTGGCGGTAGACGGAGAAGACGCGGTCGCGCTCGGGATTGTTCGGCGCTGATCCGTTTGTGGGAGTGGTTACGGCAGAGGGAGCTTTTGTATTCGGCATAAACGCAGTTAACAGGATAAAGGATGCGGGCGGAAAGCTGAAAGCTTCAGGGCGCAGGACACGGAAGTCGAAGGAGTATATGTCCGGTGCGATGGAAGGAAAAAGCGGATTCCGGGATGTGGCGGGGGTGACTGCGACCGTGGCGGGGAAAACCTTGAAAGAGATTTTGGGGAAGATGATTGCGGGGTAGGATTTCGTTTTGGGCTCGCAAAAAGCGTTTACCAGAGAGAGCCCAAGGGCTCACAGAGGAAATCGCAGTTCGGGAGTACAATCGCGGGTCATGAAATTCATACATTCATTGGCGTTGGTGGCTTGGTTGGCGTTTGCAGTGGGGTGCGGTGGGGGAAGTATGAGCTCGGGTGGAGGGGGCGGAGGCGGGGGTGGCGGCAATTCGACCGCTACGGTCACGATATCGAACACCAAGGGCGCGGCGTTTAGCGTGGCGATGTCGACTTCGTTTCAGCCAGCGGAGTGGGACGATCAATTCTTCACACTGAATCCACAAGCCAGCACTCTTGCGAACCTGAACAAGCTGGGGCCGAACCATATCCGACTGCAGGGAGTTTCCGAGGGAGTGCCGCAGGGATCAGCCGGAACTACGTCTATGGCATGGGATTTTTCCGTTCTCGATGCGATCACGCAGCCGGTGCTGGGAGTGGGGGATCACAGTCCGGAGTTTCAGGTTGCGAAGGCGCCGCCGTACATGTACGCGAGCAATAACAGCGGTGATGCTTTTTTGGATCTGACCTTCGCCCAGTTTGCGGGATACACGCAGAATCTTGTCGAGTATTACAACACGGGCGGGTTCATGGCGAACGGGCAGACGTATGTGTCGGCCGCATGGCCCAACGACAAGATCACCTGGTGGGGAATTTATAACGAACCGAACATCAACAACAGCCTGGCGCCTTCGGATTACGTGACGATGTACAACGCGGTGGTGCCGGCGATGCAAACGATCGATCCGACGATCAAGTTTGCGGCGCTGGAGCTGGCGGATTTCTCGGGGCAGGTGTCGGCGTGGGTGCCTACATTTGTAAGCGGTGTGACGGCGCATGTGGACGTAATGGCAACGCACTTCTATTCGACCTGCAATCAGAAGGATACCGACGCAGCTGTGTTTGGATCGATTCCGGGATTCGTGACCGATGTGCAGGCGTTTTACACGGATATGGGTACGAAAGCGGCGCTGGCAAATGTGCCGGTGTGGGTGACGGAGAATAACGTCAACGCCGACTACGACGCGGGAAACGGGATGAGTGCCTGCAATCCTGGGCAGACGTTCGTGACGGACCTGCGGGGATCGAGTCCGTTCTTTGCGGCGTGGCGGCCTTACGTTTTCTCCCAGTTGGGTCAGGCCGGGATACAAGCCTTGTATCACTGGGACTACGGGGCGGACGCACAGTTCGGGGAAGTGGATTACAACACCGGCGCGCTGCAACTCAGCTACTGGGTGGACTACGAACTGGGGCAGATTTTTCCACCAACGCCGCCGGGAGCGCGAGTGCTACAGTACACTTCGAGCGACGCCGCCGATCTGGAGACGCTGCCGGTGATCAACGGCGACGGGAGCGTGGTGGTGATGGTGGCGAATCACGCGGTGGCGAATCCTTCCACCGATAACAATGGGCCGGGAGTTCCGTTCACCGTGACGGTGGATGCGTCGGCGCTGGGATCGTTTTCGAGCGGGAGCCTGCTGATCATCGACAAGAATACCAGCGTGGTGGATGGTCCAACGGCGGCTATAGTGACGCCTGCAGCGCAGATGACGATTAGCCTGAACGGATATTCTGTGGGGTTTCTGACGTTGAAGCCTTGATGGCGTACGGCTAAGATCGAGTCTCAGAGGGCAAAGAGGCGCACAGGGGAAGAAGGTTGGGGCGTAGCTGGGTTATGGTAAACAACGTTCGACAATACGCGATGAGGAGTCTCCTGAGTCTCGGATCGGCGGCGATCGTGGCAACGATCGGCTGTTCCAGCAAGGCGGCGCAGAATCCGCAAGCGGGCGGAATGCCGGCGATGCCGGTGAAGGTGCTGGAGGCGAAGGCAGTACCGGTCAACGACGCTTCCGAGTACGTGGCAACGCTGAAGTCGCGCGACTCGGCGGTGATTATGCCGCAGGTGGAGGGACAGATCACGCAGATCTTCGTGCACTCGGGCGACAAAGTGGCTGCAGGCGATGCATTGATGGAGATCGATCCCCTGAAACAGCAGGCCACCGTGAAGAGTCAGGAGAGCGCGCGTGCGGCGCAGCAGGCCCAGTTGAATTTGGCCAAACAACAGTATGAGCGGGCGCAAGGGCTGTCGGCCGCGGGGGTGGTGAGTAAACAGGATCTGGATCAGGCGAAGGCGACGCTGGATGCCGCGCAGGCGCAGATGGACGCGCTCGACGCGCAGGTGCGCGAGCAGCAAGTGCAACTGCACTACTTCAAAGTGGTGGCGCCGCGCGGCGGGATTGTGGGAGATATCCCGGTGCGCGTGGGCGATCGGGTGACGACGAGCACGCAGCTTACGACGGTCGATCAGCCGGGAAGCCTGGAAGCTTACGTGTATGTCCCGATCGAGCGGTCGTCGCAACTCAAGATGGATTTGCCGCTGCAGGTGTTGGACAGCAACGGGAAAGTGCTCGCCGATACGCGGGTGAGCTTTATTTCTCCGCAAGTCGATAACACGACGCAGACGGTGCTGGTGAAGGCGCGTATTGCGAATGGGAATGATGCGCTGCGGCAGTCGCAGTTCATTCGCGCGCGGGTGGTGTGGGGGACGCATCAGAATCCGGAGGTTCCGATTCTGGCAGTGTCGAGGTTGGCGGGACAATATTTCGCTTTTGTTGCCGAGTCGCAAAACGGCGGGGCATACGTGGCGAAGCAGAGGCCGCTGACGATTGGCGAAACTGTTGGCAATAATTACGAGGTGCGGGACGGGATCAAGCCCGGGGACAAAGTAATCATTTCGGGGACGCAGTTTCTGCTGGATGGAGCGCCGGTAATTCCGCAGAGTTAGCCAACTGGAAATGAAAACCGCAGGGGACGCGGAGTACGCAGAGGATTCTTGAAGTTTGTGCCGGCATGATACCGGTCGTCGTGCGCTGGGCGAGTTTGGTGAATTAAAGATTTCCTCTGCCTGCTCGGCGTCCTCTGCGGTTTTGGTTTCGTAGACTTTCAGACCTTTCATGCTCGTTAACTTCTTTATACGACGTCCGGTGTTTGCGTCGGTTTGCGCACTGCTGATCGTCCTGGCGGGCGCGGCGGTGATGCCGACGCTACCAATTGCCCAGTTTCCGAATCTGGCTCCGCCGCAGGTGGGTGTGACCAGCGTTTATATCGGGGCGAGCGCGCAGACGGTGGAGAGCGCAGTTACGATTCCTCTGGAGCAGCAGATCAATGGCGCGGAGGGAATGAAGTACATCACCTCGACCAGCGGGAATGATGGGACGAGCCAGGTGCTGGTGACGTTTGATCTGACACGCGATCCGGATCTGGCGACGGTCGACATTCAGAATCGCGTGAACACCGCACAGGGGCGACTGCCGGGCGCGGTGAAGGCGGTCGGCATTACGACGCAGAAAACTTCGCAGAACTTCGTGTTTGCGGCGGCCGTTGTTTCCGATAACAACAGATACTCCACGCTGTTCATGAGCAATTACCTGGATGTCTACGTGCGGGACGCGCTGAAACGCATTCCGGGCGTTGCTGATGCGCTGATTTTCGGTGAGCGCAAGTTCTCGATGCGTTTGTGGTTGGACCCGGTGCGGATGGCAGGACGCGGTTTGACGGCTCCGGACGTGGTCAGCGCGCTGTCGGAACAGAACGTGGAAGTCGCCGCCGGGCAGGTGGGGCAGCAGCCCTCGGTCGCGGGGCAACAATATCAGGTCAGCGTGCGAGCCATTGGACGGCTGAGCGAGGCGGCGCAGTTCGACAACATCATTCTCAAGACGAACGCCGACGGCACGCTGGTCCGGCTCAAAGACGTCGGACATGCCGAGCTTGGAGCGGAGGACTACTCCAACGACCTGCAATTCAACGGAGAGGACGCGCTGGGAATCGCGGTCACGCAGCTCTCCACAGCGAATGCGCTCGACGTGGACCGACGAGCGATTGCGGAGCTGGACCGTCTGTCGAAGAATTTCCCGCCGGGCATGCACTACAAGCTGGCCTTCGACACGACCGACGCAGTTGGCGAGTCGATTCGCGATGTGCTTTTCACGGTAGGTTCCGCGATTGCGCTGGTGATCCTGGTGATCTTCATCTTTCTCGGCGACTGGAGAACGACGATGATTCACTTCATCGCCACTCCGGTCTCCCTGATCGGGACTTTTGTTTTCGTGAAGTTGCTGGGCTTCTCTATCAACACACTCACGTTGTTCGGCATTACGCTCGCCACGGGGCTGGTGGTGGACGACGCCATCGTCGTAATTGAGAACATTGAGCGTCACATCGCCGCGGGCGAGCACGACTCGCGCAAAGCGGCGGCAGCAGCCACGATCGAGATTACCAGCGCAGTCATCGCCACTTCGCTGGTGCTGGTTGCCGTGTTTGTGCCGGTGGCGTTTTTTCCGGGGACGACCGGCATTCTGTTTCGCCAATTTGCACTGACGATTGCGTTTTCGATCGCCATCTCCGCGTTCAATGCACTTACGCTAGCGCCGGCGCTGGCGGCAATTTTTCTGGCCGGCCCTCACCGACAGAAATGGTGGTTGTTGCGCAAATTCGATGACGGCGTCGGGGCCCTCACGCGCGGGTACCAGCGTCTGCTGCACCACGTGCTGGAATACAAGGTATTGATGGCGATGCTCTTTTTCACGGGCCTCGGGCTGACCTATTTTGTATTCACTCGCGTGCCCACGGGATTTGTACCGGACGAGGATCAAGGGTATTTCATCATTGTGATTCAGGCCCCGTCGGGAGCGTCGCTGGAATATACGAACGGAATCTGCAAGCAGGCGTCGGATCTGCTGGCGAGGGTGCCCGAGGTCGGGGAAACTTTCTCGGTTGCCGGCTTCAGCTTTGCGGGAGCGGCGCCGAACCAGGGATTGATGTTCGTCGGGCTGCGGCCGTACTCGCAGCGCAAAGGCAAGGAACATTCCGCGACGGAGATTGTGAATCGGGTGCGTCCGCTGCTCTTCAGTGTGCAGGGCGCGATAGTGTTTGCGACGCTGCCGCCGGCGATCCAAGGGCTGGGGCAGTTTGGCGGATTTCAATTTGTGGTGCAGGATCAGGCGGCGCACAAACTGGAAGAACTGGCTGGGGCGACGCAAGGATTGATGCGGCAGTCGGCGACGCAGAAGGAAATCGTTGGGCTTTACACACCGTTCACGGCAAATGATCCGCAGTATCTGGTGACCATTGACCGCGAAAAGGCGAAGAGCTTGCACGTGCCGCTGTCGCAGATTACGGACACGCTGGGTGTTTACATGGGCTCGGCATATGTGAACGATTTCGATTTCAATAACCGGTCGTATCGGGTTTATGTGCAAGCCGACAAGCAGTTCCGGGCGGCGGCGCAGGACATGAAGCAATTTTATGTGCGCTCGGACAGCGGGGCGATGGTACCGCTGGATAATCTGATCTCGATTTCGCAGACGACAACGCCGCAGGTCATCAGTCACTACAACTTGTTCCGGTCAGCGGAAGTCGATGGCTCGCCGGCACCGGGATACAGTTCCGGGCAGGCAATTGCGGCGATGGAAGATCTGGCTCGGAAGATGCCGCAGGGATTTTCTTACAGTTGGACCGGATTATCGTTGGAGGAATTGCAGGCTGGGGGAACGTCGCTGCTGTTGTTTGGACTGGGAACGCTGGTCGTATATCTGACGCTTTCCGCACAGTATGAGAGTTTTGTGTTGCCCTTCATCGTGTTGCTGGCGGTGCCGATGGCGCTGCTCGGGGCTCTCGGGGCGCAGTGGATGCGCGGGCTGCAGAATGATGTCTTCTGCCAGGTGGGGCTGGTCATGCTGGTGGGATTGGCGAGCAAGAACGCGATTCTGATCGTGGAGTTCGCTGAGCAACTGCGCGAGCGCGGAGTACCGCTGGTGGAGTCGGCGGTGCAGGCAGCGACCATCCGCTTGCGGCCGATTCTGATGACGTCGCTGGCGTTTATTTTGGGCGTGGTGCCGCTGGTGGTCGCGACGGGCGCGGGAGAGAATGGGCGGCATTCGGTGGGCACGACCGTGTTTGGCGGGATGATTATGTCGACGGTGCTGAATCTGTTTTTTATTCCCGTGTTGTATTTGATTGTTGAGGGGTGGAGGGAGCACGAGAAGGCGCCGGAGCATCGGTAGACAGGGGCTAGGGGCCGGTGGTCAGTCGCCACGAATTGGAACGGGTGCGTTCAGGTTGTGCCGTTTTTGCTTCGTTCCAACTTCTCTTTCTTTCTTGCTTCTTTGCGGCGCATTTTGGCCATCCATTCGCGGGAATACATCGTGCCACGACAGTTGGGGGAGCCGCAGTGGCAGGGGGCGGGATCTTCGTCGTCGTAGAGGTTGTAGTCCCAGACGAGTTCCTCTCCAGCGGCGATGTCGCGGAGGGCGAAGAGCCAGACGCGGCCCTTGATCTCGTCGACTTCGCAATTGGGATTGCAAGAGTGATTCAGGTAGGCGCCCAGGCCTTCGCCATCGATTACAGTCTTGCCATCTTCCAATCCATATAAGTAGGTGCGGGAAACGCCGTCGTAGCGGCGGTCGGCTTCTTCGGGGGTGATGCGCTCGCCGTCGTATTCGACGATGCGGGCTCCCTTGCGGATCGGCGTGGTGGTGTAGACGCCAACGGAGTGAATGGGGGATGGACGGACTACGAGGGGCATGAACTAATTTCGCATGAGGCGGAGAATTTGGGGAGGGTGAAAGTTCGGCCTCCGGCTTCGGGCGGTCGGCGTCGGACCTCGGACCTGGGGCGACAACGTTTTCTGTTGGCTGACGCCTGGGGACCGAGGTGTGACGCCCGTGGTTCTACGGTTCGTAGACGGAGCTGCCGAAGCCTTGTTTGCGGGCGGAGTCCTGCATCTCTTCCAGGCGGTGCTGCTGCTCTTCGAGTTGTGCCTTCATGCTGTCCACTTGCGATTGTTTCTGCTGCTGGCGCTCGTTCCATTCGACGCAGTTGGCGACGCAGTTGCCGCCGGCGTAGTGGATCGAGTCGCTAATCTCGGCGATTTCGCGCTGGAGAGTGGCGATGTTTTCTTTCTGAGCCTGGATTTGGGACTTCCACTGTTCGGCTTGTGCTTCGCGGTCTCCGGTAGCCGGTTCGGTGGCCGGATCTTTGGCGGGGTCCTTGGAGTCCGAGTGATGCGCCGCCGCGGCTGCCGCGGTGGCCGCGGGAAGTTCCTCGTTGGTGATGACGTGAGTGGTCTTGGGGGCGTCTTTTGAATTGGCGGCGGTGCTTGGCGTGTCCGGCTTGGCCGCACCTGTCGAAGCGTCTTTCGGAGTGTCTTTTGTGGAGGCGTCTTTGGGCGGAGAATCTTTTTGCTGTTTTTGGGCGCGGGCCTGGCGGGCGACGTCGCCGAGAGACGGCGAGTCATCCTGGGCGTGCGCAGTGATCGCGCAAAGCGCGCTGGCCGCTAGTAAGACGAGTATTCTTCGCATCGAGAATGCCTCCAGTAGCGACCCGCGGGGGACGGCGCGCTCAAGAAATCGTATCGCTGAAAGGGGGGCAATCCGAGGTTACTTTGGTACGAGGGGCGGGGTGTCTCCACGGTGATCAGTGGCGGAAAGAGCGACCACCGGGGCTAAAAGCCCTGCACTGATTCGAGATCCTCATCGCGGCCCTTGAAGGGCCGCTCTTCCACGGTTGCATAGACCTTTCATCTTCTGCCCAGCGGCACTGATCCGCCCCGTGCACCTTTTCGAGTCTTGAAAGTTGCAAGGTGGGGAGGAGAGCTCTTAAGCCTTGGTGAAGCCGGCGATTAAGGAGTCGAGTTTGTCGAAGAGAGCCTGGTTGCCGTGACGCGGATACTCCGCTAGGGAGTCGCGATAGTGCGGGAGGTTGGAGAGGAAGGATTCGATGCGCTCTTTGTTTAAGTGTTCCCAATAGGTGCCGTAGCCGGATTTCTGGAGCCAGTAGGCGTTGAAGATTTGTTCGAACTGGTGGCTGACGGGGACGGCAAGGTAGGGTTTGCCGAGGTGCAGGGCTTCGGTGACGAGGGAGAATCCGGAATTGGCGATGACGGCGCGGGCGCGGACGAGGTCGGAGAAGAATCCGTCGAGAGAAGGCTTCTTGAAAAGGATGTTCCCTTCTTCATTATTGCCTTCGCGGCCGAAGCCGTAGGCGATGAAGCGGGAGCGGACGGAGCCCAGCAATTTTGCGAGCGACGGCGCGGGCGAGGTTACGTAGACGAGGACGTGGTCGCCCTCAGTAGGAGTGGCGGTGAGGATTTCCTGGCGCAGCAGTGGTGGAAACAGGAACGTGTTGCGCTTGCGGACGGGCGCGGAGAAGAAAGAGATCACGAGATAGGCGCGGGCGCGCGGGGTCATCAACTTGGTGACGAGCTTTGCCGCGGCGGCGTCCCGGCGGTAGTGCTTGGGATAGGACACCACCGCGTTGGTGAGGCAATGCTGGTTGTCGATAGAGATCACCGGGAGATGGCGTTTGTGTCCGACGTGACAGGTGAGGGGCTCGAAGTCGGTGATGACGAGTTCGATGTTTTCGTCATCGATGAGGTGCTTCAGGCGAGTGAGGCTTTTCGCGGCTTGCGGGACGGTGATGAGATTTTTGGCGATGGTGCGTTTGTAGCGGACGCGGTTGTTGACGTAGGCGAAGCGGAATCCGTAGATCTCGGTGACGTCGAAGTGGGGTTTGAGATTCTGCCGGCCGCGGTCGAAGGAGGCTACGTGGACTTGGTGTCCTTGAGTGACCAAATGGGTGAGGACTTCTTTGGCGCGGGTGGAGTGGCCTGCGCCTTCGCCGTTGACTCCGTAGAGGATGTTGGCCATGGATGAAGGGCGAGTATAAAACGACCACGGGGGCTAAAGCCCGGATTAATTCGTGGCGCATAACGCGGCCCTGGAAGGGCCGCTCTTCCACGGTGGCGCGTGCGGGCGTGGAGTTTTCTGAGACTCTTCACGTCGAAAGCTGGGCGGCTCGGCTCGCTTCGCTTTGCCGGACGGCCGAAGGCGGCCGTCGCCACATAGTCACCCTTCACCTCTGCGGCTGCGGGAAGGGAAGGGCGACTGTGTCTATGGTCGCCGGGTCGTCGCGATGTTTGATGTAAGTGTCTTGCCCTTGGGGGCGGGATGGCTAACGCGTCTTCGACGAAGCCTTCGGGGACGGTAACGGAGTTCGTGTGAAGTCGGCGTCGGTGCTGACGGAGTCGAGGAGGAAGAGTTTGTCGCCGGTGAGCAAGCGACCCTTGGGTGACATTTTATGTGATGCGAGTATGCAGAATCGTGGACGCACTATTTCGTGTCCGGCAACTGCAAGTAGTGGCGCGCGTTTCGGTAGCAGATGTCCTGGATGAGGCGGCCGAGGAGTGCGTTGTCGTTGGGCAGTTCGCCGCGGGCGACATCCTGACCGATGATGTCGCAGAGGATGCGGCGGAAATATTCGTGGCGCGGATAGGACATGAATGAGCGGGAATCGGTGACCATGCCGATGCAGCGCGAGAGCAGGCCTGCGTTCGAGAGAGCGTCGATCTGTGCGGTAATCCCCTGCTTCTGATCAAGGAACCACCAGGCGCTGCCGTATTGAATTTTTCCCGGCAGTTCCCCGTCTTGAAAACAGCCGATCAGCGTGGCGAATGCAAAATTGTCTGATGGATTGTTGTTGTAGAGGATCATCCGGGGCAGGGCGTTTTCGCGCGCGAGAAGATCGAGGTAGGCGGCGAGAGCGGCGCCTTGGGGGAAGTCTCCGATGCTGTCATAGCCGGTGTCTGGGCCAATGGCGCGGCGGGCGGCGGAGTTCACGTTACGGCGGGCACCGAGGTGGAGTTGCTTGGTCCAACCTTTTTCTGTGTCGAGGCGGGCGAAGAAGAGCATCAGAAAAGAAGCGAATTGGGTGCGTTCCTCAGCGGTGATGGATCTTCCTCCGAGTGCGTTCGCGAGAATCGCTGCCGCCGCTTTGTCGGAGCATGGGGTGGCGAAGCAATAGTCCAATCCGTGATCGGAGAGACGACAACCGAGAGAATGGAAATCGTCGTGGCGTTTGCGAAGGGCATCGAGAAAGCTGGCCAGATCGCGGATGTCGACGTTGGCGGCTCTTGCGAGTTGACCGACCCAGGGCGTGAATTCGGGGGCGCCGAGGGCAAGAGCTTTGTCGGGACGGAAGGCGGGAAAGACTCGCGTGGCCAGGTTGGATTTTGCCATGTCGCAGTGATAGCGAAGGTCGTCGGTGGGATCATCGGTGGTGCAGACGATTTCCACGCGGAACTTGTGCAGAATGCCGTGGGCTGTGAGGTCCTTGGCGAGCGCGGCATTTGTGAGCTCCCAGATTGCCGGGGCGGAGGACTCATCGAGCAAATCGCTTATTCCGAAATAGCGCTGCAACTCGAGATGCGTCCAGTGGTAGAGAGGATTGCGCAGCGTGTAAGGAACCGTTCTTGCCCAGGCCAGAAATTTTTCGTACGGAGCCGCATCACCGGTGATGTATTTTTCAGGGATGCCGTTCGCGCGCATGGCGCGCCATTTATAGTGGTCGCCTTCAAGCCAGATTTCGAACAAGCTGGCGAAACGGCGGTTTTCGGCAATGTCTTTTGGGGAAAGATGGCAGTGATAGTCGAGGATCGGCTGCAGAGCAGCATGCTCGTGATACAGTCGCTGCGCGACTTGGTCTGAGAGTAAGAAATCATTGTCGAGGAAAGGCTTCATGGGCGGATACGTGCACTGATCGACCGCAGCAAGGGATGAATATATCAGTTCTGCGTGGCGCGACGGAGAGAGTGTGCGACCGTAACGCCGGTTTCGAATCCACAACGGTCAAATTGAATTTCCCCTTCCATGTCGAACATTTCCATGTCGAACCTTGACAACGCGAATGACGCGGCGCCATCAGAACCCGTGGGCAGGGCGCGTTGGCTGATTTGCGGCTTGCTGTTTTTCGCGGCCTCGGTGAATTACATGGACCGGCAGGTGATTGGGCTGCTGAAGCCAACGCTGCAGGCGCAACTGGGATGGACGGAAATCGGATACAGCAACATCGTCTTTGCATTCACGATGGCGTACGGTCTGGGCTCGTTCTTTGTAGCGAAGCTGATCGACCGGCTGGGTACGCGCTGGGGATTTTCACTTGCCGTGTTGTTTTGGAGTATATCCGCGATGGCACACGCAGCCGCGGG
>Ga0187819_10001208_pt1 | contig 13370 bp, 13 predicted proteins | sample NC_wetland_sal_i_15_FD_132411 | JGI IMG/M metagenome (GOLD analysis project Ga0187819, IMG submission 132411) | Wetland sediment microbial communities from Neuse River Estuary, North Carolina, USA - SO4_4 | ecosystem: Environmental > Aquatic > Freshwater > Wetlands > Sediment | place: USA... | reverse complement strand
GGGCGGCAGCCTATCTTCGCTCCGACGTTGTTCACGACGAGGCTCTGCACGCCGAAACCCTTGTAGCCGACGGCCCTTTTCGCTACGTCCGCAATCCGCTGTATCTTGGGACGTTTCTGCTGTGTGTGGGTTTCGGCTTGCTCGCCAGCCGCGCAGGTTTCGTGGTTCTTGTGGGCGGCGCGGCGGTGCGCATCTTGCGCCTGATTGGACGCGAAGAGGCTGAACTCGAAAAGCAGCAGGGACCGGCCTTCCGCGAATTCTGCAGCCGCGTCCCCAGGTTGCTTCCCGCCTTGCGTCCGCGCGTTCCTGCCGCCGGACTCCGGCCGCAATGGGGTCAGGCCTTTCGCGGCGAAGCCTTCATGTGGGGATTCTCCATAACCTTGATCGCCTTCGCGATCACCTTGCGCGCTCGCGTTGCGGATATTCTCGGCGGCACGACACTAGCCCTGTGGCTCCTCCAACGCCTCACTCAGCGCCGCTCGAAAACCGCCCGGCCCTAATTCACAGGCGCGGTCTTTTGCGCTATCTCGCCGCTCGGCGCTCGCTTTGGTGTTAGCCCGCCACCACCTGACACGCGCCCGCCTCATCGTTTCCAATCTCGCGCGCCGCCACGTGACGCATTCGCGCCGTTACCCCCGTCAACAGGATTCGCCTTCGTCTCTTCGAGCCATCCGGTCATTACCGGTGTAAGTCTCCCATTCGGAGTTTGCAGAAAACGCCCGTCAGGTGGAAGCGCGGGGCTTCAGCCCCGCGAAAAAGGGACGTGATTCAAGAAAGGGCTTTAGCCCTGGGAATTTCGGCGTTCGCCTCGTTCGAATCTCTCCTAATCTTTTTTCTCTGTGCCCTCTGTGTCTCTGTGGCAAACTCTCTCTGCTCCCGCACAGGAGACATCATGGGCTACATCGAAAAAAATCTCGTTTCCGGCGAGACCGTCCTTTACAAAACGCGCCTTCACTGGATTGTGATGGTCGGGCCGCTGCTCCTCGGACTTTTCCTCGCCGCGAGCGGCCTCGCCTTGCTGATCAGCGACTACGAAACTCACATCCAGGGTAGTGCCCGCCAGGCGATGCTTATCGGCGGGATCGTGCTTCTGGTCCTGGCTGCAGGTGTGATCGCTTCCGGCGTGATTCGACGCGGCGCAACCGAAATCGGTGTCACCAATATGCGCGTCCTCATCAAATCCGGCCTGCTCGACCGCCGCAGCATCGAAGTCCTGCTTTCGAAGGTCGAAAGCATCGGCGTTGACGAGACCGCTTCCGGCCGCATGCTTGGCTACGGCAGCGTCATCATTCGCGGCACCGGCGGCACTTTCGAAACCTTCCACAACATCGGCCACCCCAACGAATTTCGCCGCGCCGTTCAACAGCAAATCGGCGCCCCCGCATCATCCCCGCGCTAGCACGCGCACCGAAACGCGCTTACATAATTGCTGATTGCTGTCCTGGATCACGATCGGCTTTTTCCAGGAGGATGATCTGCGGCTAAGGAGATCGAGCCCTTGTCCTAGCGTTCTTTCCTTGCCTCTTTGCTTCCCGTTTCTCGTCACTCGTCACTCCCCTTTCGTTGCCAGGCGCCCGACAGGTCGTCCGCGTCAAACCCGCCCGAAACTTGATGCGTCGTAGCGTACCGGTAGAGCGCCGCGACAAAAACTCCCTGCGCTGCCGAACTCACCACCGCGAGCAACAGCCAGTAAATCACCGCAATTCCGAATCCCGTGACCATTCCTGTTTGTCCGTACGTCCGCGCGCCCACGATCGGTGCCAGCACTCCCAGCAGCCCGAGAAGAAAGAAGATGAACCCGAAGCTGAACCCGCCCACAACTTCTTCGCCCCACGTCTCCCGAAATATCTCCGCCGACCTGTACAGCGCCTCCCCCGGCCCCATATCCTCCGCGGCCAGCAGCGGTACCACGAAAAAGCTCGCCAGGCTCCACACGAACCCAATCATGCCGGTAATGATTCGTCCCAGGAAACTCAGCCGCCGCTCCAGCATCTTCAGCAACATGCCCACGGTCGCGGCCAGGAGTGCCCACTGCAGGATCCGCCACTTCCGGCTCCACGCCACCTGCAAGCCATCATTCAATGTGGCATGTCCGCCCTCCAACCGGTTCGACGCGATGCTTACCAGCGCCACATTGAAGTAAATCCCGATGCTATACGTCGCCACGTAAAACAGGAAAATGAACGGCGTCATCTCTTGGTACAACAATTTCTGCTGTGCGACGGCGTGTGCCATCGGCCCGAACGGCGCCAGCACCAGCACAGCCGAGCCGAAGATCATGGCCGTCGCCACCAGGCAGAAAATCGCCGACACCACCGGCAGCCACATCAGTTCCTTGTCCGACCACAAAATCGCGAAGCTTTGTCCCAGCAGGTCCAGGCTCCGCATAAATGTGTCCATGAATGCCTCCGTCGCTCTTGCTTGCCAGGTGGTTGTTTCTCAGCCGCCTCGCCCGCGGATCTCGCTTTTGTAGCGGCTTGTCCCGAGCGCAGCCGAAGCCGCCTTCAGGCGGGCCTCATAGCTTTGGCTGGTAGGGGCACAGCATGCGGAACGTCCGCCGCTGTTTGGCGGGCTGTGCCCGGATACTGCTCGTCACTGGCTTGTGTCACGCTGGTGTCTTGTTGTTGTAAGCTTTGTGAGCGCAGCACCCCCGCCTTCAGGCGCGCCAAGTCGCTAAGCGTCGCGCGTCCTTGCGTGCCTCCTTGCCTCGTTGCCGCCTAATTCCCTCTGTTTTCTGTGTCGGTCTGTCGTAATCCCTTCCGCGCATTCCTTTGCTCTGTGTCTCGGTGTCTCTGTGGCAATTCTTCGGTTCTTCTCGTCACTCGCCGCTCGTCACTGCTCCTACGGCCGTGCCTCGAACACCAGATTGAACGGTGTCTGCGCCGCCCGCCGGAATCGCGTGAACCCAGCCGACCTCACCACCTCGCGGATGCGTTCCTCGCCCGCTTGTGCGCCCAGCGCCGCGCCCACCTCTTGTGCCAACGACGCTGGCGTGCAGATCATCGTCGACGCAGAGTAGAAAATTCGCCCCACCGCGTTGTGATTTTCCTCTGGCTTATCATTCGCGAAAGGCTCCACGATCATCCACGTCCCATCCGGTTTCAATGTCGACAGCACATGTTCCGCGGCTCCCTTCGGATCGCCCATATCGTGCAGGCAGTCGAAGAACGTCACCAGATCATATCCCCCGTTCGCCGGATAACTCTTCGAGCTGGCCACCTCAAATGTAATCTGATCGAGCAGCCCGTCGCGCCCGGCCACGTGCCGCGCATACTCGATCGACCCGCTGTGATAATCGAAACCGTACAATTTCGTTTTTGGAAACGCTCGCGCCATCAGCAGCGTCGACGCGCCGTGCCCGCACCCCACATCCGCCACCGTCCCGCCCGCCTTCAGCTTCTCGACCACTCCTTCCAGCGCCGGCAGCCACGAACTCAGCAAGTTATTCTCATAATTCGGCCGGAAAAATCGTTCCGTCCCGAAGAACAGGTTGGCGTCGTGTTCGTGCCAGCCCACTCCTTCGCCCGTCCGAAACGCCTGCGTGATCTTCGGCTCATCCTTGAAGCACGACGAAATGATGTGAAACGCGCCCGGCAGATCCAGCGTGGTCAGTGCAAACGCCTGCTCGATTGGCAGCTCGTATTGTTTCGTTGCCGCGTCGTACCGCACGTAACCGCTCGCCGCGTTTGCATTCAGCCACTCCCGCACGTACCGCTCGTTGGTCTTCGTTTTTTCCGCCAGTTCGCCGGATGTTACCCATCCCGCGCCCGCCATGGCCTTGTACAGCCCCAGTTTGTCCCCAATTACGATCAACGCCGCATGCATCGCCGCGCCCATGTCGCCGACGGCCCGCTCCATGAACGCGTTCAGCTTCGTCTCATTGATTTGCATAGCTTGCCCCTGCGTAGCCATAGGATTTCCTCCCGGTTGGTCAGTTGGACGGCACTTCGATTGGCCGCAATTGTAGGTGAACGCCCCCGCGCATTACAAGCGCCGTCCCGCTGCCTCGGCCTCAGCCCGGGGTTAGGGTGGAAGCGCGGGCCTTTAGGCCCGCGAAAAGCTGCGCTAGCATGTGTGGGCTTTAGCCCTGGCCTTGCGGCGACGGTTTGTCTGTGGCGTGGGCATTTTGCCCGCGCGGTCTTGCCTTTGCAGCAGCTCGGTCAGTGCAAGCGCTGCGGACTTCAGCGCAGCACGGTTGCCTGCGTCTTTTCTTGCCTCATTGCCGGCGGTTTCGCCTTGAACTGCTTGAGGGTGAGCTACAGCTTTCCTACAGCTTCTTACTTCAGCCGATTACAAACTCTGCTGGATTGCCCTTGCGGTCCAGCCCGCACCTAATGACCCGTCGATCGATCTGTCGGCGCTGCAGGACCCGGGCCGCGCCGAAACGCGAGTTCCGCGCCTGGGGCTCCAAGTGTACGCAGTGCTCGGCAGCAGGGAGGCATGCATCGCCCATGAATAAACTAAGCGGCAAAGTCGCAGTCGTGACCGGAGCTTCCAAAAGCATCGGAGCTTCCATTGCAGAGCACCTGGCAGCGGAAGGAGCTTCGGTGGTAGTGAATTATGCCAACAGCAGGGCTGGCGCGGATGGTGTCGTCGCTCGCATCAAGGACAAAGGAGGGAGCGCGATAGCGGTTCAAGGGAATGTTGCTCGCTCGGAGGATATCCAGCATCTCTTCTCGGAGACAAAGAAGACTTACGGCAAAGTCGATGTTCTCGTAAACAACGCAGGGGTATATGAGTTTGCTCCGCTCGAAGCCATCACACCGGAGCACATCCAGAAGCACTTGAATCTGAACGTTGTTGGTGTGCTGCTCACTACGCAAGCAGCGGTCAAACTCATTGGGCCCGATGGCGGTTCGATCATCAATATTGGTTCGATTGTTGGTCCAATGCCGGCGCCTCAAGCGTCTGCGTACAGTGCCAGCAAAGCTGCAGTCGACGCCATTACCATCTCGCTTTCTCAAGAGCTTGGTCCGCGCAAGATCCGTGTGAACTCCCTTGATCCGGGCATGGTCGAAACTGACGGCTTGCGCGCTTCGGGACTCCACGAGGGGGCCTTCCGCGAGAAGCAGGAAAGGGAAACTCCCCTTGGCCGCATCGCTCAGCCGGAAGATATCGCTTTGGCGGCAACTTTCCTTGCTAGCGACGACGCCCGATGGATCACCGGACAAGTCATTGTTGCTGCGGGCGGCAAGCGGATGTGAGCGTGGGTTGGGAGGCTACAATCGCGGATAAACAGCAATTCGATTTGCTTATCATCGGCAGCGGTGAGGCCGGCAAGAATCTGGCCTGGACGATGGCCAAAGCCGGCCGGCGCGCGGCTGTGGTCGAGCGGAAACTGATCGGCGGGTCGTGCCCGAATATTGCCTGCATGCCCAGCAAGAACATCATTCACAGCGCGAAAGTGGCAGACCTGGCACGCCGCGGCGCCGAGTTTGGTGTTATGGCGCAAAGCTTGAACATCGACATGGCGCGCGTGCGCGCGCGCAAACGCCAGATGGTCGACGGCGATATCCGTCTCCACCTCGACCTTTACAAACAGAGTGGCGCCGAGTTGATCATGGGCGAAGCGCGCTTCGTAGCCTCCAAGACAGTCGAGGTCGCCTCAAACGAAGGCGCCGGGCACACGCTTGGGGGCCATCAGGTCGTTCTGAATGTGGGGACCCACGCTGCCATTCCCGATGTGCCAGGTCTCAAAGCCGCCAAGCCGATGACCCACGTCGAAGCGTTGGAATTGGTTCGTCTCCCGGAGCATCTGGTTGTGCTTGGCGGAGGATTCGTGGGGCTCGAACTCGCCCAGGCCATGCGGCGGTTCGGAAGCCGCGTCACCATACTGGAACGTGCGCCACAGCTCGCGCCCCGAGAAGATCCCGACGTCGCTGAAGCCATTCTTCACCTGTTCCAGGACGAAGGCATCGAGGTGCTTTTGAATACCGAGTTCCTTGAAGTCGAAGGCTTGTCCGGCCAGGGGATTAGGATTCGTCTGCGCAATTCGCAAGGCGAGCGCGCTCTGGAGGGCTCCGATCTTCTCGTTGCCATCGGACGCATCCCCAACACGCAACGTCTCAGCCTGGACAAGACCGGTGTCGAAATCGACGACCGTGGCTATATCCGTGTCAATGAGCGTCTCCAGACTTCCGCGCCCGGCATTTGGGCCATGGGCGAATGCGCCGGCAGCCCTCAGTTCACGCACGTCTCGTTTGACGATTTCCGGATTGTGCGCGACAACCTGAACGGCGAGGACCGAACCACTCAGGGCCGCCTCGTTCCTTTCTGCATTTTCACCGACCCCGAATTGGCGCGCGTAGGTCTGAGCGAATCGGAAGCCCGGAAACAGGCCATCCCGTATCGGCTCGCAACGATTCCGATGGCTAAGGTGCGCCGCGCGCATACACTTTCCGAAACGCGCGGGTTCCTGAAGGCCCTCGTCAGTGCTGAAAGTGACGAAATCCTGGGTTTCACCGCTCTTGGAACAGAAGCTGGCGAGGTCATGTCGGTGGTGCAAACAGCCATGCTCGCGAAGCTGCCATACACCTCCCTTCGCGATGCCATCTTGGCCCACCCGACCATGGCCGAGGGCCTCACCGTCTTATTCGCCACGGTTCCGGCTGCGGTTCCGGTCCGATCGAAAGCCCGCGCCGCCCAATCTCGGCAGTGAGAGCGGGAGGGAGAGGTTGCTGCAGGAGGCTCACTCGTTTGCTCACGTGGTCAACCGGCGCCCATCCGCCCATTGGGCCATCTTCTGAGGAGGTCGAGTATGACGAAGTATCAGTACGCCACCGTCGACGGCAACAAGGTGTTTTATCGTGAAGCCGGCTTGAAGACTGCTCCAACCATTCTGCTACTGCACGGATTCCCAACTTCGTCACACATGTTTCGCGATCTGATTCCAGCCCTGGCAGATTCCTATCATGTCGTGGCGCCCGATCTGCCGGGCTTTGGCTTTTCGGATGCCCTAGACCGCAAGAAATTCCGCTACACATTTGACCACCTGGCAAAAGTCATCGACGGTTTCACCCAAGCGATCAGTCTCGACCGGTACGCAATCTACGTTTTCGACTATGGCGCGCCCGTTGGTTTTCGCCTCGCGTTAGCGCATCCTGAACGAATCACCGCGATCATTTCGCAGAACGGCAATGCTTACGAGGAAGGGTTGAGCCAGGGTTGGAACCCGATCCAGAGATATTGGAAGGAGCCCACTGCAGAGAATCGGGCAGCGCTTCGTCACTTCCTGACGCCCGAAGCCACAAAGTCGCAATACCTCCATGGCGTCCAGGACGCGACAATGGTGGCTCCAGAATCGTACGAACTGGATTCGGCTCTGCTGGCTCGGCCAGGTAATGACGAAATCCAACTCGACTTGTTCCTTGATTATGCCAGCAACGTCGCTCTATATCCCAAGTTCCAGGAGTATTTCCGTACAAAGCGGCCGCCGCTGCTCGCGGTTTGGGGTAACAGCGACCAGTTCTTTTTGCCTCCGGGCGCCGAAGCCTTCAAGTGCGACAACCCGAGTGCCGAAGTGCATTTCTACGACGCCGGCCATTTTGCGCTTGAGACGCATGCTCAGGAAATTGCCGGCGCGATCCGTGACTTCCTGAGCCGAAAGCTGCCACGAAAGGCCTCGGCAGCCTGACGACCGTTTGTCTTGCAACAAAGTGGATGTGGTACGCGCGCCAGCCCCTGGCATCGAATGCTGGATCAATAATCCCGGAAAGAGCCAAAACTCACGTGAACGGAATAGACATGTCCGTACCTTCGGTGTCAAGCCCCAAGGTCCGCTTTCCCCTTTCGCGCGTGCGGCTCTGCGGCTTAACGATCATCCCGGACAAATTGGGCCATGGCGACACGCTGTTTTGACGGGGGCCTTTGGTCACCGCCTTTCGAGCTGCCGAAATTCGCCCAAATTCCTCATTTTAACAGCTTTTAGCCTTACCGTCGGTAAGGATGTTGCGGCAGGTTTTTGTTCGCCTTTTCTTCTCCCCGGAATCTGCCTTTCCTTTTCTCCTTGCCTCCCTGTTCCTTGCCTTTCCTATCTCGCAAGCTGTCGCGAATCGATGGCCACGCCTCATTCCTGCCTCAAATACAACGCTCGATCCAGCACCAGCTCCAGCTTCGTATTCTTCTCCAGCGTAAGCTCTTGTCCCAGCCCCGAGCTCAGCATGAACGCCGTCACTGCTCCCGTGGCCGCCCCGATCGCCGCATCTTTCTTGTTCCCCGCCGCAACTCCTGCCGCTGCACCAACAAACGCTCCCGCCGCGGCTGCCTGGGCTCCCTCTTGGCGTTTATTCGTCCGGTTCTCTATCTCGCCTTCTCGCTCGTACACGACGCGCACGGAGTGCACCCCCGGCACATCCGACACAGTTGCCACAATCGGCACCCAGCCACCAGGTGTGTGAATGTCGTCGAACGTCAGCCACATACGCGCCCGCCCAGCCTGATGTGCCTGCTCCACTTTGTCCACGTGACCTCGAATCTCTGCCCTCGCCCTCAGCACCAGCCCGTCCGGCGTTGACAGCAGCCCCAGCGTATGCGCCCTGAAGTCGTTCCCCGCTTTCGACTCTTTCGTGCCCAGCGCGTCGTCCAGCCCCACCAGGAACCGCGTGCTCGGCGTAATCGCTCCCGCCTGCTGCACATCCTGCTGATTCGACGCCGCTTGCTCCTGCTGATTGGCGGGCACTTGCTGGTTCTGCGCCCTCGCGTTTTGAATCAGAAAGACCAGCAAACTCACCGCGGCCATGCACACACCCACACGCCTCATTTTTCTTCCTCCGTTGGCTTTGGCGCTTTCTGCTGGATTGGAAAGCGGTTACCGCGCGTCGAACTTCAACCGCGCGGCAAGAAGCGATTATCTGAGATGTACGTTCCGCCCGCAAGGTGGCCTTTGCCAACCCCCACAATTGATGTGCGAGTGAACCTAGGGCAAGGTGGTCCTCTGGCGCCTCTGAGGCGCCCCTTGGTTTACTCGTATTTCTCCTTCGTTTTTCTCTCTGACTCGGTGTCTCTGTGGCAAATCCTTCCTCTCACTGCCTTCTTCCCGTTTCGGGAATCTTCCCCTTCCCATTCTTGTATCTTCCACGTAATACCCGACATATCTCCTCTCCGTATTATTACGGTCTTGTGGTCAGTTCCATTCTGGAACTACACTACGATCTGTCAAAACAGTACCTGTTCGAGCTGATAGCTTGCCAATCAATAGCAAACCCGCCTTCCCAATTTGGTATTCGCGTTGCATCAATCGGTTCCATCCCAGCGTTTCTAACCATGATCGGACCCAGCTTCAATGCCGGTGCCGAAAGCCTGGTCCTGGTTTGTTCGAACAGGCCTTTCGCGATTTCCCCGGCGCTTCCCCAGAGACCAGTATCATGATCGGAGATTCATTGTCCGATATTGAAGCTGGCCGCCGCCTCGGCATGCGCACGATCTTCGTAGAAGGTGATCCTGCATCCCGTAAACCCGGCAGCGAACAGGCCGCCGCTCTCGCCGATGCCGTGGCCGCCTCGCTCCAAGACGCCGTCGATAGGCTTATCCAGATTTGAGCCGATATGCACAATAAGGTCCTTGACTTGGCTTCCCTGCTCGCCCGCATCTCCGAGTGGCGCCGCGCCGGCCAACGCCTCGTCTTCACGAATGGCTGCTTCGACATCCTACATCTCGGCCACATCACCCTGCTCGAGCAGTGTCGAAAATTCGGCGACCGCCTGTTTTTCGAAGCTCGTGTTCGACAATTATGTCCGCCGGCGCGCCTCCCCTGCCGACAGCACCGTCGTCGGACTCCGCTATTTCAACGTGTACGGCCCGCGCGAGCGCCATAAGGGCTCTATGGCCTCCGTCATCTCTCGCTTTTCCTACCAACTCCAAGAAACTGGCACGATCAAGATGTTTCAGGGGTGCGGCAAGTATGGTGATGGCGAACAACGGCGCGATTTTATATTTGTGTGCGACGTTGTGAACGTGAATCTCTTCTTCGCTCGCGGCCCCGCACGCCACTCCATAGTCAACGTCGGAACGGGGCGGAGCAGCAGCTTCAACGACGTTGCCGCTGCGCTCATCGAAATGTGTGGCGCCGGAACGGTGGAATACATTCCGTTTCCCGAGGAGCTTAAGGACAAATATCAGCCATTCACGCAAGCAGATATTTCCTCGTTGCGGCGGATGGGCTACGTCTCGCCCTTCACCCACCTCCTCGAAGGCATCAGAGAAACGCTCGCAGACTCAGGCCTGAAGAGTCTGCGTCAGAACGCGAGAATGTTGGTAGGTCGCGGCTTCAGCCGCGACACAAAGCTCGCAAAATCAGGCCGGATCTGCTGCTGAAGCAACGAAGCGCGCCAGGCCGTGCGAACTGCCTCCCGGCAGTGAGGCCGGGCGGACGATCCTGGAACTCCGCAACACCGCTCCCTGCGCCGCTCTAGGTCCGATCCAAGCTGGCTGAGCGGCTGCATCATCGTTGTCGCTCCGGTTCTTCGTAATCCTGTATCCTAGCTTTTGTGGCGACTCCGGCTGCCAAACCTGATCTCCTGCCGTCTTCGCCTTTCCCCGAAGCTGTCGATCCCTCGTCCCACCGTGCTGTTTTTCACCACCTGATTGCTCTCGCGCTTTGCCTCCTCCTCGCAGTCGTCTTCACCCTCCCCGGATCGCTGTCGCCAAACTCTCTTCTGCTCGGCTACCCGGGAGACAATTTTCAGCACGCCTGGTTCTTGTGGCACTTCGCCAGGGCTGTCACGCACGCAACCAATCCTTTTTATACGAAGCTGATTTTCTACCCGAATCGCGCTAATCTCGCTTGGAGTACCACTGATCCGCTGGCCGGAACGCTCGCTCTTCCGTTGAGCCTTCTCGCCGGCCCCGCGATTGCCTACAACTTTTCGATCATCCTTCAGTTGGCGTTATCCGCCTTTTTCGCCTGCCTGCTCTGCCTGCGAATTACCCACAGCCAGATCGCCGCGCTTTTTGGCGGCGCTATCTTTGGTTTCAGCCCCTTCTTTCTGGCTCATGCCCTGGGACATTTGAGTCTCGTCACCGCGTTCCCCATTCCGCTCTTCGTTCTCTTGCTCGACAAAATTGCCAGCGCGGTACATCCCTCCTGGAAACTTGGATTCCTGCTTGGATTAACCATGCTCTTAGCCGCATTGGCTCATTACGACTATGCAGTTTTGTGCCTGCTCATCGCGTTCTTCTGGCTCGTCATCGATCTCATCGTGAATTTCAAGCAGGAGCGCTTCGCTACCGTGACGCGCGTTTGGAAACCGCTGGCGATTGCCGCCGCAACATTTCTCGTTTGTTTTTCGCCGCTGCTCGTAATGCTCGTGGGCAGCCGCGCCGATGTCCCTGTCTCGCGCGGTTTGGTTCACTTCGATCAGTACTCCGCCGACGCACTCGGCTCTCTGGTCCCAAGCTGGAACCACGTTCTGCTCGGTCATTCTGTCAGGCGTTTGGATCTCAACCTTTTTGTCGCTGGCTTTGAAGGCACGGTGTACATCGGAATCGTGGCCCTCGCCCTCGCCACAATTCCTTTTTGGAAGCGTCAATCGACAAACAACCCTTGGGCTAGGCGCGCTCTGCTGCTTGGGATAATTTTCTACCTGCTTTCCCTGGGACCGGCCATTCGTCTGTTTGGCCGCTCTACCAAAATCCCCGGACCCGCCGCCTTGTTCTACCTTTTGCCCTTTGCCCGCTTCTTTTCTGCACCCGCACGCTTTCACGCAGTTGTGGCGCTTTGCGTGGCCATCCTGTGTTCGCTCGGCGTCAAGCTTCTCCTCGAAAAGTATTCGAAGAGAAAGCAAAGGTACTTTGTCGTCGCGCTTCTCAGTGTTCTGCTGCTTTGCGACTACCTGACCATTCCTTTCCCGACGTCTTCCATCATTGATCCCGCTGCGTTCGTGTCCGCACGCCTGGCCTCACACCAAGCCGCGCAATCCTGTTCTCTTCCGTCCGATATTCGTGACGGGGCGGTCCTCACATTCCCTTTGTTGATCGCCCCTTACTGCATGAAAAGCACGTGGATGCAGATTTCCGATGGTGGCCGCTACGCACTCATCGATGGGTACTTGTCCTACACGCCGCAATACACTTGGCGAACTCTTTGGACCGTCCCGGTTCTCAGGTCGTTGTTGGTCCTGCAGGGCACCACTCAAGCTCCCCTTGATGTTTCGGCTGATAGGGCCTCCGTTCCCGCTGCAACTCGCGATCTGAATCTGCGCGCAATCGCAGTTTTCGATTCACCCGGCCGTGATTCCGCCGTCGCATATCTCGAAAACGTGTTTGCGTCGCACGGCGAGCACGCCGGAAGCTGTACAGTTTTCCGCCTCGCTCCTTCGCCAACCGATCAGCACCAGAATCCCCCTACGTCCCAACCTACACGATGAATGTTATGCCCCGGTACATGCTTCACAGGATACCAAACCCCTCGCGTGGCCGCTAACCTCAAAGATGCCAGTCACGAGATCAGCTACATTCCAAGAAAGGGAGAAGCATGCATGAGAGGATCTAACGGTCGCCTAGCGTTTGGTGCCTTTATGGGTGGAGTAGGCTTGGGGGTGATTGTAAGCCTGCTCTTCGCACCGCAATCCGGCGAGGAGACTCGCGACATGATCGCGCAGAAAGCACGTCGAGCGCATAACCTTTTGGGCGACGCCGCAGACCGCGTCGGTGATGCCGTCGGCTCCGTAACCGATGCCGTCGACGATATCCGCTCTCAAGTCTCGGACACCGTCGAAGACGCCAAATCTCGCGTCCGGGATGCCGTCGAGGCGGGCAAGGAGGCCTACCACGACCAGTTGCGCCGCAGCGCCCACGCGTAGCGTCCACGCATAATTCGTGGCAATAACGGCAAATCTTGGTTTGCCGCATGTGTTCGGCATCTACTGGAGACCCCAGAACTGTGCGGCTCCGCACGTAAAGAGTCGTGCGCAAAACGCCACGCCGAATCCTCCGGCCTGTTTTGCTCTGTGGCGCGGGCGTCTCCCCCGCGGGTTTTCGTGGGAGGCGAGGCTTTTGGGAGTGCGGCAGCTTGCTTATCCTGAGCGAAGTCGAAGGGCTGCCGCCTTCGCGCTAGACTGAAAGGAAACTCCGCCAACGCCGCCGATCAGCGCGGGGCGGGAAGCGTTTTTGGTGGAAGAGCGGGGCTTCAAACCCCTGGATTTTGCGCTCTAGGGGCGCTGCCCCCGAGCCCGCCGCAGCGGTCCAACTTGCAAACGATGCTCAGAATTCTTCATGTAAGCCCGCCTTTATGCCTCAATTCTGGCCTGCACTTGCAGCAAAAATTCTCATCTTAGCACCCTCCCAAGTCCTCGCTCCCTGATCTTGCCCCAGGAACTCTCAAAGCCCGTTTTCCCGGCGTACGTATAGAAGTTTCAATCTGGCCGAAAAAAACG
>Ga0187819_10001207_pt1 | contig 13373 bp, 13 predicted proteins | sample NC_wetland_sal_i_15_FD_132411 | JGI IMG/M metagenome (GOLD analysis project Ga0187819, IMG submission 132411) | Wetland sediment microbial communities from Neuse River Estuary, North Carolina, USA - SO4_4 | ecosystem: Environmental > Aquatic > Freshwater > Wetlands > Sediment | place: USA... | reverse complement strand
GCAGCGAGTCAGCGCGCAAAGCAGCCACGCGGAAGGAAAGGCAGCACCACCAGCAACACAAATGATCTTGCGCGCAAGCCAAGGCTGTAACTTAGTACCAGCTTGGTTGTTGCGGCGGAACGTGAGGGCTACCCAACCTTTACCGAGGTTCACCTGCCGGTTCGCGGTTGTACTAACGGCCGGTTAGCCAGTGCCCCATACGAGTCCAGAAAGACTCGTCGTATCCTGATGGCGCATCTGAGTGACTTGCTCGCCTGGAGCCATGGCGTGATTTTGTGAGGCCGTTCACATTGCGAGCGTAGATCCAACCACTTTCTAAAGTCGCCGGGTTGTTTACCTTCACCCACCGGCGTCTATTCTCAAGAACGCTGAGTTTGGTGTCCTTTGCAATCACGCTTATGACCGGCGCCGAGGATGTGGGGCGTTCTCGAAGATTGACGAACGTCGAAGGCTGGATCCAATTTGCACCGGCATCATCTTTCGCCGGTTGGGCGCGGTCGCCGGGCGCCGATTGCCCAAAATCCTCATCGACAGGCTTCGGGACCTTCGCGCCATCAGGCTCCGCGTCTGTGTTCACCCCAAGATCTTGCGGCGTTGGCTCGGCCCGCGCTTCTGTGAGCGCGGGCTTAGGTTCGTTGTTGGGAGGCGGTGCTGCGGGCGCAGGCTCTGGGTCAATCGTCACCCTCAATACCGTGTCGGTTGTGGCAATGATCTCGCCAGCGGCGCTCACAAGCTGGATTTCGAGTCTGGTTTCGCCTCTCGCCGTATCGGGCAATAGGAGATGCAGGTCTCCGATCTCGTCCGGCTTCAAATTCCATCCCGTCGCGCCGTAGGGCCGGCCACTCGACAACGTGGCGCCAACCGGCAGTCCATTTATGGCGATGACGCTGCGAAGGGGCATTCTATCAGTACCATCGAGTGCAATTGGAAGGACTATGTCTTTGGCATTTGCTTCGAGGATGGGAGACACGGTCAGGACTGGGGGAAGCTTTGCCGCTTGTCTTGAATGCGTATTGCCGGCCCCGAGCGCGTCTCCGCGAAATGCCGATTTGAACTCTGATGCCGCGGGCGGTGTTCGGGTAGCCGGCAGCCACACGAAGGCTGCGATGGTTAAATTCGGCAGCAATGCAAGAAGAACAAGAGGGGCGATCAGCGTCCGCGAGCCGACAATGAGACTGTTTAAGGAGCGTATCGGCGTCGCATATCCATTAACATGCTGCTCATATTGCGCAGTGGCCGGTTGGGCGCGCGGAGCCGAGCGGTTGGCTATCCGCGCCGTTGCGCCCAACGGCATTTCTCTCGTCGTTAGGCTGGCAAAGCGCTGCGTGGTGGGGCGTACTCGGCACAAGCCACTCGCCTCATTTATAAGAGCACTAAGAGCGAAGCCGGATCGTTGAATACGCTGAAATGTCTCATGCTTTGGAAAGCAATGAAGCCTAAAAGGGGCACGGTAGAGGCTGCCAATTGGCAAAATGGCCCCATCGATGGCCGATCTGCGTCGAGAATCCCTGCGATTGGCGTTGACAGCCCCGTGGAAGGCGATTCCTGTTCCGACCGGCTAACAGAAAGATTGCAGAGGTTCTGATGCAATTCATGATTGTTGCACTGGCTGCCGCGCTCGTCGCGATAGGCGCTGGGACATTTAAGATTGCGGCAGCGGAGAATTGCAGGACAGGCGATTCTGCGCTCTGTGCCACTGACCCTAACTGCCACTGGGACTTTGAGCGGCGTGGCTGCTACCAAGGCGCGCCTGAGCCCGAGGATCCGTGCGCCGTACACGGAGACAGGAAAATCTGCGAAACGGATGTCGCGATTGGCTGCAGATGGACCGCCGAAAAGAAAAAATGCGAGAAGGCCAAGTAACTTGCCGTCGGCTTCGCGCCACAAGCGGGCCGCCGCCCGTCATGCGCAGGAGCTGATCGAGAGCGCGACGAGCGCGCTGCAGACGATCATGAACAGCCCGAAGCCGACCCAGGCCGCCACGAGCGGCAGCAGATTAGGCCAGGACAACGCGCCTCCCTGGCCTTGGCTGTGAGCGAGCGAATCAGAATCAGCCAGAGTGCTCGAAACGCCTTCATGTCGATATCCTATCAAGGCCTGCAAGCACCGAGTCAGCAATTTAACGCTCCGAACCGGCTGCGAGCCCAGTCGGCACTCTGCCTCAATCGTCCTCGCCGAAGCCGGATTCGACGAGCGCAATGAGCGCCTCCATGGCGGCGTGAGCGTCAGTCCCTTCCGCCTCGATGAGGATCGAGTGGCCCTGGCCGGCGGCAAGCATCATCAGCCCCATGATCGAGGTGCCGCCAACAGTATGGCCTTCCCGCGTCACGCGAATCTCGGCGTTGTAGCCGGAGGCGCAGCGCACGAATTGTGCCGACGCCCGGGCGTGCAGGCCCTTCTTGTTGGGAATCGTTACCTCGGCGAAATAGAGGCCGTTTCCCCTTTCTCGCGCCTTATCGCTGCGCAGTTTCACCGAGGAGGCATCCATCGTCGTTCATAGGTCAGAAGAAATGACAGGTCTCATCTCAATTGGCGGCTAGGATCTGGCTCGCCACGCTGATATATTTCCGTCCGGCTTCCTGCGCCTGGTTGACCGCTTCCTCAAGTCCGCATTCGCCGCGGACGCTGGCAAGCTTAACTAGCATCGGTAGATTGACGCCCGCGATCACCTCCACATTATCCCTCTCCATGGCCGAGATGGCGAGATTGGAAGGCGTGCCGCCGAACATGTCGGTCAGGACCACGACGCCGTTGCCGGTGTCGACGCGGGCAAGAGCGGCAAGCATGTCGGCGCGCCGCTCATCAAGGTCGTCGTCCGGACCAATGGAGATAGTCTCAAGCCGCTCTTGCGGCCCGACGACATGCTCGAGGGCGGCACGGAACTCATGGGCGAGCCTTCCATGTGTAACGATGACGACGCCGATCATGGTTCCCCGCGAGGCCGCTCCGCCCGGTTAAAGGCCGCTATATTTGTCGCGACCGGGACAAGGCGCAAGCCCGAACCTATGCCTGTTGATGAGACGATTGTGACACTGCCAATAGAAGCGCCAATCTTAGCTTGAGCGCGGAGGAAAGCTCGAAAGGGGCGAGTTTTACAACCGGAATGGGGAGGTCCGCGATCGTAATATGGTCTGGCGGATCAGGAGGCATGCGGGGTACCTCTCTGGCTGAAACGAGATCGGCGACGAGCACGAGCCGCGCTTCGGTGAGATGTGGCAACTCGACTATGCCAAGGCCTCTCACTTCGATCTTACCGGCGAGAGTTGCTGGCGCCGAGGCGGCAAGCGATCCATCGCCTCGGGCTTCAACCCATACTTGATCGTCGGCCACGAGCCGCGGTTCCAAATCGCCCTCCGAAGGAAGGGCGAGAAAGCGGAGCGCGAGGTCCGATTTGCCGCTGCCCGAGCGCCCGCGGATAAGAACGGCGTGTGGGCCAAGCGCCACGCAGGTGCCATGGACAAGCTCGCGGCGCTCTCCCAATCACGCCTCTTGTATGAGCCTCAAGCCGCGGGCAGCCGGATCACAAAGCGGGCGCCCCCGCTCTTGCGCTCAGCCGCCCCAACACTCTTGGAGCTCAAGCTGTCACCCTCATGAGGCCGGTTCTCCGCCCAGAGCCGCCCGCCATGGGCGACGACGATCTGCCGTGAGATATTGAGACCGAGCCCAGAATTCTGGCCGAAGCTTTCTTGCGGCCGGTCGGTGTAGAAGCGCTCGAAAATCCGCTCAAGATTCTCCTGTGGAATGCCCGGGCCTTCGTCCTGCACCACGATCTGAATCTCGCTGCCTACGCGCTTCGCCTTGACCGACACCCTGCCGCCAGGCGGCGAGAAGGAGATGGCGTTGTCGAGCAGGTTGACGATGACCTGGCTCAGGCGGCTGTCATGACCGATGCAGCGATAGGGGCGCGCTCCGCTGCTATAAGCGATTTCGAGCACCACCTCCGGCGTGTCGTCCCGATGGATGTCGTTGAACAGCGATACAGTGGTGCGCAACAGCTCGGAGGTGTCGACTGGGTTCGCGTCCTCGCGGGCGAGTTCCGCATCGAGCCTGGATGCGTCGGAAATATCGCTGATCAGCCGGTCGAGCCGCTTCACGTCGTGCTTGATGATCTCCATCAGCCGCTCCTTCGCGTCGGCGGTCTTGGCGAGCGGCAACGTCTCGGTAGCGCTGCGCAAGGAGGTGAGCGGGTTCTTGAGTTCGTGCGCCACGTCGGCGGCGAAGCTTTCGATCGCGTCGATGCGCCGGTAGAGCGCCTGGGTCATGTCGCGGAGCACGCCGGAAAGGTGGCCAATCTCGTCGGTGCGGTCGGTGAAGTCGGGAATCTCGGCGCGGGCCTTCACGCTGTGGCGCACGCGCTCCGCCGCCGCAGCAAGCCGCTGCACGGGGCCGGCGATGGTGTTGGCAAGAATCATCGACAGCACAACGGTGACCGCCGCTGCGAATAACGACATCCGTACGATGCCCCATCGCTCCGCAGCGACGATGTTGTCGATGTCGCCGCCCCGCGTGGACAACAGCAGCACACCGAGCACGGCGCGCAGGCGCTGCACCGGCACCGCCACGGAGACCACGAGCTCGCCCTTGTCGTTTACGCGCACGATGGGCACGGACGTGCCGGTGAGCGCCGAGGCGACTTCCGGATAGGCCTTGCCGTTGTCACCGCCGATTTCGCTATAGAGGGGCAAGTCATATTGCCGCATGCGGGTCTTTATGGCCTGCCAGAAGCCGGTGAGCGCGTCCGGCTTCTCGGCGTCCGGCGCTGGCAGGTCGTAGCGGAGCACCTCGCCCCGCGAATAGAAGGTGTCGGAATCGAGGATCAGGGCGCCGTCGCGGCCATAGATGCGTGCCCGGCTTCCCGTCGGCTTGACCAGGCGACGGAGGATCGGCGCCGCGCGCTCCGGATCGATGGTGAAGTCGAGGCTGTCGTCGTCGCCGCTACTCGATGGTCCAGGCTCGCTTTCGAGCAGCTTTTCCGGATCGATTTGGACCTGGTCGGTGTCGACACCGGCGGACGCGGCAAGCGCGCCGGCGATGATCTCACCTTGCGTGAGCAGACTCTGCACCTTGGCATCGATCAGGCCCGCGCGAAACTGATTGAGATAGAGGATGCCCGAAACGAGGATGGCAAGACCGATCAGATTGAGGACGACGATGCGGCGGGTGAGACTGGAAAAGCCGTAGCGGAAGGGGAGACGCTCCCAGAGCCACCGCATGGCCTTGCGCGTGCGAACGAAGACGGCAAATGCGCCGCGGCGCAGGCGATCCCAGAACCGCGTCGCTTGAGTTGCCTGCCAGGACCTATCGGCCTCCGCGGTCATGGATCCCCTGACCCGTTACTCTACTCTTTGAAGCGATAGCCCACGCCGTAAAGGGTCTCGATCACGTCGAAGCTTGTATCTACGGCCTTAAACTTCTTCCGCAAGCGCTTGATGTGGCTATCGATGGTTCGATCATCGACATAGACCTGGTCATCATAGGCGGCATCCATCAGCGCGTCCCGGCTTTTCACCACGCCAGGCCGCTGGGCGAGCGCCTGCAAAATCAAGAATTCGGTGACGGTAAGGGTGACGGGACGGTTGTCCCACACGCAGGTGTGCCGCTCCGGATCCATCTTGAGCTTGCCGCGCTCGAGCACCTTGGATTTGTCCTCGACCGGGGCGGTACCATCCCGCGGCTGCGCGCGGCGAAGCACGGCCTTGACCCGCTCGACGAGAAGGCGCTGGGGGAAAGGTTTGCGGATGAAGTCGTCGGCTCCCATTTTGAGGCCGAACAGTTCGTCGATCTCCTCGTCCTTCGAGGTGAGGAAGATCACTGGCAGCTCGGTGCGCTGGCGCAGGCGGCGCAGCAGCTCCATGCCGTCCATGCGCGGCATCTTGATGTCGAGGATGGCAAGATCGGGCGGATTTTCGGACAGACCGTCAAGGGCGCTTGCGCCATCATTATAGGTCTGGGTCTTGTAGCCTTCCGCCTCTAGCACCATGCGCAAGGAGGTCAGGATGTTACGATCGTCGTCGACAAGTGCGATGGTTGGCATTGAAATGGCACCTTGCGGTCTTGGGGATCGGGGGGTTTAGGCTGACGCAAATTATGGCAGCATGGGGGCGCCTCGCGAAGCCCGTTAATAGTGCAATGCAGCAAATATCGCTATGGCGCAAGTAAATATGACACCCAGAGAAATGCCGTCCAAGGCCGAATTGGCCGCCGATGCGAGGGCGCTTGTTAGGCGTGCGTTGAAGGCTTCGCTTGCTACCATCGCCGCCGGCAGCGGCCACCCTTATGCCTCGCTGATCACCGTCGCGACGGATGCTTCCGGGGCGCCGATTTTTCTAATCTCCGGGCTTGCCCAGCACACCAGGAATCTCAGCCAGGACCCTCGCGCCTCGATCCTGTTCGACGGCACAGGTGCTGCCGGCGATCCGTTGCAAGGCACGCGGGTGACCCTGTTCGGCCGAGCCGAGAAGGTGCAGGACGAGGCGGTCAAGCGAAGGTTCCTCGCCCGCCACCCCGAAGCCGCGTTCTACGCCGACTTTCCGGATTTCGCCTTCTGGCGGCTAGAGGCGGAGGGCGCTCACTATATCGGCGGCTTCGGCCGCATCGTCGATCTTCAACCTGCCGAGATCCTGGTTGCCACGGAGGGTGCCGGCGATCTACTCGCCGCTGAGCCCGGCATCATCGAGCATATGAACGCCGACCATGCCGACACGGTCCGCCTCTATGCCACGCGGCTCGCAGGCGCGCCTGAGGGCTTCTGGCGCATGAGCGGCATCGACCCTGAGGGCTGCGACCTTATTTGCGAAGGCGATGCCCGCCGCATTCGCTTCAAGGCCCTGATCGCCACGCCGGGCGAGGCCCACCAGGAGCTCGTGCGGCTCGCCAACGAGGCGGCGGAGCCGGGTTAGAGCCCACCTCGTCGCTGGCAAATCCCCAACTGCCTCGCCTTGAAAGCTTTGCAAGATCGGTGGTAGCAAGGACAGAAACCTGCCCCGAAAGCCATCACGCCCTTAGCCAAAGGATCCCGCCGCATGAGCGTACAGTCCAAGATCGTTCCGGAAGGCGCCAAGACCACCAACCCCAAGGTACTGGCCTTCGTCGAGGAGGCTCGCGAACTGTTCAAGCCGGACGCTATCCGCTGGTGCGACGGCTCACGCGCCGAATATCAGGAGATGCTCAAGCTTTTGGTCGATTGCGGCACAGCCATGTGGCTCGATCCCAGCAAGCGCGAGAACTCGATCCTGGTCCGCTCCGATCCCGCCGATGTCGCCCGCGTGGAGGATCAGACCTATATCTGCTCGAAGTCGAAGGACGACGCGGGCCCGACCAACAACTGGGCGGATCCGGCCGAGATGAAGGCGACGCTGCGCAAGCTCTATGACGGCGCCATGGTTGGCCGCACCATGTATGTGGTGCCTTATTCCATGGGACCGGTAGGCTCGCCCATCGCCGGCATCGGCGTTATGGTGACCGACAGCGCCTATGCCGTCGCCAACATGCACATCATGACCCGGGTCGGCGACAAGGTGCTGGAGGCTCTGGGGAACGGCGAGGATTTCGTGCGCGGCATGCATACCGTCGGCTATCCGCTGCCGACGCCGTCTAAGGCCGACGTGCCATGGCCCTGCAACACCACCAAATACATCTCACATTTCCCCGAGACGCGGGAGATCTGGTCCTATGGCTCTGGCTATGGTGGCAACGCGCTGTTGGGCAAGAAGTGCCACGCGCTGCGCATCGCTAGCGTGAAGGCCCGCGACGAGGGCTGGATGGCCGAGCACATGCTGATCTTGAAGCTCACCAACCCGAAGGGAAAGGTGAAATACATGGCGGCGGCCTTCCCATCGGCCTGCGGCAAGACCAACCTCGCCATGCTCAACCCGACTATCCCCGGCTGGAAGGCCGAGACCATCGGCGACGACATCTGCTGGATGAAGTTCGGGGAGGACGGCAGGCTCTATGCCATCAATCCCGAGACTGGCTTCTTCGGCGTGGCGCCTGGCACGTCGGAAGCGAGCAACCTCAATGCCATGAAGGCGCTCGATGCCAACTGCATCTTCACCAATGTGGCGCTCACCGAGGATGAGGATGTGTGGTGGGAGCAGATGACCGACACGCCGCCCGCCCATGCCATCGATTGGATGCGCCGGCTCTGGACGCCATCTGCCGGACGTCCGGCAGCACACCCCAATGCGCGCTTCACCGCTCCCGCTGCCCAGTGTCCGGTGATTGCGCCGGAATGGGAGGACCCGAAGGGCGTGCCGATCGACGCCATCCTGTTCGGCGGACGCCGCGCCACCGTGGTGCCCCTCGTCACTGAGGCAACGAGCTGGCGGCAGGGGACGTTCCTGGGCTCGATCATGGCTTCGGAGAAGACAGCCGCCGCCGCCGGCAAGATCGGTGATCTCCGCCGCGATCCCATGGCCATGCTGCCCTTTTGCGGCTACCACATGGGCGACTATTTCGCCCACTGGCTGAAGATGGGCGAGAAGGGCGGCGCCAAGATGCCAAAGATCTTCTACGTCAACTGGTTCAGGAAGAGCCCCGAGGGCAAGTTCCTGTGGCCAGGGTATGCCGAGAACAGCCGCGTGCTGAAATGGATCTTCGAGCGCTGCGACGGGACGGCCGCGGCCGTGGAGACGCCGATCGGCAAGGTGCCGGCGGAGGGCGCGCTCGACACCCATGGGCTCAACCTCGCCGCCGAGCATTTGAAAGAGCTGCTCAAGGTCGACGCCGAAGGCTGGAAGGCTGAGCTGCCGATGATCCACGAGCATTTCGCGACCTTCGGCACGAAGCTGCCTAAGGGGCTGAAGGACGAGCTCGCCGCGCTGGAGCAGCGGCTGGGTTAGCCCAATAAGTTTCGCCAAGGCCGGGCTCGTCCCGGCCGTCTACGCCAAAGCCAATGAGAAGCGGAGAGAGCGTCGTTGCCGCGGGCCATGAGCTGACCGCCAAGGCCGCTGCGGAAATCTTGCAGGACGGCGGCAACGCCTTCGACGCCTGCGTCGCCGGCCTGTTCATGACCTTCGTTGCCGAAGCCGTGTTCGCTTCGCCCGGCGGCGGCGGCTTCCTTATGGCACGGCACGCGGACAGCGAAGCCGTCACTCTGTTCGATTTCTTCGTTGAGACCCCGCGCAAGCGGCGCCCAGCGCGCGAGATCGACTTCTTTCCCATCCACGCCGATTTTGGGGCGGCCAAGCAGGAGTTCCATATCGGTGTGGGCTCGAGCGCCACGCCCGGCATGGTGCCCGGCATCTTCGCCGTGCATGAAGAGCTTTGCCGCCTTCCCATGCGGCGCCTGGCCGAGCCTGCGGTCCGTGCCGCGCGCGTGGGATTCCCCTTAAGCGCGTTCCAGGCCTATCTCCTCACCGTCATCGCGCCGATCCTCACCGCGACGCCGGGGGTGGCAAAGATCTTCGCGCCGGACCGGACGCTGCTTAAGGCCGGGGAGACCTTCTGCGCCCGTGACCTTGCCGAGACCATCGAATGGCTCGCCGAGGATGGCGCGCGGCTGTTCCTCGACGGCGATGTCGGAGTCGCTATCGTAGCGCAGCAGCGCGAGGGCGGCGGGTATCTCACCCATGACGATCTTGCCAGCTATCGCGTGACGCGGCGGAAGCCCATCCTCTGGCGTCATGACGGCGCGATCGTTGCGCTCAACCCGCCGCCGGCAGCAAGCGGCGCGCTCATCGCTTTTGGCCTCGGCTATGTGCAGGCGCTCCTCGATGAAGGCCGCGCGCTCGATGCGTTCGCGCTGAGAGAGGTGATGGAGGCGACCAACGAGGCGCGCGCCTCTCACGGCGAGGGGCTGGCGGCACAGCTTCCGGGCAGACAGCTGGCCAAAAGCATGCGCGAGACGGCGCGCCATCCCGCCGTCTATCGCGGCACGACCCATATCAGCGTCATCGACCGCGACGGTAACGCGGCGGCGGCGAGCCTCTCCAACGGAGAGGGCAACGGCTCCATCGTCGGCAATTTCGGCTTCATGTTGAACAATATGCTGGGCGAGGAGGATCTCGCGCCGGAAGGCTTGGGGAAATGGCGGGAGGGGGTGCGGTTTTCCTCCATGATGGCGCCGACCATCATCGTGCAACCTGATGGCACGGTGACGGCGCTCGGCACCGGAGGTTCGAACCGCATCCGCACCGCAATTCTCCAAGTCGCCGTCAACCTGCTCGACCATGGTATGAGCCTCGAAGCCGCGGTGGGAGCGCCGCGGCTGCATGTGGAGAAAGGCGGTACGCTCAGCTTCGAGCCAGGTCTGCCGGAGTTAGCTGAGAGCGCCTTTCTTGCGCTTGAGGACAAGGCGCATGCGTGGCCCGCGCCAAACTTGTTCTTTGGCGGGGTGCACGCCGCGCGCCGCTTCGCTGATGGCGGAGTTGAGGGCGCGGGCGATCCGCGTCGCGGGGGTGTGGCAAGTGTGATATGAGCAAGATCATGAAACACGCCATCGCCATCAGTCATGTTTCCTTCGAAGATGCCGGAACCCTGGAGGACGCTCTCACTGGGCGCGGCATCCCGCTCCGCTATCTGCAAGCGGGCGTCGACGATCTGTCGCCGGCCAAGGACGCTGATATCCTCGTCGTGCTTGGCGCTCCGATCGGGGTCTACGAGGTCGACCGCTATCCGTTTCTCAAAGATGAGTTCGCGGTGATCGAGAAGGCGGTCGCGCGCGGCAAGCCGATCATCGGTATCTGCCTCGGCTCGCAGGCGCTCGCCGCTGTGCTCGGGGCCCGCGTCTATCCGAACCGCGAGAAGGAAATCGGCTGGGGGCTGCTCGGGCTGACGCCTGACGGCCGCAAATCGCCGCTTGCTGGGCTCGCCGAGAACAAGTTCAGGGTGTTGCATTGGCACGGCGATACTTTTGACCTGCCGCGCGGCGCAACCTGGCTCGCCGAGACCGCGGTCACGCCGCACCAGGCCTTCAGCTATGGCGGCGGGAAGCTGCTCGCGCTGCAATTCCATGTGGAGCAGCACGTGAAGGGGCTCGAGCGCTGGCTGATTGGGCATACGCTCGAGCTAACCACTGCCGGTGTCGACCTGCACCGGCTCCGCGCCGATACGAAGCGCCTTGGCCCCGGACTCGAAAAGGCGAGCCGAAAGATGTTCGACGATTGGCTCGATCAGGTCGGCGTCGCCGCGCCAAGGGCAACAGCGCCAGCCAAGTAGCGCTCACCTCGAACATCACAAAGGATGCTGATCCGCCGGCTCTTTCGGGGCGGTGAATGTCTCGCCGGGTGTCGTGGGAAGCTCCGTACTTTCCGGCGCCTTCACGTCGTCGCCCTTGGCGTTCCACCACGTCGACCCATAGCTCACGCCACCGGTACGCTTGACGAGATGGGTGAGCACCACTTCGCCCGGATAGTAGTAGACGGCCCACGGTCCGAGAATGTTCTTGGGGATGGCCCGCCACGTGACCAGCACTTCGTCCCCTTTCTTGGCGTCGCCTTTCTTCACGTCCAGTAGCCTCACCTTGGCGAGATAGGCCGGTAGTTCTTCTCCGCTCTTCTCGTCCTTGGTGACGGTGGTGCAACTCACCGAAACGACGCGGAGGACGGCGACGAGGTCGCTCTTGTCCATCAGCTCCTGGTCCGACATGGGCGCGGACAGCGCCAGCGCCGGCACGGCCATGAAAACAAGGCTAAGAGCAAGAAGGCACAGTCTTACGCGTGCGATCATCGAGTTCTCCAACGATGCCCTTATTTCCACGTCATACCCGGGCTTGACCCGGGCATCCAGTAAGGCCCTACCACAATTTGCACCGGAAGAATTCGATTTTGGCGTCTACTGGATTGCCGGATCAAGTCCGGCAATGACGAGAGCCTGTGTCATCCACCTATGCCGCGATGTGCAACGAGCCAGGACGCGAAGAGGGACCCATGGTGAACATCAATCTTTTCATCGAGCTGATCCGCGCCGCGAGCGCTCCTGATGTGGCCGATCACATCAAGGGGGTATGAGCCTGGCGGACTGCAAATTCTGCGTCGATCGCCCCACCCGGCTAAGACCCTAAAGGTCTTCGCCACCCTCCCCTCGCGGGGAGGGATAGGCAATTAATCGCGGTCGATGAGGCCCTTGACGCCTTCGTGGTTGGCGCAATGCACGCAGCAAAAAATGGTGTCGCCATGCTGCACGCCGTGGCCGATGATGCGGTTGCCGCAATGGGGGCAGACAGGGGCGAGTACTTGAATTGCGCATTCGAAGCTATCGAAGACGAGCGTGCGGCCGCCCATGGTGACCTCGAAGCTCCGATCGTAGTCATTGCCGCATTGCGCGCATTTGCCCATGGCGATGTCCTCCACCTGAAGTTCATGGAAGCATAGCGCACTCTGGGTGCGCGCGAAGCTTAATGCGCGGCCTCCCAATTGTCGCCGGCCCGCGCGTCCACCTTCAGCGGCACCTTCAGCTTCAACACCGGCTCGGGCGCCTTCTCCATGACGCTTTGCGCCACTTCCATGGTCTTGTCGACCTCCTCCTCCGGCGCGTCGAACACGAGCTCGTCATGAACTTGCAGCAGCATGCGGGCATTGAGGCCCGCGGCGGCGAGCGCCGGCACCATGCGGATCATGGCACGGCGGATGATGTCGGCGGCAGAACCCTGGATCGGCGCGTTGATGGCGGCGCGCTCGAAGTTCCCGCGCAAGCTTGGGTTCTTGGTGTTGATCTCGGGGTAATGCACTTTGCGCCCGAATAGGGTCTTCACATAGCCCTGGCGGCGCGCCTCAGCCTTGGTCGCCTCCATGTAGTCGCGGATGCCGGGGAAGCGTTCGAAATAGGTCTTGATGTAAGCGCCGGCCTCGTTCCGCGAAATGCCGAGTTGGGCGGCGAGCCCCACCGCGGAGATGCCGTAAACGATGCCGAAATTGATGGCCTTGGCGCGCCGGCGGATGGCAGGGTCCATGCTCGCGATGGGCACGCCGAACATCTCGCTCGCCGTCATGGCGTGAATGTCGAGTCCGTCGGCGAAGGCCTGGCGCAGCGTCGGCGTCTCGGCCATGTGCGCGAGCACGCGAAGTTCGATCTGGCTGTAGTCGGCGGAGATCAGGCGCTTACCCTTGTCGGGCACGAAGGCCTTGCGGATGGCGCGGCCTTCGGCGGTACGCACGGGGATGTTCTGCAAATTTGGCTCAAGCGACGAGAGACGGCCCGTGGTGGTGGCGGCAAGCGCGTAGGAGGTGTGCACGCGGCCCGTCTCGGGATGGATGTAGGTGGGGAGCGCGTCGGTATAGGTACTTTTGAGCTTGGCGAGCAGGCGCCAGTCGAGGACTTTTCGCGGCAGCTCATGGCCCCCGGCGGCAAGCTCCTCGAGTGCGCTTGCGTCGGTGCTCCAAGCGCCAGTCTTGGTGCGTCTGCCTCCCGGCAGGCTCATCTTGTCGAACAGGATC